>OGZI01002698.1_pt1 | contig 13825 bp, 10 predicted proteins | sample 1576711 | NCBI WGS metagenome assembly OGZI01 (sample SAMEA3541482, study PRJEB24748) | human gut metagenome | biome: human gut; feature: human-associated habitat; material: faeces | place: China | collected 2012
CCGCCTCCAGAAGGAGGCGGGCGCCTTGTTTTTGGTCTGTGGACAGGGATCAGGCATTGCCCGCGTAGAACACGTGGCGGGCGCTGCGGGCCGCGCTGATGCGGTAGATCTGGATGGTGTAGCGTCCCTTGCCGCCGCACAGGGGGCAGGAATCGGTGATCAGCACGCAGCTGGCGTCCAGTTCCAGCGGGTCGATGCCCCCGGCCGCCAGCAGGCGGCGGGTACGGCCCTTTTCCCAGACGATGGGCGCGCCGCAATGGCCGCATTCCACATAGAGCATGTCGGGGTCGAAGACTTCCGGCTGCGGCAGCACGGGCACGTTGACCGTATGGGGGGCATCCTGCCGCGCGCTCAGGGAACGGCTGCCGTGCAGCAGGGGGCGTCTGCGGTTGAGGGGGCGCCGGAGGGCGCGCTTGCCTTGCATCTGGCGGCCGGATAGAGTGGCCGCATGTCTGGAGTATCTCGTCATATTCGTTTGTTACCGCCTGAGTTGCGCAATCAGATCGCCGCCGGCGAGGTGGTGGAGCGCCCGGCCAGTGTGGTCAAGGAACTGGTGGAAAACAGCCTGGATGCCGGAGCCACGCGCGTGGACGTGTTTTTGGAGAACGGCGGCCAGAGCTGCATCCGCGTGCAGGACGACGGTGCGGGCATCGCCCCCGGCGAACTGGAACTGGCCGTGACCCGTCACGCCACCAGCAAGATCGCCAGCATGGACGACCTGGAGCATATCGCATCCTACGGCTTCCGCGGCGAGGCCCTGCCGAGCATCGCCTCGGTGGCCCGTTTCAGCATGGAATCCGCCGTGACCGGAGCCGACGGCGGGACGGAGGCCAGCCGCATCGTGGTGGAATTCGGCCGCCTGTTGGCGGTGGAGCCTTCGGCCCTGCATCGGGGCACCATCGTGGAAGTGCGCGATCTGTTCACCAATATACCCGCACGGCTCAAGTTTTTGAAGACCCCGGCCACGGAGCTCAAACGGGCCCAGGACTGGCTGGTGCGTCTGGCGCTGGCCCGTTGCGACGTGGGCTTCACGCTCCGGGCCGGAGAACGCGAGGCCCTGCGCTTTTTGCCCGGGCAGAGCCTGCGCGACCGTCTGGCCCTGCTGTGGCCGCGCCTGGTGGTGGAGGCCCTGCGCCCCTTCGATGCCGAACGTCACGGCATCCGGGCCCGGGGTCTGGCGGCTCTGCCGTCGGTGAGCCAGCAGCGCGGGGATCGCATCCTGCTGTACGTCAACGGCCGCAGCGTCAGCGACAAGCGCCTGCTGGCCGCTGTGCGCGAGGCCTACAAGGGCCGCATCACCAGCCGGGACTACCCGCAGGTGGTGCTCTTCGTGGACATGCCGCCCGACATGGTGGACGTCAACGTGCATCCGGCCAAGAGCGAGGTCCGTTTCCGGGACGAGTCCTCGGTCTTTTCCGCCGTGCTCCATGCCGTGCAGGAGGCCCTGGTCAGCGATGTGGAAAGCGTGCTGGATGCGGCCCGCGAGGCCGACGATGTCCGCCCGGTGGCGGCGCAGTCCCGCCTGTGGGACGATCTGCCCCCGCGCCCGCAGGGCTTTTGGGGCAGTGCCGATGCCGCGCCCCTGATGCGGCATGCGGAGGACGAGACGCGGGAAGATGAGGGCCAGTGGCAGGTGCGGCGGCCCGATGCGGACGACGGCACGGTCCCCGGATCCGTGGTGAAGGCGGGAGACGTGGCGGATGCTCCGCCCGTGCTGTCATCGTCCGGCAGTGCGGCGGCCTTCGCCTCCGGGCGGACGGCCCCTGCGGGCCTGCGGGAAGCCGTGGCCCCTTCTGCGTTTTCGGCCGCGTCCTTCGCGGAGGACGGGGACGGAGCGGGACGTTTGTCCGCCGACAGACAGGAATTTTTCGAGAGCGCCCGGCAGACGGCCCGCACGGCCATGCCGCCCGAGCATGTGGCGACCATGGCGGGGCAGGATGACGCAGGCCATGCGGCGGAACAGGCCCATACGCCGGAGACGGACGGGCCGGAAGTCCTGCCGGGAGCCGGGGATGCCGCCTGCGGGCCCGATACTGCCGTGACGGACGAAAGCGCCGCCGGACGGCATGAGCTGGTGGTGGGCGGCCTGACCTATCTGGGGCAGGTGGCCGAGACCTACCTCGTCCTGCGCGATGCTTCCGGCGCCCTGATGCTGCTGGACCAGCACGCGGCGCACGAGCGCGTGCTCTACGAGCGTTTGCGCAAGGGGGCCTTCGCGGGCACGGCCCAGTGCCTGGCCCTGCCGCTGGAACTGGCCCTGCAGCCGGTGGAAGAGGAGCGCTTTCTGGAAGTGCGGGACAATCTGGAGCGCATGGGCTTCGATGTCTCCTGCTCCGGCGGCCGTCTGTTGGCCCGGGGCATCCCGCCCTCCCTGTCCCGCAGCGAGGCCGGGGAGTTCCTGCGCGAGGTGCTGGCCGGTCGCAAGGACGACATCCGCGCCATGTTCATTTCCCTGTCCTGCAAGGGCGCCATCAAGGCCGGGCAGCGTCTGGCCGATGACGAGGCCGCGGCCCTGCTGCGGCAGTGGCTGCATACGCCGGAGCGGGAATACTGCCCGCACGGCCGCCCCAGCATCCTGCGCTGGGATGCCGTGGCGCTGGAGAAACTGTTCAAGCGCCGCCAGTGAGGCCTTTGGCCCTGTGCGCGTGCGGCGGCGCTCCCGTACGCTGCGGGGACGCCTTGCTCCTGTGTGACGGGCCTTACCGCAGGATACGTTCGCGATCATGTCCGGCGGGCAGTGGTCCCGGCCGCTCCGGCAAAGCAGGCATCAGGTGCCGTATGGATACAAAAGACCGGGACAGTCCCTCAGGGGGCTGTCCCGGTCTGTCATTCATGGCGTGGGAAGGATCCGGGCCTCACAGGTGCGCAGGGCGCCATGGAGCGGGGATGCCGCTCCGCATCCGGGCTTCTATTGCCGCATGGCCCGCAGGCCGTTGGCCACCACCAGCAGGGCCGTGCCCACGTCGGCGAAGACGGCCATCCACATGGTGGCGTGACCGGTGAAGGTCAGGGCGAAGAACAGCGCCTTGACGCCCAGCGCCAGCGTGATGTTCTGCACCAGGATGGCGAAGGTGGCCCGGGACAGGCGGATGAAGCGGGGGATCTTGCGCAGGTCGTCGTCCATGAGCGCCACGTCGGCGGTCTCGATGGCGGTGTCCGTGCCGTTGCCGGCCATGGCGAAACCGACGTCGGCCCGGGCCAGCGCCGGGGCGTCGTTGATGCCGTCGCCCACCATGCCCACCTTGTGTCCCCGGGCTTCCAGTTCCTCGATGACGGCGAGCTTGTCCGCCGGGAGCAGACCGGCCTTGAAGCTGTCCACGCCCACCTGACGGGCGATGGCCGCCGCCGTGTGTTCGTTGTCGCCGGTGAGCATGACCGTGGTCACGCCCAGTTCCTTCAGTTCCCTGACAGCTTCCAGGCTGCTTTCCTTGAGCGTGTCGGCCACGGCCAGCAGGGCCCGGATGCCGTCGTCGCCCACGAGCGCGACCACGGTCTTTCCCTGCCGTTCCAGCCGGGAGATCCGCTCGTCGATCTCTGCCGGGCAGCGGCCCAGCGATGCCGCAAGGGCGCGGTTGCCCAGGTACCAGCGACGGCCGGCCATGATGCCGCTGACGCCCTGACCGGGCAGGGCCGTGAAGTCGTCCACGTCCCGCAGGAGGATGTGGTCTTCCGCGGCGGCCTGGGCGATGGCGCCGGAAACCGGATGGTCGGAACGGGCCGCCAGGCTGGCCGCCAGCGAGCGGACTTCCGCCTCATCTTCCTGCCCGGTGCACAGGCAGTCGGTCTGGCGCGGCTTGCCGTGGGTGAGGGTGCCTGTCTTGTCCAGAGCCAGGCAGTCCAGGCATCTGCCCTGTTCCAGGAACATGCCGCCCTTGATGAGGATGCCGTAGCGGGTGGCGGCGGCCATGCCGCTGACGATGCTCACCGGCGTGGAGATGACCAGGGCGCAGGGGCAGCCGATGACCAGTATCACCAGCGCGGTATAGATGGCGTCCGTCCAGGCGCTGCCCAGGAACAGGGGCGGCACCACGGCGGCCAGCAGGGCCACCAGGAAGACGGCCGGGGTGTAGTAGCGCGCGAAGGTATCCACAAAGCGCTGCATGGGGGCGCGGCTGCCCTGGGCCTCTTCCACGGCGTGGATGATGCGGGCCAGCGTGGTGTCCGTGGCCGCGGCGGTCACCCGGAATTCGAAGGAACCGGAGGTGTTGAGGGTACCGGCGTAGACCGTGTCCCCGGCCTGCTTTTCCACCGGCATGCTCTCGCCGGTGATGGGCGACTGGTCCACCATGGAATGGCCGTCCAGCACCAGACCGTCCAGGGCGATCTTCTCGCCGGGGCGCACGCGCACGCGGCTGCCCACGGCCACCGTGCGGATGTCGGCTTCCTGCCAGCTGCCGTCCTCGCGCAGCACCGTGGCCGTATCGGGCGCCAGGGCCAGCAGGTCCTTGATGGCGTTGCGGGCCCTGTCCAGGGCCTTGGCCTCGATGGCTTCCGAGACGTTGAACAGCACCATGACCATGGCGGCTTCCGGGAACTGCCCGATGAGCACGGCCCCGGTGACGGCCACGGACATGAGGGCATTGATGTTCAGGTCGAGGTTGGAGACGGCCAGCCAGCCCTTGCGATAGGTGGTCAGGCCGCTCAGCAGGATGGCGATGAGGGCGCAGCACAGGGGCAGAAGCGTCAGCACGGGCCAGCCGCCCACGCTCCAGGAGGCCATGTCGAGGCCGAAGGGACGCGCCCCCCAGTGCTGGATGAGCTCCAGGATCTCGGAAAGGGCGGCAAAGCCGCCGGCCACGGCCAGGCGCTTCCAGGGGATGCGGGGGGCCGGGATGGCGTCCTGCGTCCTGTCCGTCCCTTCCAGCAGCCGGGCGCCCATGTCCAGCCCTTCCAGAGCGGCGGTGATGGCCGGGAGGGCCGCGGGCTCGTGCCGCACGCGCACATGGCGCTGCATCAGGTCGATCTCAAGGCCGAGCAGCCCCGGCAGGCCGTCCAGGGCCTTGCGGATGAGGCGTTCTTCCGTGGGGCAGTCCATGCCGCTCACCGCGAAGACCGCCGTGGCGCCTGCGGCGGCATCCAGCGGCTCCGGCGTCATGTCGATGGCCTTCAGGGCGGCCTCGATGGAGGCGGTGGACGGGAGCGCATGCTCCACGGTGAGCACGCGCTGCATGAGATTGAAGCTGAGTCCGGTTATGCCGGGCACGGTGGCCAGCTTTTTCCTGATGAGCGCCTCTTCCATGGGGCAGTCCATATTGAGGATGCGGTACACGGCGCGCGTGGCGGAAGGGGCCGCCAGCGTGGTCCAGTCCACGGCCTGGGGCGCGTCATGGCAGCAGCAGCCGTGCTCGTGCGCATGGTCGTGGTCGCAGCTTTCGTGTTCGTGCGCGTGGCAGCTTTCCGCATGGCCATGCGGGTGGTCGCCGTGCTCATGATCATGGCCGCAGCACGCGTGGCCGTGGTCATGGCTGTGGTGATCATGCTCGTGGCCGTGGGCGGCGTGTTCGTGTCCGGCGGGCAGGGTGGCTGCCTTGTCACATACGAAGCCTTGCGGGTGCCAGGCACCGCAGGGGCATAAAAACAGTGCGTCACTGCTCATGGTCGTTCCTCCACGGGGATGCCGGTGGCCGACGTCCCCGGTCGTTCTTGCTATATACAGACCATAGGGCCTATAGTCGCTATAGGGTCAAGAGGGGAGGACGCGTCGGGAAAAAATTTTTCCGGCAGCTGCCGTTCCGCCCCGGACAGGCCCGGACCGGAGGACAGGCATGAAAGTGAAGATAGGCGAACTGGCAAAGATGACCGGCTGTCAGGTGGTCACCATCCGCTATTACGAGAAGGAAGGGTTGCTGAAACGCCCGGAGCGCACGGAACGGAACTATCGCCTTTACGGGGACGAGGACATCGCGCGCTTGCGCTTCATCCGGCATTGCCGCCAGCATGGCATGAGCCTGGACGAGATCCGCACCCTGCTGGTGTACAGTGACCATCCCACGGGCAGCTGTGACTGGATCAACAGGCTCATCCGCACGCACATCGAAGCGGTGGAGCAGCAGATACGGGATCTTGAGCACCTCAAGGCGCATCTTGAATCCCTGTACCATAAATGCGACGGCAGCCGGGAAGGGGGCTGCGGCATCCTGAAGAGCCTTATCGACGGCGAGAACTGCCAGTACTGTCAGGCACGGCAGCAACGTACGGGACAGGAGCATCCCTGAGCGGCGCAGAGCCGTCCTGGGGGGCCCGTCGGATCCGGGCGGGAAGAAAAAAACGGGGCGGACCAGACAAGCTGATCCGCCCCGTCGTGCATGTACCGGGATGTCCGGCCTAGCGCGCGCCCTTGGGGAAGAGCACCACGCCCACGGTCTTGAAGATGATGTGGATGTCCAGCAGGATGGAGATGTTCTTCACATAGAACAGGTCGTATTCCAGCTTGTGGCGGGCATCTTCCTCATTGGCGCCGTAGGGGTAGCAGACCTGGGCCCAGCCGGTGAGGCCGGGCTTCACGGTATGGCGCAGGCTGTAATAGGGGATGTGCTCCTTGAGCTGCTTCACGAAGGTCATGCGTTCGGGACGGGGACCGATGAAGCTCATATCGCCCTTGATGATGTTCCAGATCTGGGGCAGCTCGTCGATGCGCACCTTGCGGATGAACTTGCCCACGCGGGTCACGCGGGCGTCGTTGGCGGCGGCCCAGACGGCGCCGTTCTTTTCGGCGTCGGTACGCATGGAGCGGAACTTGTAGACCGTGAATTCCTTTTCATACAGGCCCACACGATCCTGACGGTAGATGACCGGGCCCGGCGATTCCAGGCGGATCAGCAGGGCGGTGATGAGCATGATGGGCGCGGCCGGGATGAGCAGCATCAGGGACAGGAACAGGTCGAAGGCGCGCTTCAGGCGGCGCAGGCTGCCGCGGGTGTTGAGCGAGAAGCCTTCGGTCTGCAGCAGCCATTCCTCGGTGATCTGGGAAAGGGGCAGGCGCTGCACCACATGCTCGTAGAAGGTGCGGATGTCCACCACCATGGCGCCGTGCAGCTTGGCTTCCAGCAGGTCATGGGCGATGTCGTCGTCGATGGGGGCGTCGGGCAGGAGCACGATCATGGTCGCGCCGTGCTGCTTGGCGGCTTCCAGGGCCATGAAGGGCGGGCCGAAGCATTCACCGGCGTCGGGGTCCTGGTCCTTTTCGCCCACATAGCCCAGGATACGGGCCTTGGGCAGGCCTTCGGCCAGCAGCTTGCGCACCTTGCCGCCGCGGTCCACGCCCACCAGCAGGACGCGCAGGGGATGGGTCAGCTTGTCGGCATTGAGATAGTAGAGGAAGCGCCAGCCTAGGCAGAACACGAAGGAGAGCGCGAAGAGCAGGAGCACGGTCACGCGGTCGAAGCGCCAGTTCTCCAGGGCGAAGGACGCCGTGGCCGAGCTGATGATGCCCAGCACGCAGGCCACCAGGATGCGGCCCAGGGTGTCCTTGAAGTCTTCCATGCCCACGCTGTAGGCGTCGAGGATGTAGAAGAACAGCAGATAGAAGAAGATGGTGAACAGGGAGGCGCCGGTATAGTCGTCAAAGACGCTCAGGTCGGGCGCGATGGTCACCATGCCCGAAACGGCCAGGGCCAGCAGGATGCAGCACAGGTCCACCACCTGCATCAATGCCATGCGGTAACGGCTGATCATAGTTTCTCCATTTTTTCGTACAGTGGACGGGACAGGCCCGTGGGCCGCCGGTGGCGGGCGGGCTGTCCCTGTGACCGCGAGACACCGTCGTCCCGGCAGCACCGGGACAGGAGCGGGCCGCCCCGGGCCCGCGTCGTTGCTTGTTTATCCGGCCGCGCGGGGCACGCGCATGTCGACAAGGATCTTCTCGGCCACGACTTCGGCATCGAACTCGCGGCAGGCCAGATCACGGCCGGCGGCCCCCATGCGGACCAGCAGTCCGGGATCGTCCAGCAGGCGGCGCATGGCGGCGGCCAGCGCGCGGGGATCGTGCGCGGCGCAGATGCAGCCGTTGACGCCGTCTTCCACCACTTCGCGGCAGCCGGGCACGTCCGTGACCACGGCGGCACGGCCCATGCTCATGCCTTCCATGATGGACGTGGGCGTGCCTTCACGCCACGAGGGCAGCACCAGCGCGTGGCAGGCCGCCACATAGGGGCGCACGTCGCGGGTCTCGCCCAGGTATTCGATGCTGCCTTCGTCCTGCCAGCGGCGCACCTGATCCAGGCCCACGCTGCCCAGGCCCTGTTCCGGCGGGCCCAGCAGCTGGAAACGGGCGGCGGGGTACTGCGTTTTCAGTTCCCTGGCCGCGGCGGCGTATTCGGGCAGGCCCTTGGCCTCCAGCAGACGGCCCACCAGCAGGAAGATGATCTCCCGCTCTTCGGGGGCGCAGCCCTCGGCGGGCAGGGGCGGCAGGGGCGCTTCGGCAAAGCGGCGGATGTCCACACCGGTGCCGCGCGCCATGAGCACGCGCGCGCTGCGGCGCAGGATGCCGACCTTGCGGAACAGCTCCGCATCGTCGCGGTTTTGGAAAAACACGCCTTCGGCTCCGGCAAGGGCGCAGTGGTACAGGCCGATGCTCAGGCGGTTGACGCATTTCTTGAAAAAGGTGTCCGCCTCGAAGGCGTAGCCCAGGCCGGTGATGGTGGCGTAGATGTGCGGCACCCGCGCCAGACGCGCCGCCATGCAGCCGTAGATGACGGGCTTGATGGTGGTGGCGAAGAGCAGATCCGGCTTTTCCCGTTTGAACAGGCGGTACAGGGCGTGCATGGTGGCCATGTCGCGCAGGGGATTGAGGCCCTTGCGGTCCAGGGGATAGTGGCACAGGCGCACGGCCGGGCCTTTCTGGAAGGCGGGATCTTCTTCGCCGATGGCGCGGATGGCGGCCTCGGCGGCGTCATCGCCCGCGGGCACGGCGCAAAGCACCTCATGTCCGGCGGCACGCATGCGGCGCATGAGGACGGTCCAGAAATTGGAAGTGGAACGGGCCTGATTGCCCAGGATGAGTATTTTCACGGCATATCCTTTGCCCACCTGTCCGGCGGGTACGCTCCGTGATGGGGCGCTGTCTGTCCTGCGGGGCAAAGAGCATCCCCGCCTGGCCGGACCGGAAAGGGAGACGTGCCGGCCAGGTCTGGCCGGTCTCCTGTGTGGTGGGCTCTTCACGGGCTATACCAGCATCCCTTGCCGCTGAAAAGAGGCAAAGGGGCCCTGCGGGCGGGGGCAGGCCACGGACAAAAAAACGCGATTCCGGCAGGATGCGCAAAAAAGCCCCTGCCGGGGCAGGGGGCGCGTCTTTTGACAGCGGCGTCGGCACAGCGTACAAGGAAAGCACGCCGTCTGTGCCGCGAAGGCGGGATCTCCCGTTTTCGCGGCCTCCCGGCGGGCAACTACGACCTTTGATAAGGAAGGCAATATGAGCGCCTATACCCAACTGTGCGAAAAGATGCGTGCCGAACCCTCCACCTGGCTGGTGACCGGCGTTGCCGGTTTCATCGGCTCCAACCTGCTGGAACATCTGCTCAAGATGGGGCAGACCGTGGTGGGCCTGGACAACTTCCTCACCGGTTACCAGAAGAACCTGGACATGGTGGAGGCCCTGGTGGGCCCCGAAGCCTGGAGCCGCTTCACCTTCATCGAAGGCGACATCCGCGATCTGGATACCTGCCGCAAGGCCTGCGAAGGCGTGGACCATGTGCTGCATGAGGCCGCCCTGGGTTCCGTGCCGCGTTCCATCGACGATCCCATCCTGTCCAACAGCTGCAACATCACCGGTTACCTCAACATGCTGGTGGCCGCGCGTGATGCGGGCGTGAAGAGCTTCGTGTACGCCGCCTCCTCCTCCACCTACGGCGATTCCCCCGAACTGCCCAAGGTGGAAGACAAGATCGGTCATCCCCTGTCGCCCTATGCCGTGACCAAATATGTGGACGAGCTCTACGCCGACGTCTTCGCCCGCTGCTACGGCTTCACCACCGTGGGCCTGCGTTACTTCAACGTTTTCGGCCAGCGTCAGGACCCCTATGGTGCCTACGCCGCCGTCATCCCCCAGTGGTTCGCCAGCCTTCTGAAGAAAGAGACCGTCTTCGTCAACGGCGACGGCGAGACCAGCCGCGACTTCTGCTACATCGACAACGTGGTGCAGGCCAACCTGCTGGCCAGCTTTGCCACGGACGAAGCCCGCAACAAGGTCTACAACGTGGCCTTTGGCCAGCGCACGACCCTGAACGAGCTGTTCGACCTCATCCGTGAGGAAGTGGTGCGCCATATGCCCGAGGCCGCCACGGCCACGGCCACGCACCGCGATTTCCGCGCCGGTGACGTGCGCCACTCCCTGGCCGACATCACCCGCGCCCGCACCCTGCTGGGCTATGAGCCCCAGTTCGACGTGCGCACCGGCCTGCGTCTGGCCGGCGACTGGTACGCCGCCAACCTGTAGGCTGTCCTTTCGATCTTGATGCTAAGGCCCCCGGCGCTGGGAAACGCCGGGGGCCTTTTGTTCCATAGGAGAAAGATAGTGTAGAGGGAGGGCGTCTTTTCCCTCACAGTCCATCCGTTCCGTGGTCTATCGTCCTGTTCCATGGGAAACGGCCGGGCCTTCCTGCAAAAGCAGGAGGGCCCGGCCGTTGGATAAAGCGCGCTGGGGAAGGGGAGCTTGAGGGGGAAAGCCCTCTCGCGCGAGTAGCGACCGGATGGCGGCCCGCGGGGCCGTGCCCGTTGAGACGCAGGAAGCTACGGGCATCACAGCAGAGAAGAGGGGGGTACCCCCTCAAAATAAAAACCAAAGCTCCCGGCTACACGTGCAGCAGCACGGACAGGGGGATGTCGCCCAGCACTTTGCGGCCGCCCAGGGCGTCCAGCTCCATGAGCATGCAGCAGCCCGCCACGGTGGCGCCGCTCTGGCCCACCAGGCGGATCATGGCGTCCAGGGTACCGCCGGTGGCCAGCACGTCGTCCACGATGAGGACGCGGTCCGCCGGGGTCAGGGCATCCTTGTGCAGGCACAGGGTATTGGAGCCGTATTCGAGATCATAGCTGGCTTCGAAGGCTTCACAGGGCAGCTTGCCGGGCTTGCGTACCGGGGCCAGGCCCACGCCCAGACGCCGGGCCAGCGGCGCCGCGAACAGAAAGCCCCGCGCTTCGGCAGCCACGATGCGGGTGGGCCGCAGGGGCCGGGCCGCGTCGGCCATCCGTTCGATGACCTCCCCGAAGGCTTCGGGCGAGGCCAGCAGGGGCGTGATGTCGTAGAACAGGATGCCGGGCTTGGGGTAGTCGGGGACGTGACGGATGAAGGCGGCGATATCCATGCGGGCTCCTTGGGGAAAAGTGGGGAAAAAGATGATGATCCCGGCATCAATGGCCGGAATAGTCCAGGACGTTGTTCAGGGGCGCGCTGCTGCTTTTGACCTGTCCGCCGGCGAACACGTGCCGGGTCAGGCGCCAGCCGTCCATGTCGAGCACGTCCAGCTTGCCCTGCATATCCGGGGTCAGATGGCTGCGGAAGGCCTCCACCACCTCGTCTTCGGGAAAGTAGGAACCTTCCATGGAGATGCGGGCCATGTCGCCTTCCTGGCAGAGCAGGGGCACGTCCTCGTCTTCGTTGAGGGCATCGCGCAGGGCCGATTCCAGCGCCGCGTACAGGGCGGGCGTCACAGGATAGACATGGCCGTAGGCCTTGACCAGGGGATCGCGCACAGCAGGCTCCGGGGAAAGGGGTTGGGCGGGCGGACGGCAGAAAGCGGTCGTCCGCGGCCGGGACAAGGCATCATTTTGGGGCAAGTATCCCAAAAAAGAAAGGCCCCGCTTGCGGCGGGGCCCCGGAAAACGAAGGGCTCCCGAAGGAGCCCCTGAGATATCCTGTTTACTTGCCGTCCACGATGGCCTTGATCTTGCGGGCCATGGGCTGCACCAGTTCGCGCATGCTGTTGAGCATGATCTCTTCCGCGGCGCCGCCGGAGGGGATGCCGCTGCGGTTCTGGCTGGAGTTGAGGGTCTCCTTGACCACACGGCCGTTGCGGGGCGCCAGACGGTAGGTGGCGCGCATGGAGGTGGCCAGTTCGGTGGCGGAGACTTCACGCAGCCAGGCCTGTTCCACGGTACCGGTGACGATGTAGTCGGGGTTGCCGCTGCGGGCCTGGTTCTCGTCCATGGCATAGGAGACCTGCACGCCCTGGCGGCGCAGTTCGTCGGCCAGGCCGCGGCTCACCCACTGGGCCAGGTCGTCGCTGGCCACGAAGGCGCTGCCGTCACGACGCACGCCGAGGTTGGTGGTATCCTGACGGTTGTCGGTGAAGGGCACCACGGTCACGCGCGGGGCATTGGGAGCGGGCAGCACGGGATTGACCGCGGGCGCGGGCGAAAGCAGGCGCACGGTGTTGCTGGGACCGCAGGCAGTCAGGAACATGGCCAGCATGAGCGCCAGCGAAAGGAAAAGAAGGCGTGTGATACGGGCGGATTTCATGGCAAGGTCTCGCAGGAAAGATGTTTTAAAAAGTTTTGAGACTTTTTATATACGCAATGCCCTTGTCTTGCAAGGTCTGGGGGCTCGTGGTAGCGTGGCCTTCACATTGCGCATGCTATGCAGGAGTTTTTATGATCGACCTCAAACTGGTGCAAAAACAGCCCGAAGTGCTGGCCAAGGCCCTGGCCGACCGGCAGTCGCCGCTGAAAGTAGATGAGTTCCTCGAACTGGACGGCCGCCGTCGTGCGTTGCTGGCCGAAGTGGAAAGCCTGAAACAGCAGCAGAACGCCGCCTCCCGTCAGGTGGCCCAGATCAAGCGTGAGGGCGGGGACGCCTCCCACATGATGGAAGAACTGGGCGCCCTGTCGGCCCGCATCAAGGCCCTGGACGTGCAGACCGCCGAAGCCAAGGCCGCTGTGGAAAACTGGCTCATGGGGGTGCCCAACATCCCGGACGCCAGCGTGCCCGTGGGCAAGGACGAGACCGAGAACGTGGAAGTGCTCCGCTGGGGCACGCCGCGCCAGTTCGATTTCGAGATCCGTCAGCACTGGGAGCTGGGCGGCGCCGCCCTGGATTTCGAGCGCGCCACCCGTCTGGCCGGCAGCCGCTTTGCCCTGTACATGGGCTGGGCCGCCCGTCTGGACCGCGCCCTGGTCAACTTCTTCCTGGACCAGCATGTGAAGCACGAGGACTACATCGAAGTCTGTCCTCCCTTCATGGTCAACCGCGCCACCATGACCGGTACGGGCCAGCTGCCCAAGTTCGAGGAAGACCTCTTCAAGATGCCCGCCTGGGACTACTACCTCATCCCCACCGCCGAAGTGCCCCTGACCAACATCCACGCCGGTGAGGTGCTGGACGAGGCCGACCTGCCCCGCGCCTACTGCGCCGCCACGCCCTGCTTCCGTTCCGAAGCCGGTGCCGCCGGCAAGGACACGCGCGGCCTGATCCGCCTGCACCAGTTCACCAAGGTGGAGATGGTGCGCTTTGCCCATCCTGACGACAGCTTCAACCAGCTGGAGATCATGGTGGGCCATGCCCGTACCCTGCTGGAAAAGCTGGAGCTGCCCTACCGCGTCATCACCCTGTGCACGGGCGACATGGGCTTCGGTTCCGCCAAGACCTACGACCTGGAAGTCTGGCTGCCTGCCCAGAACACCTACCGCGAGATCTCCTCCTGCTCCAACTGCATCGATTTCCAGGCCCGCCGTGCGGACATCCGCTTCAAGCCCAAGGGCGGCAAGAGCACCTACTGCCACACCCTCAACGGCTCCGGCCTGCCCACGGGCCGTGCCATGGCCGCCATCCTGGAGAACCGAGGAAGTGAAGGCTGCGATGGAAGGTATGTTGGCTCCTACATTGAAGGAACAG
>OGZI01002700.1_pt1 | contig 13819 bp, 8 predicted proteins | sample 1576711 | NCBI WGS metagenome assembly OGZI01 (sample SAMEA3541482, study PRJEB24748) | human gut metagenome | biome: human gut; feature: human-associated habitat; material: faeces | place: China | collected 2012
ATAGCCCACTATAACTACACGCTTCGCTTTCGTAGTTGTGGGCTCTCCCGAGGGGCTTAGGACGCTGCCCTAAGAACCCGGCAAGGGCTTTCAGCCCTGTGCAACCCGACCAAAGAGTGACCCTCTCTTTGGAAACTCCGCTCATGGGTTGCACCCCTAAGAACCCTTGCGGATATGAGTGGAAAGCAACAAACAGATTTAGTAAACAACCCAATCAGAATTAAAAAATGGCAACAAAATCAAGCATACATATCAAGCCTTGCAACGTGGCATCAAGCGAGGCTCATAACCGAAGGACTGCCGAATATATGCGCAACATCGGAAAATCCAAGGTATATGTGGTATCCGAACTCTCTGCGAATAACGAGCAGTGGATAAACCCCGACTTCGGTAATTCTGATTTGCAAGTGCACTATGATAACATCAAAAAGATGGTCAAGGAAAAGACAGGTCGTGCCATGCAGGAGAAAGAGCGTGAACGCAAGGGAAAGAATGGAAAGATTATCAAGGTGGCAGGATGCTCTCCCATTCGTGAGGGAGTGTTACTTATCAAGCCTGATACAACTTTGGAGGAAGTACGCAAATTTGGTGAGATGTGCAGGCAACGCTGGGGCATCACACCGCTTCAAATCTTTCTGCACAAGGACGAGGGGCATTGGCTGAACGGACAACCGGATGCGGCAGACAAGGAGAGTTTTCAAGTCGGAGACAGATGGTTCAAACCGAATTATCACGCCCATATTGTTTTCGACTGGATGAACCATGACACAGGAAAGAGCCAAAAACTCAATGACGAGGATCTGACCGAAATGCAGAGCTTGGCATCCGGCATTCTCCTGATGGAACGTGGACAGTCGAAAGCTGTTACAGGCAAGGGGCATTTGGAACGAAACGATTTCATTATTGAGAAACAGAAAGCCGAACTGCAACGCATAGATGCGGAAAAGCGGCATAAGGAGCAACAAGTAAACCTTGCCGAACTGGAACTCAGACAGGTAAAATCGGAGATACGCACGGACAAGCTCAAAAGCGCGGCTACCGATGCTGCCATTGTCATAGCAAGCGGAGTGGGTTCTCTTTTCGGCAGCGGGAAAATGAAGAAACTGGAGCAATCCAATGACGAATTGCGTCAGGAAATTGCCAAACGGGACAAGGGCATTGATGACTTGAAAGCCCAAATGCAACGTATGCAGGAACAGCACGGCAAGCAGATACGCAATCTTCAAGGAATACACAATCAGGAACTTGAAGCCAAAGACAAGGAAATATCACGGCTGAATACCTTGCTTGAAAAGGCTTTCAAGTGGTTTCCGATGCTCAAGGAGATGTTGAGAATGGACAAGTTGTGCGCTGCCATCGGCTTCACCAAAGAAATGATAGATAGCCTCCTGACCAAGAAAGAGGCTATCAGGTGCAATGGCAGAATTTATTCCGAAGAACACAGACGGAAGTTTGACATCAAGAATGATATTTTCAAGGTGGAAAAGAATCCGACCGATGATAGCAAACTGATACTGACCATAAACAAGCAGTCGATAGACGAATGGTTCAAAGAACAGTGGAATAAATTACGGCAAAGTTTACGACAGTCAGCGGAAGAGCCAAGAAAAAATAGAGGATTCAAGCTATAATTCCGCTCTATATAATCCAAAACATCAATAAAATAACTAATTTTGCATTCGGATAGGGGCAACTCTTTCCAAAATATATTAGAATTAGAAGAAGCGTTATGCTTATCTTGCAGAACGGAAACCTGAGAAATTTCTGAATTGTGTACAAGGGTAGCATAGTGGTTCTCACGCTATAGCGTGGGCTGCTATTGTTTACCAATTAAGAATTTAACTTGACTATATAAAACGCAACTATAAAAAATGAACCTATTATTACGTCCATATCAGCCTTCGGATGCTGCGGTAATTACATCGTGGCTTAAAAGCGAATACCTAATGCGCCAATGGTGTGCAGATAGATATGAGCATTTTCCTGTCACGCCGGAAGATATGAACAGACACTATGCGAGGTATATTGACGGACAACGCTCACACGCTTTAACAATGGTTGATGGCAATGATATTGCCGGGTACATCACCCTGCGCGTTCCGGCAGATAATCCGATGGAACAACGGTTGGGATTTGTCTTAGTTGATGATTCAAAACGTGGCTGCGGTTTAGGAAAAGCCCTTGTTTCAATGGCTGTTAAATATGCTTTTGAAACACTGGGAGCTACGAAAGTGTCTCTCGGTGTCTTTGAAAATAATCCGTCGGCAATACATTGCTATGAATCCGTCGGATTTATGCGAGTGATTGCTCCAACAACAGAAAGCTATTCTTGTTTGGGCGAAATTTGGAATTGCATTGAGATGGAATTGTGTAAAGGGGCTATGAATGTATCATAAATCATCCAAACATACTGACCGTCTGCAACATCGCCAACCTCATTGAGTGTGTGGCGATGTTTGATTTCATAGCAAGTGTTCCGCATAGTTTCTTAAATAATGCAAAAACACCCAGCTTTACATTCTTGGGTGTAAAACTGGGTGTTTGTTTTGCAATTTGCTAATTTTCAGCGTTTATTGCGGAGAGACAGGGATTCGAACCCCGGGTACCTCGCGGTACAACGGTTTTCAAGACCGCCGCAATCGACCACTCTGCCACCTCTCCAAAACTCTTTTGTAAGAGTGCTTCCTTTTCAAAAGCGATGCAAAGGTACGTAAAATTTTGTAATAAGCAAGCATTTGGGTAAAAAAAGTTTTTAGAGAGGTGGCTTTTGATAATAAATACATATCTTTGTAAAATTAATAACACTTAGAAAACTTGATTATGAATAAGGCGATTATTACTGTAGTAGGTGGAGATACAGTGGGTATCATAGCAAAGGTATGTTCTTATCTTGCTAAAAATAATGTAAACATATTGGATATTTCTCAGACTATTGTTCAGGAGTATTTTAATATGATGATGATTGTAGATCTGGCGAATATAGAAAAGCCTTTCGAGCAAATAGTAACTGAACTGGTAGAAGCCGGAAATGAAATCGGAGTACAGGTGAAATGCCAGCGTGAGGAAATATTCAATAAAATGCATCGTATCTAAAAAACAGTATTGCTATGATTAATATATCCGAGGTTCTCGAAACCAATAAGATGATAGAGAAAGAAAATCTGGATGTACGTACCATTACTATGGGAATAAACTTGTTGGACTGTGCCGACAGTAATCTGGATGTTCTCTGTCAGAATATATATAATAAGATGACCCGCTTTGCTAAAAATCTGGTAAAAACGGGAGAGGATATTGCCAAGGAGTATGGAATTCCTATCGTAAACAAACGTATTTCTATTACTCCTATAGCATTGGTTGGCGGTACTGCATGCCATACTCCGGATGATTATGTAAAGATAGCACAGACATTAGACCGGGTTGCAGAAGAATTGGGCGTAAATTTTATCGGAGGATATTCTGCTATTGTTTCGAAAGGCATTACCCGAAGCGATGAATTGCTTATTCGTTCTATTCCTAAGGCTTTGGCTTGTACGGAACGTATTTGCAGCTCAGTGAATGTGGGATCGACTAAAACAGGCATCAATATGGATGCTGTTCGCCTTATGGGAGAAATAATCAAGGAGACTGCGGAATTGACTAAGGAGCGTGATTCTTTGGGATGTGCTAAACTGGTCGTATTGTGTAATGCTCCCGATGATAATCCATTTATGGCAGGAGCTTTTCATGGAGTATCGGAAGACGATGCTATTATAAATGTTGGTGTCAGCGGACCGGGCGTTGTGAAATACGCATTGGAACAAGTACGTGGTGAAGGTTTTGAGGTACTTTGTGAAACTATCAAGCGTACAGCCTTTAAGATTACACGTGTCGGACAGCTGGTTGCACAGGAAGCTTCTCGCCGTTTGGGCGTTCCTTTCGGTATCATTGATTTGTCACTTGCTCCAACTCCGGCTATTGGTGATAGTGTAGCCGAAATATTACAGGAGATTGGTTTGGAACATCCGGGAGCACCTGGAACCACAGCTGCTCTTGCTTTGTTGAACGATCAGGTAAAGAAAGGTGGAGTAATGGCTTCATCGTATGTTGGAGGACTAAGTGGAGCATTTATTCCTGTCAGTGAAGATCAGGGTATGATAAATGCGGTAGAAGCCGGTGCTTTAACTTTGGAAAAACTGGAGGCGATGACTTGTGTTTGTTCAGTAGGTTTGGATATGATTGCTATCCCAGGAACTACATCTGCTGCAACTATTTCGGGTATTATTGCCGATGAAACAGCTATTGGTATGATTAACCAGAAAACCACCGCCGTGCGTATTATTCCTGTAGTGGGTAAAGAGGTTGGTGATACTGTTGAGTTTGGTGGATTGCTGGGATATGCTCCTGTGATGCCTGTCAACCGTTTTAGCTGTGAGGCTTTTGTAAATCGTAAGGGACGTATTCCTGCGCCGATTCATAGCTTTAAAAATTAATTATTGCTTTTTATATGAGAGATCAGCCGGATTCGATAGAAAAGAATTCGGCTGATTTTTTTGTTTCGAGAGACAAGCGAGTCTTTATATTTCAATAATAAAATGCAATTAATTATTTTACTTGTGTGTTTTATTTGGTCTTCTGAAAGTATTTTGAAGGCAGGTTAAGATCTTATTTGAAAAGGAATTATAAAACTATCGGGGTGTTTCTAAATGTTATCATTATTTATTGGTTAAAAATGAAAATATTTTACTGATATTCTTGCTGATTTTAAAATTAAATTCTTTCTTTGCGGAAAACAAAAATAAACTTTAACTAAACCTGTTAAAGTCAATTATTGTATTTAATTATTGCATCCGGGTGATAATAATACTTTGATAGTTAACCTTAATTTTTTGAGTAAAAAGAATCAATTTTGTCGGGAGGTGAACTCTCCTTGGACAAGGAGACTTTTACACTCTGTCCCCATTGCCCTTAGTTTGTTTGTCGCAATTAGTTCTGCAGCAGAAGCAATGGCTGCGAATGTTACTGAAGTTTCTGCATCTCAGTAAGTTACAGAATTTGCTGGTACTGTTGTCGATGTAAATGGTGATCCGTTGATTGGAGTAAATGTAGTAGAGAAAGGTACTGAAAATGGTGCTATAACGGATTTTGAAGGAAACTTTTCTTTAAGCTTATCATCTCCGAATGCTGTTTTAGTTTTTTCTTATATAGGCTATGTATCACAGGAGGTTTCGGCTAAAAATCAAAATGGTGCAAAGATAGTCCTGAAAGAAGATACTGAAACTTTGGATGAAGTTGTTGTTATTGGTTATGGAGCTGTTCGTAAGGCTGATGTAGCAGGAGCGGTTGCTGTACTTGATAATAAAAGCTTTAAGGATCAGCCTATAACGCAGGTTTCGGATGCTTTGCAAGGACGTGTTTCTGGTGTACAAGTGGAAAACAGTGGTGTGCCAGGCGGTAGCGTAAAGATTCGTGTGCGCGGTTCTGGTTCTATTAATAAAAGTAATGATCCTTTGTATGTAGTGGATGGTATTGTACGGGAAAGTGGTTTGGATGGCATTAATCCAGAGGATATACAGTCTATGCAAGTCTTAAAAGATGCTTCTTCTACAGCTATCTATGGTTCTCGTGGTTCAAACGGTGTTGTATTGGTTACGACTAAGACAGGGTTGGCTGGAGCTATTCAAGTAACTTTGGATGCCTCGTTTGGAGTTGCAAATGTATATAAACGCTATGATTTGCTTAATTCACGTGAATATGCTCAGGCTTTGGTCGATGCTGGAAAGAAAACGCAAGATGAGATGTCTGCTTATTTGAATGGTACGAATCCAGGAATAGACTGGCAGGATGAAATTTTCCGTACAGGTATTACTCAGAATTATAAAGTAGCGGTATCGTCAGGTAATGATAAGACTCAGTTCTATTTGTCCGGCAACTATATGGGACAGACTGGAGTTGTAATAGAGTCGAAGAATGAACGCTATCAGGCTAAAGCTAATGTTACGTCACAAGTTACTCCATGGCTGCATGTGACGGCAGATGTCAATGCTTCGCATAATATACGTAAAGGAGGATCTTTTGCTACTGGAAAAGATAATCCGATCTGGATTGCCATGAACTATTCTCCTACTATGCAGATGATGGATGGTAATAATTATGCGAAGGATCCTATTAACTCCATAGCCAGCAATCCTGTAGGTATTTTGCGTTTGCAAGGTGGAGAAACTATGACTGATGTGTTTACCGGACACGTAGATTTGCGTTTTAATCTTGCAAAAGGACTGACTTTTACGACAACTAACGGTGTTGACTATTACGATGCCAAATCATACAGTTTTTCTTCTAAACGGGTGAATCCGTCGAACAGCATGGGAAATAGTGATACCTACCGTATGATGTTGCAGAGTTCTAATAACTTTACTTACATGGGTAAGTGGAATAAGCACTCGCTGACATCTACTGCCGTATACGAAGTAACGAAGTATGAGGAACGTCTGATGAATATTTCCGGAAAAAATCTTTTGACGGAATCTGTCGGTTGGTGGGATGCAAGTATGGCTCAAAGCCGCGATGTAAGTAATGGTATACAGAACTGGGCACTGGTTTCCGGAGTAGCGCGTGTGATGTATAATTATAACGACCGTTATCAGCTGACAGGTACTTTCCGTGCTGACGGTTCTTCTCGCTTCTCTAAAAATAAATGGGGATTCTTTCCTTCTGTAGCTGCTGCCTGGACTATCAGTAATGAAAAGTTCATGAAGAATGTCAAGGCTGTACAAGACTTGAAACTGCGTGCTAGTTTTGGTATCGTGGGTAATCAGGCTATTGATCCGTATTCTACTTTAGGACTGATGACGCAGACTAAATATAATTTTGGAACAAGCAGTGACTATGTCGGTTATTGGGCTAATGATATTGCAACTCCTGAACTTACATGGGAAAAGACTCGCCAGTTTGATGTTGGTCTGGATTTTTCAATGTTCAATCACCGTTTGTCAATGAGTGTCGATTACTTTGATAAGCGCACTACCGATGCTTTGCTTAAAAAGACAATGCCTAATTATAAAGGTGGTGCAAGTTATTGGGTGAATGATGGAGAAATCAGTAACCGAGGTGTAGATATATCACTGACTGCACATTTGATTCAGCATAAGAATTTTACCTGGTCGACAACTGTAAACGGAACTTATCTGAAGAATCGTGTAGAAAAACTTGCTGGAGGTGAAAACGATTATTTCTTCGGCTCAAAGCCGGCTTCAGGTATGGTGGATGAGGCTAGTATCATTAAGCCGGGATATGCAATCGGATCTTTCTATGGTTATATCTGGACAGGGCTTGATGAATCTGGTAAGGATACTTATCAGGATATGGATAATAGCGGAACAATTGATGGATCCGATCGTCGGGTTATCGGAAAGGCAACTCCTGACTTTACTGTAGGATGGAATAATACATTGACTTACAAAAATTGGGATCTTAACTTATTCTTCAACGGAGCCTTCGGAGCTGACAGATTGAATCTGGCACGTTTTACAATGGCTTCAATGGTAGGCGATTCTCGTTTTATTACATTACGTGAGGCTTATACTGATAATTTTGATAAGGTGGGACAGTCGGCTATATATCCGGGGCTGAAGGTGGCTGGAAATAATTATCAGGCTGTATCTACCAAGTGGGTTGAAGATGCTAGCTATGTAAGACTGGAAAATATCAGTTTATCGTATAATCTGTCGAAAAAAGTAACAAAGTTTGCCGATATCCGTTTGACACTAAGCTGCCAGAATCTCTTTACTATTACCGGTTATAAGGGTATGGATCCGGTTGGAACAACTTTCTCTAATGATAATGTGGATGTGGATGCAGGTATTGATATGGGAGCTTATCCTACTCCTCGTACTTTTACCTTCGGTGTGCGCATGAACTTTTAACCTTTAATCAAATTGATATGATATGAAAACAAAGATATTTCTGGGCTGTATCATGGCAGCTTCATTGATAACTGTTTCCTGTTCGGACTTGCTTCAGGAAAATCCTCAGGGAAAACTTACTCCAGAAGGTTATTTCAGTACACAGGAAGAACTGGATATGAGTGTATATTCGTTGTACAGTAAAGTAAATTATTCACAAACTCGTACCAATCCTCAGTATCCTCAGTGGCAGGGAGATGATATTACGACCAATCCGGGAAGTAACAAGCAGGTCGCTGCAGAAATTGACCGTTTTGCTCCAGTGAACTCTAATAAAGGAGTAAAAGATTGCTGGTCCGACCATTATGCAATTATAAAAGCTGCTAATTTTATTATACAGAACGCTTCGAAAACTCCTACTGATGCTGCATCGCTGAATCAGGCTATAGGTCAGGCTAAGTTCTGGCGTGCTTATGCTTATTTTACGTTGGTACGCCTTTTCGGAGATATTCCATTGACACTGACCAATGAAAACGATGATTTCACTATGAAACCTAGCAGTGTAGAACAGGTGTACGAGCAAATTGTAGCCGACCTTACTTCGGATGAATGTGAAGGACTACCCGCAAGTTATAAGAATGCACCGGCTTTTTTGAATGGTGTAAATGTATATGTAACCAAACAAGCAGTAGAGGCTACGCGTGCTGCTGTGTATATGGCTATGGCCGGATGGCCTTTAGGGAAAGGAACTGCTTATTATAAAAAAGCAGCCGATGAAGCCAAGAAGGTGATAGAAGGTGAACGTAATGGAATATATGATATTCGTATGGATGAGAATTTTTACGATGTATATGCCATGAGTAATAACTATAATAAGGAAACCATTCTTGGAATTAATTATTCTCCAAATGTAGACTGGGTGCAAGATTCCCAACTTACTTCATGTGATCAGTTTGAATCACTTGGTGGATGGGGAGATGCATGGGGAGAAATCCGTTTCTGGCAGAAATTTCCGGAAGGTCCTCGCAAGGATGCCACTTATGACCCACAGATTCTGAAACCTAATAAAGATGGAAACGGGTATGAACTGCATAACTGGTATGACAAATCAGAAGACGGTTGGGTGATTCCGGAATGTCATCCGATGTTCAGCGTCTTTTCTGTAAACTGGGAACCGTCGACAAAGACTAATATTGATGCTCCGTATGATTATACGTTGCCTGCAAGTCAGAATATGTGTAATGGGCATCGTCATCGTCTGATACGCTATGCAGAAGTGAAACTGTGGTACGCAGAAGCTGCTGCCCGTGCGGGAGAAAGCGATTTGTCATTGGCAAAACAATGTCTGAAAGACGTGCGTAAGCGTGGAATGGTAGGTGATACCTATGGAACAAAGGAAAAAACGTATGAAGATGATGGAAAATGGCAAGTTATAAATGGAGTAAATATTGATGCAATGAATGCTTCACAGCTTGCTGAGGCTGCTTTAGAGGGACATGGATGGGAAGTTGCTGGTTATTGGGTTGCTATGGTAACTCGCCGGGCAGACCAGTTCCGTATGAAACTTCTACAGAAAACGTTTGAAGAACGTCAGGGCAATCCTGAAATTGAAATAGTGCCGGGAGTAAAGGTGAAAGAAGGTGTAGAAGTAAGCGGCTCATGGAATGATAAGATGGTATATATGCCTTATCCAGATACTGATTCGGCTAAAAATCCAAACCTTTAATTTAGAAGATGGTTTTCGGTTTTCAGTAAGGTATATTATATAATCGAGACTGTAGAGAGAGAAGGAGGTTCTACCGGATAAAATGCCGGGGAACTTCCTCTTTTCGTGTTTTTACTGTAGCAGTAAGCTTTGGGGATTTTATAATAAATATTCGAGTTTGGAAAAATTGTTTAGGCGTAGCTTGGAAATGTATTAGAACACTGCTGGATTTGTGCTATCTTTGTGCCTGAAATATTTTAACCTGTATGACAGATTACTTGAATGAACTGAATGAAAGTCAGCGTGCTGCGGTGTTATACAATGATGGTCCTTCTCTTGTTATTGCAGGAGCCGGATCGGGAAAAACCCGTGTGCTGACTTATAAGATAGCTTATCTGCTGGATAACGGTTATGAGCCGTGGTCTATTCTTGCTCTGACTTTTACCAATAAGGCTGCACGTGAGATGAAGGAACGTATTGCGCGTCGGGTAGGAGCGGAACGTGCGCGATACTTATGGATGGGGACTTTCCATTCTATCTTTTCACGTATTTTGCGTACGGAAGCGGCTGCCATTGGTTTTTCTGCAAATTTTACTATTTATGATGCCGCCGATTCGAAAAGTCTGATCAAGGCCATTATCAAAGAAATGCAGCTGGACGATAAAGTGTATAAGCCGGGAGTGCTACAGTCGCGTATCAGTAATGCCAAAAATCATCTGATGCTTCCCGATGCCTATGCTGCCAGTCGTGAACTTTATGAAAATGACCAGGCTGCTAAAATACCGGCTGTGCGCGATATTTACCGGAGATACTGGGAGCGTTGCCGGCAGAGTGATGCCATGGATTTTGACGACTTGCTAGTTTACACCTATATATTGTTTCAGACACATCCGGAACTGTGTGACAAGTATGCTTCTCGCTTCCGCTATGTTTTGGTAGATGAGTATCAGGATACTAACTATGCACAACATTGCATTGTACTGCAACTTACAGAAAAATATCGCCATGTCTGTGTTGTAGGTGATGATGCGCAGAGTATTTACTCTTTCCGCGGAGCGAACATCGACAATATTCTGAAGTTTACAAGTTTATATAAGGATGCCCGCTTGTTTAAGCTGGAACAGAATTATCGTTCTACGCAGACCATTGTCAAGGCGGCAAACAGTCTTATAGAGAAAAACAGGGAGCAGATACGTAAGGAAGTTTTCTCTGAAAACGATAAGGGAGAACCTATTACGGTATTCAATGCTTACAGCGATGTGGAAGAAGGGGAGATTGTTGCAAACAAGATAGCCCAGCTCCGGACCAAAAAAGGATATTCATACGATGAATTTGCTGTATTGTATCGTACGAATGCCCAAAGCCGTATCTTCGAAGAGGCATTACGCAAGAGGGGAGTTCCTTACCGTATTTACGGAGGCTTGTCTTTCTATCAGCGTAAGGAAATAAAAGATGTGATAGCTTATTTCCGCTTGGCTGTCAATCCGAATGATGAGGAGGCTTTCAAGCGTGTTATCAATTATCCGGCAAGGGGGATAGGCAATACTACATTAAATAAGATTATTGATGCAGCCAATGTGCATAGAGTAAGCTTGTGGAAGGTGTTGAACGAACCGCTGACTTATGGAGTATCTTTGACGAAAGGCACTCACACCAAATTGCAGGCATTCCGTGATTTGATTGCCGGATTTGTAGAAGCGGTTTCGCATACCGGAGCCTACGAGTTGGGAAAAGACATTGTCCGTCAGTCGGGTATCATCAATGATATTTATCAGGACCGTTCGCCTGAGAATTTGAGCCGGCAGGAAAACATTGAAGAATTGATAAACGGTATGCACGATTTCTGTGCCGGTCGGGAAGAAGAAGGCAATACGCATATCCTGCTTACTGATTATTTGTCGGAAGTGTCGTTGCTTACTGATCAGGACAGTGAAGGGGCTGATGATGTACCCAAGGTGACATTGATGACCATTCATTCGGCAAAGGGACTGGAGTTTAAGAATGTTTTTGTTGTAGGCTTGGAGGAAAATTTGTTTCCTAGTCCGATGGCTGGCGATTCATACAAGCAGCTTGAGGAAGAACGCCGGTTGTTTTATGTAGCTATTACCCGTGCGGAAGAACACTGTTTTCTGTCGTTTGCCAAGACTCGTTTTAAATACGGTAAGGTGGAATTCAGTAATCCCAGTCGTTTCTTAAAAGATATAGATGCCAGATATTTGAACCTGCCTCAGGAGGATATCGTTTCCCGAAAGGTAGAAGAGGGGGCGAAGCGTTTTCGCCGTGAAATGGATTCGGACACTCCGCGGTATATATCTGGTAATTCGCCGTCGATGTTTGATGGAGGTGAAATTCCCGAAGAACCTCGTCGCTTCGTCAAGCCGGCTGCTCCACGTGTACTGCGTAGAATCCCTGCGGCGGAAACTTCTGTCGGAACTTCTGCTTCTTCTCCTGCTGTAAATGGAGTTTGTGCCGGAAAGCAGATAGAACACGAACGTTTCGGTATAGGCGAGATTATTAAAGTTGAAGGAAGTGGAGATAACTGTAAGGCAACGGTACGCTTCCGTAATGCGGGAGAAAAGCAGTTGCTGCTGAAGTTTGCACGGTTTAAAATAATAGAATAAAGATTGATAAATATATGTTGGATGTAACAAAAGTTCCTTCTCCCTGTTATGTTATGGAAGAAGATTTGCTCAGAAAGAACCTGAGTCTGATAAAAAGTGTGGCAGAACGTGCCGGTGTGGAAATTATTCTTGCTTTCAAGGCTTTTGCCATGTGGAAATCGTTTCCGATATTCCGTGAATATATTCATTACACAACAGCAAGTTCTGAATACGAAGCCAGACTGGCTTTCGAAGAGTTTGGCAGCAAGGCTCATACGTATTCTCCTGCTTATACAGAGACCAATTTTCCTGCTTTTCTGAAGTATAGCAGTCATATTACGTTCAATTCGCTGTCGCAGTTCGAGCGTTTTTATCCGCAGGCAAAGGCTTATCCGGAACATGTATCTTGTGGTATTCGTGTGAATCCAGAGTATTCGGAAGTGGAAGTAGAACTTTATAATCCTTGTGCTCCCGGAACCCGTTTCGGTGTGACTGCCGATTTGCTTCCCGACCGTTTGCCCGAAGGAATTGAAGGCTTTCATTGTCATTGTCATTGTGAGTCGAGTTCGTATGAGCTGGAACGTACATTGAAACACATTGAAGAAAAGTTCTCTCGCTGGTTCCCTCAATTGAAATGGCTGAATTTGGGTGGGGGACACCTGATGACACGTAAAGACTACGGTGTGGAACACCTTATCGGACTGTTGAAAGGTTTGCGTGAACGCTATCCGAATCTTCAGATTATTCTGGAACCGGGATCAGCCTTTACCTGGCAGACCGGACCGCTGGTAGCATCGGTTGTCGATGTGGTAGAGAGCAGAGGTATACGTACGGCTATTCTTGACGTGAGCTTTACCTGTCACATGCCCGACTGTCTGGAAATGCCTTATCAGCCTAAGGTGCGCAATGCCGAAACCCTTCCGCCTGATGCTGTGAAGACTGCTGCTCGTGAGGACCATGTTTATCGTTTGGGCGGAAACAGCTGCTTGAGTGGTGACTATATGGGCAGTTGGAAGTTCGATCATGAATTGCAGATAGGCGAACGCATCATATTCGAAGATATGATTCATTATACGATGGTGAAGACAAACATGTTTAATGGAATTCATCATCCTTCTGTTGCTTTGCTCCACACTGATGGAGAACTGGAGGTGTATAAAACCTTCCGTTATGAAGATTATCGCGACAGAATGTGTTGATTATAAGTTACTTCTGATTGTAAGTCATAGCGTCCGTACACCTTCGAACAGGCTTGTGCGGACGTTTTTTATTGAAGATGCCTGACGGTTGGGATAGCTGTCGTTATCTTTCAAAAAAAATCGTACAAAGGTTGCTGGCTTTTGTACAAAAAATAAAAAAATATCGAGATGTTTTTCCTTAAATATGCTGAAGTTTTTTTCTACTTTCCCTGAATCTTGTTTTTGGAGGAAAAGAAGCTTGTGTAATTGCTTCAAAATGGGGTTGAAAAAGACAATATAATAGCTTTTGATGAAAAAAGTATTATAATGTTTTGGTAGTTTCGGAAAAAGCATTACCTTTGCACTCGCAATCGAAAAATCGCTTGCGCTAATTACAGAATGCGGAAATAGCTCAGTTGGTAGAGCATAACCTTGCCAAGGTTAGGGTCGCGA
>OGZI01002704.1_pt1 | contig 13809 bp, 11 predicted proteins | sample 1576711 | NCBI WGS metagenome assembly OGZI01 (sample SAMEA3541482, study PRJEB24748) | human gut metagenome | biome: human gut; feature: human-associated habitat; material: faeces | place: China | collected 2012
TGGAACCCCAACATGCGTGTGATCATGCCACGCTTTACAATATAGTCCTGATCACACGCAAGCTGGAACCCCAACATGCCTCCAAACCGCTTGAGCTGCCGTTTTGCAAGCGCATGCTGCGGATGTCCGGCCAGCCCGGGGTACGTCAGGTTATACACATACGGCTGCTTGGCCAGCCAGGCGACAATCGCTTCGGCGTTGTCGCAGTGGCGTTCCATGCGCAGAGGCAGGGTCTCCAGGCCCTGATTGATGTAGAAGGCGCCCTGCGGCGTCTGGCAGCAGCCCAGGTCACGCATGAGCTGCACGCGGGCCTTGACGATGTAGGCGGCCTTGCCGAAGGCCTTGGTATAGATCAGGCCATGATAGGAGGCGTCAGGCTCGGTGAATTCGGGGAAGCGGCCGGAAGTCCAGTCGAACTTGCCGCTGTCCACGATGACGCCGCCCATCTGCAGGGCGTGGCCGTCCATATACTTGGTGGTGGAGTGGACGACGATGTCGGCACCGAAATCGAAGGGACGGCAGAGCACCGGCGTGGCGAAGGTGTTGTCCACGATCAGGGGCAGGCCGTGACGATGGGCCAGGGCCGCGATGCGCTCGATATCCAGCACGTCCATGGAAGGGTTGGTCAGGGTCTCGCCGAACACGGCCTTGGTGTTGGGGCGGATGGCCTTTTCGATCTCGGCATCATCGGCCCGCTGGTCCACGAAGGTCACTTCGATGCCCATTTTCTTCAGCGTCATGGCGAACAGGTTGAAGGTGCCGCCGTAGATGCTGGCCATGCTGACCACATGGTCGCCGCTCTGGGCCAGGTTAAGGATGGCGATGAGGTTGGCAGCCTGGCCCGAAGAGGTGCACAGGGCGCCGATGCCGCCTTCCAGAGTCGCGATCTTCTGCTCCACGGCATCAACCGTGGGGTTGCCCAAACGGGTGTAGAAAAAGCCGGAAGTTTCCAGGTCAAAAAGCTTGGCCACTTCGGCCGTGGAGTCATAGGTAAAGGTCGTGCTCTGCACGATGGGCAGTACCCGGGGCTCACCATTCTTGGGGGTATAGCCCGCATGCAGGCAAAGCGATTCGGTTTTCATGGGTTCCTCGTTCCGTAAAAAGTCCATTCGGCAGCGTCTGCCGGCCTTTTTTCTTATCTGATGGATAGGAGAAACACAAGCCGCAGCGCCCCAAAACAAAAGCCCGTCCTCAGGGAAGACGGGCAACGACTAAAGTGGCCTTCCACAGGCCTAGATATCTTCGGGCAGATGCTCCTCGGTGTACAGGGCGAACCCGGCCTCGCGCAGCATGCGTGCCCACAGCCCGTCACCGGGACAAAGAGTACGGCTGAACGTGCCGTCATAGATCCGCCCCACACCGCAGGAGGGCGAACGCCTCTTGAGGATGGCAGCCGTGCAGCCGTGCTTGCGGGCTATCTCCATGGCCAGGCGGGCCCCCCGGAAGAAATCCTCCGTCAGATCCCTGCCATCCTGCGACAGGACACGCCCTTCCCTGATCTCGCACGGCGGACGCGGTACGGGCAGGCAGGCCAGCCCCTCGGGACAGGCCGTGACCGCCTCTCCCCTGCGCACCAGTTCCTGAACCGCGGCACAGGCATTGCTTCCGCCGTCATAACGACAAAATTCTCCGGCCAAACAGGCGCTGACCACAAAACGGCACACAGGCATCGTCATCACAACTCCGCATTCCGTCGCTGGGCTATGGCCAGTTCGCGCCGCTCGGCCATCCCCGCTTTGACGGCACGCTTCATGGCTTCTTCAGCGGACTGTACCACAGGGACATTGGTGTAATACAGGGCGCCGCTGTCCAGGCCATTCTCTTCCTGGACACGGTCATAATGCTGCCAGGCAGGGCTCAGGGCCACAAGACGCGGCGTGATGACCGCAAAAAAGACCCACAGGCTTACGCCCCAGAGGACAAGCTTGCCCATCTTGAAGATTCTGTCATTCATGAGGATCACCCTACACCGGAACATCCGGGAAAAAAAGGGGGCCGTTCCCGGAACGGCCCCCTTGATTGCAGATGAAGCTTAGATCTTGGCCGTGATTTCGGGGAAGACCTTGTAGAACATGATCCAGGCCATGAGCAGGGTCAGGGCCAGGTTCAGGGACTGACCGCAGACATAGAGCAGGATGGGCTTGCCGCCCTTGAAGTACTTGCCCAGCTCGCGGAAGTTGGTGGTCAGACCGATGGACACGAAGGCCAGGGCGAAGAACCAGCCGCGCAGGGGCACGGAGATCTTGTTGATACCGTTGTCCACCAGCATCTTGCCCACGTCAGCACCCAGGGAGGAGCTGACCACGGACATGACGATGGAAGCCGTCAGGAAGCCCAGCACGAACTTGGGGAAGCGGTGCCAGATCTCCATGGCGCTGACCTTCTGGCCTTCCTGCACGTCCACCTTGGCGCACCAGTACATGGCCACGCAGAAGGCGGTCACGCCGATGAGCACGTTCTGGATCATCTTGACCGTAGCGGCCACCTGCAGGGCCTTGGGACCGATGAAGGCACCGGCAGCGGCCACGGCGCCGGTGGCGTCCACGGTACCGCCGATCCAGGCACCACCCAGGATCTCAGGCATACCCACCCAGTTGATGAAGGCGGGCATGCCCACCATCATGATGGCGGTAAATGTCAGGGACAGGCCGATGGACAGGGTCAGTTCCTCCTTCTTGGCGCGGCAGGCAGCAGCGGTGGCGATGGCCGCCGAGGTACCACACACGGACATGTCGGCGGAAATGACCATGTTCAGGGTACGGGAAGGCATCTTGAGCACCTTCTGGCCGAAGATGAAGGTGCTGATGAGCACTATGGGGGTCACCACCCAGGCCACGAAGATGCCGGGGATACCGATGGCCAGGATCTTGTGGAACAGCACTTCGGCGCCCAGCAGCACCAGACCGGCCTTGATGAAGTATTCCACCTGGGCGCCGTCCTTGACCAGCTTGGGCGTGCCGATGGTGTTGGCGATGATCATGCCGATGGCGATGGACCAGATCTCGGCGTTGATGCCGTAAAGGCGCATGGTCTTCTGGTTGCCCAGGATGTTGGCCAGCACGCAAAGGGCGTAGATGATGAGGAAGGAGACGAAGAACTTGCCGGGGTTCATGCCCATGAACACGGCACCGACGGTGCACAGGGCGCCCAGCACCAGACCCAGCACGATGAGGGTGGGGATGCGGTTGAAGGGCTTGGCCAGACCGGACGCAGCCTTGGAGGCCTTCTTCTCGGCGCTCTGCCAGGAGTCGATGGCGGCCTTGGCGGCATCGTTCAGACCGGCGTCCTGATAACCGGCAGCGGCGGCGGCATCCTGGGCGGCCTTGGCCGCGACCAGAGCCTCGGCAGCGGCCTGCTTGGCGGCTTCGACCTTGGGCTTGAGGGCGGCGTTGCGCTCATCCGCGCGGGCCTGATCCATCATCAGGGCGTCCAGAGGATTGTCGGTCCAGCGGGCGGGCGTCTTCAGATAGGCGATGACATCAGCCACCTGGGATTGCTTCTGGGCCTGCACGTTTTTCTGGGCGGCAGTGGCCTTGTACCATTCGATGGTCTTGAAAGGCTTGCTTTCCTCGGCCTTGATGATGGTCTCATATTCGTTGAACTTGGCTTCGAGGGCCGGACGCTGACCAAAGCACAGCCATGCGGCCACGATCAGGAAGAAAAAGCCGATCCAGATGGCCCAGTAGTCTTCCTTCTTCCACAAGTCGGACCACTGCGACTTGGCACGGTCGACAACGACTTCGTTGTTTTGTTCCATAACAGACAACCTCCGTTTGCGGCCGGGCTGCTCCCCGCCACGTCATGATTGAGAATGGCAACAAGAAGGCTTTTTTGCGGAGCGTTCCCTCCCATCCCGAAAAAAGACAGCGGCTTTTTTCACAAAGCATCTTGCTCTTGCGGCGCGCACAGGCCGCATATCCCAAGGATAATACCGGGCAAAGGGACAAAGTAAAGTAAACTATTCTCACAGGATAGAAACATTCGTCCCGCCATCTGGCCATGGAAAATCAATAGGTTAGATATCATGTGAAATATTTTGTAATGCAGCATCCTGTAGCTGCGCCAGGTGGCTCTTCCCTCCTGACCGCTCCCCTTTTTTCCGGATACGGCTCTTCAAAATTTTTTTGACTTTTTTGTTGACAAGGAGGCCGGTTTTGCGTAGGTTCCATTTTCGCGATGGGCTGTCGTTCAATTGGCAGGACGGCGGATTCTGGCTCCGCTAATCAAGGTTCGAGTCCTTGCAGCCCAGCCATCACAACTTCATAGTGCGTCCCCATCGTCTAGCCGGCCCAGGACAACGGCCTTTCACGCCGTCGACAGGGGTTCAAATCCCCTTGGGGACGCCAACGAAATCATGCCCTTACGAGAAATCGTAAGGGCTTTTTTCGTATTGGGGCATTTTTTCAAATGCCCGTAGTGCCATTCCGCCCGACTTCTTCTCCGATCCCTATGGCGCAACTTCACTAGATCATACGGGAATACATCACCTTTTCTCCAGTCTTAATACCTTGCCCGCGTTTAATCCCGTCACCGCGTGGCTACTAGTTATCCCTTGCCCCATAAGTTTATCCCGGTTAAGTTTCCCAAAGAAAATGATAACTCTCTGGAGCGCCCATGATCCATAGCCTGAACACACAAAATATTGGCCCGTTTCCCAACATGGAGATTACGTTCGGGGATAGGCTGAATATCATTACCGGCGATAATGGCTTAGGCAAAAGTTTTCTTCTGGATATCATCTGGTGGGCGCTAACACGCAAATGGCCGCGTGACGTTAACAGGCGTCTGACGCAGGGCTACATGGCCCGCCCCAACAGGAAGCAGGTAGGAAAAATTGAATTTTTCCTGACAACTAATGCACAGACGCCAGTGGCCTATAGCTCGACGTTTGACTATAGCGGGCAGGCATGGACCGGTCGCCCCGGTAGGCCACACAACCCGGGGCTAGTGTTGTACGCCATGGCGGACGGCAGTTTTGCCGTCTGGGATTCTGCTCGCAATTACTGGAAGAAAAAAGGGAATATGGATATTCAGGACAGGCCTCCAGCCTATGTCTTCAGTCCTGCCGAAGTCTGGGACGGACTTGCCGTTGATAGTGCCCAACTCTGCAATGGCCTGATACGCGACTGGGCTAGCTGGCAAAAGGAAGGACAGGAGCCGTACAAGGCACTTGAAGAGCTGCTGTCGCGCCTTTCGCCTCCAGGTGAACCGCTTGCCCCTGGTGATCTGACACGCATAAGCTTGGATGATGTTCGCGACATGCCGACCGTGCGTATGGCATATGGCGAGGAACCTGTCCCATTGGTCTTTGCCTCATCCGCCATCCGGCGAGTCCTTGCGCTAGCTTACCTACTGGTCTGGAGTATTGAGGAACACAAACAGGCCAGCGAGTTACTCAATCAGCCTCCGGCAAACTATGTAACCTTTCTTATTGATGAAATAGAGGCCCACCTGCATCCGCAATGGCAGCGGAGCCTCGTCCCCTCCCTACTTACTGCCATGTCCGAGCTCATGAAGACAAGTGTCGTGCAAATCATTATGACAACACATTCTCCCCTTGTGCTGTCTTCTTTGGAAAACGTTTTTGATTCCTCTGGTAGTAAGGATGCCTGGTTCGACATTAACCTTGTCAATGGAGCCGCCGAGATTACGCACCGCCCCTTTGAAAAACAGGGAAGTACTGCCAATTGGCTGACAAGTGCCGCCTTTGATCTCCCCTCAGACTATTCCCTGCCCAAAGAAAAACTATGGCAGAAGCTTGATGCCGCTGCCCATAATGAAAATCTGTCGGAAAGTGAGGCACACGAACTTGAACAGGAGATGCATGAAATATTGCCAGATATCGATCCGCTCTGGATCCGCTGGCGCAAATTCATGCGCTCCAAAGGGAGGGAAGCATGATTCGTATTCCCCCCCAGCCGGAACCGGAAAGTTTTGATAAGAAAGTGCGGCAGCCTGGACTTGCCGCATTCCACCGCACAAAAAGGGCTGATAAACCCTACTGGCGCCAATGCCACGATGAATTATTTTCAGCTTATAAAGCATACTGTGCCTATCTAGCCGTCAGGATTCCCCGCTCCCCCGCATCCCATGATAAGTATGGTGGCTCCAGCGTCGATCATTTTCTGCCCAAGGACCATTATCCGAAACTTGCCTATGAGTGGAAAAATTATCGTCTAGCATGTAGCGCCATCAACAGTCGCAAAGGCAATGCAGTCGGCCTTCTCGATCCGTTTTATATAGGAAAAGACTGGTTTTTCCTGAACCCTCTAACTGGCACGCTCGCTCCCAATCCTGCTCTGTCTGCCCGGCGGCAAAACGCTGTGACAAAAACGATTCTGCTGCTGGGTCTCAACGAAAAGAGATTCTGCGATTACCGTATGGAGTTACTTGATTTGTCTGACGGGGAAGAGGAAAAGACGGACAGCCTGCATCATGAATCGCCTTTTCTGTATGCCGAAGCCGTCCGGTTACATCTGCGGTGACGATGATACATCGCCCCCTGCCGCCCGCCATCTCCTCCCACTCTCCCCTCGTCATCTCCGCCAGCCGCGCCACGGACATCCCCGCCTTCCACGGGGAGTGGTTCATGGCCCGGCTGCGGGCAGGCTTTTGCCGTCGGCGCAATCCCTTCAACAGTCGGCAGGAGAGCCTCATCTCCTTTGCCCGCACGCGCGTCTTCGTCTTCTGGAGCAAGCATCCCGGGCCCTTCCTGCCGCATCTGGCGGAGATCGCGGCCACAGGGCGGCAATTCTACTTCCAGTACACCCTCAATGCCTATGAAGCCGAAGGGCTGGAGCCCGGCCTGCCCTCCCTGTGCCGCCGTCTGGAGACCTTCAAGCGGCTGGCGGACACCATCGGCCCGCAGCGGGTCATCTGGCGTTGCGATCCTCTCATCGTGGGCGGCCGCCTGAGTACGGATTCGCTGCTGGAACGCCTCGACCGGCTGGGGCGGGAGCTTTCCCCCTATACGGAAAAGCTCGTCTTCAGTTTCGTAGACATGTACCGCAAGACCGCCACTGCCCTGCACAGGCTCGATCCGGCCTACCGCGCGCCCACGGTGGACGAGATGCGGGAGCTGGCCCGGGGCATCGCGGACCTTAACGCCGGCTGGCCGCACCGGCTGGAACTGGCCACCTGCGCCGAAGGCATCGACCTGAGCGCCCTGGGCATCCATAAAAACAAATGTATCGATGATGTCCTCATCCGCCGCCTGTGCCCGCAGGATGCACTGGTACAGGCAGAGCTGGCACCCCGCCGGCAGCTCTCCCTGCTGCCCGGCATGGCGACAGCCGCCAACGCCCCCAAGGATACGGGCCAGCGCACGGCCTGCGGCTGCATCCCCAGCAAGGACATCGGCGCCTATGACAGCTGCCCGCACTTCTGTGTCTATTGCTACGCCAACCGTTCGGAGCAGGCGGTGCGCGCCAACCTCCAGCGCTGCCGCCAGCAGCAGCCCGAAATGCGGGAAAGTCTGCTGCCGTAAGGTGGTGTGCCGTGGGGCCGCAGGGGCATCCATCCGTCGTGAACAATTTTGCGGCTTATTTATTTAGTGTAAATTATAAAAATATTTCCCCGCCGCTTGCCTTGTCTGGAAAGAGCATTTGAATTTTTTTGCCCCCTGGCCTACACATCATCCCAGACAACCAAGCAAAGGAATGCCCATGCCGACAAACCGTACCTCTGATGCCGCAGCGCGCGGCAAAGGCCGCCCGCGTGCCTTCGACCGGGGCCTGGCCCTGCACCGTGCGCTGGAGGTCTTTTGGCAGCAGGGCTACGCCCCGGCCTCTGTGGCATCCCTGTGCAAGGCCATGAAGATCAATCCCCCCAGCCTCTACGCCACGTTCGGCAACAAGGCCACGCTCTTTCTGGAAGCCCTGCGCCATTACGAGCAGACCTACTGGGAGGCCCCGGCCCAACGCTTTCTGGCCGCCCCCGACATCTATGCGGCGGTCGAGGATTTTTTCCAGGAAGCCGCGCAGATCCTGCTTTCCCCGGAAACGCCCTGCGGCTGCATGGTGGTCCTGGCGGCCGTCAACATCGCGGCGGACGAGAAAGAGATCATCGAGACCGTCCGCCAGCTCCGGCTGGCCACCAAGCAGATGTTTGCCGAAAGGCTCCGCCGGGCCATCCACGACAAACAGATCCCCCCGGATACCGATGTCCCGGCCCTGGCCGGTGCGCTGAACACCCTGCTCGAAGGCCTGTCCCTGCAGGCCCGGGACGGGCTCTTCCAGTCCGAGCTCAAAGCCATCGCGGCCCACGCCGTCCGCATGCTGCCGCCGCGCCTCCCGTAGGCCGCAGGCCTGCCTGTCCTTCCCGCTCTTCCGCTGTCCGTACATCTTAGTCCTGTTGCCGCTTTTCCTGTTGCCTGTTCCTGGGCACCAGGTGGCGCAAAGGTATTGACATTTTCTTAGTGATTATTACAAAAATATCCATGCGGACACGACAGCCATCATCTGTCCGCCGGAAGAAAACAAAAGGCATGGCCACTCCTCCACGCCCGCAAGCCCGGGCAGCGACGCCAGCCACGGCAAATGGCCAAAGCATGCTCCGGCCTGACCCGGCAGGAGACGCGCGGAGCCATGCCACCATCCAGCACAACCATAGTGCCGCCTATGCGGCACAGGAGGAAACATCATGAGCAAGAAGATCCTCATCCTCAACGGAAGTCCCCGCAGCAAGGGCAATACCGCCATGCTGTGCGATGCTTTCAGCGCCGGTGCCCGGAGCGCGGGCCATCAGGTGACCCGGTTCGACCTGCACAAGCTGGACATCCACGGCTGCCTGGGCTGTGTGAAGGGCGGCAAGGACCCCGCAAGTCCCTGCGTGCAAAAGGATGATATGGGGCTCATCTACCCCGCCTACCGGGAAGCCGACATCATTGTGCTGGCATCGCCCATGTATTACTGGGGTTTTTCCGGCCAGCTGAAGACGGCTTTTGACCGTCTTTTTGCCGTGGCCGAATGCTTCCCCGGCTATGCCAATCCCCAAAAAGAGTGTGCGCTCATCATGGCGGCCGAAGGCAACAGCGCAGACAACTGGAAGCCGGTGCTGGATTACTACCACGCGCTCCTGGGCTTCCTCGGCTGGAAAGACCGCGGACAGGTTCTGGCCGGCGGCGTGTTCGAAGCCGGTGCCGTAGCAGGGCAGCCTGTTCTGGATCAGGCGTTCCGCTTTGGGGCCTCACTGTAGGCCTGTCCCGGACAGTCCCGCGTTTTCCGTGACGCCGTACTCGCTGCGGCGTCACGGACATTTATCCCGCACATACGTACCCGCCTACATCCCGAACCATGCCGGCCGTCCGGCGCACAAATCCGGTGGCACCGCCGCAAGCTCATCCCCTCCTCTTCCATAGGCTCACGGCATGCTGCCGCATATCTTCCCGTCCGCCTGTCAAAGGCTGACGCCAGCGTGCCTGCCTGTCCCCATCGGGGCGCTTTTTCCCCAACGCCTCCCGTTACAGCTGCGACCTGCTCCGGCCCACCACTTCCCCTCTTGCACAGCACGCCGATTTTCTGCATTCTTGTCGCGTTTTTCCCGACCTTTCTGACTGCTGTTCAGCAGGATATCCCATGGAAACGATTCGCTGGAACATGAGCCCCGCAGAGATCGAGCAGGAGAGCTTCCGCCGCATCGAGGCCGAATGCGACCTGCATCGCACCCTGTCCGCCCCGCACTGGCGCGTGGCACGCCGCCTTATCCACACCACGGCGGACATGCACATCGCAGATACCCTTGTTTTCCGCCACGATCCGGTGTCCGCCGGGCTGGCCGCCCTGCGCCGCAAGGCCCCCATCTTCTGTGATTCCCAGATGCTGCGCTCCGGCCTGTCCCTGCCCAAACTGCGCATGCTCCATCCGGGCTACGGGCCTGAAGACCTGCATTGCTACATCACGGACCCCGATGTGGTGGAACGGGCCCGCGCCGAAGGCCATACCCGCGCCCTGTGCAGCGCCGAAAAAGCCCGCCCCCTGCTGGATGGCGGCATCGTGCTCATCGGCAACGCACCGCTGGCCCTGGCCCGCATCGCCCGCTATATCCTTGAAGAAGGCGTCCGCCCGGCCCTGGTGGTGGGCATGCCCGTGGGATTCGTCAACGTGGTGGAATCCAAAGAACTCCTGGGCCGCTGCCCTGTGCCCCAGATCGTGCTGGAAGGCCGCCGCGGCGGCAGCGCCCTTGCCGTCACCACCCTGCACGCCGTCATGGAGAGTGCCTAGACCGCCATGGGCCGCAAAGACCACACGTCCCTGCGCTGGGGATATTCCACCGGCGCCTGTGCGGCCGCGCTGGCCGTGGCCTGCTGGCAGTCCCTGCGGACGGGCACGCCACCGGCCGTGGTGCCTGTGCTGTTCGGCGACGGCAAGGAGCGTCTCCTGCCCCTGCGGCCGCCCGCTCCGGGCCGCATGGCCGAGATGGTCAAGGACGGCGGCGACGATCCCGACTGCACGCATGGGGCGGTGCTCTTTGCCCGCCTTTCCGCCTGCGCGCCCGAAGATGCCCGGCCGGAGGATCATCGCCTCGACATAGGCGCGGCCGTGCTCATCCTGCGTGCCGTGGAAGGTATCGGCCGCTGCGCACGGCAGGGCCTGGACTGCCCGCCCGGCAAATGGGCCGTCACCAGCGGCCCCCGGCGCCTGCTGGCCGCAAACCTTGTCCGCGCGGGCATGACTGAAGGCTGCTGGCTGCTGGAACTGGGCGTGGAGAACGGCGCGGAGCTGGCCCGCCACACCCTCAATCCCCGGCTGGGCGTGGAAGGCGGCATCTCCATCCTGGGCAGCACCGGACTGGTGCGGCCTTACAGCCATGCCGCCTATGTGGAGACCGTGCGTCTGTGCGTACGGGCCCGGCAGCGCAGCGGCGGCCACGGGATGGTCTTCTGCACCGGCGGACGCACCCAGGCGGGAGCACGTCGCCAGCTGCCCCACTGGCCGGAAAGCGCTTTCGTCTGCATCGGAGATTTCATCGCCGACAGTCTGGGCATCGCCGCCCGCCACCAGATGCAGGAGGTGGTCGTGGCCTGCATGGCGGGCAAGCTCTGCAAATATGCCGCGGGCTTTGCCAACACCCACGCCCATCAGGTGGAACAGGACATGGCCCTGCTGCGCCGTCAGGTGCGGGCCTGCCTGCCCGGAGAGACTGCCCTGCACGAAGCTTTGCGCCACAGCGCGTCCGTGCGCGAGGCCCTGCTCTCCATCCCCGAAGCCGGACGCCTGCCTGTGCTGCACGGACTGGCCCGGGCGGCCCTGGAACATTTTTCCCGCCGTGCTCCCGCTGTAGCCTCCCTGCACCTGCTGGTCTTCGACTTTGACGGCGCCTTCCTGTTCAAGGAAAGCCTGCGGCAGGCTCCCGGCACGGCCACTGCCCCCCTGCCGCTCCCGGACGACGGCACGGACGACAGCCCGAAAGACACGTCTTCTGACGGACAGGCCCCGGACATCGGCCTGCGCTATTTCATCGACAGGCCCTGACCGCCCTGCGGCCGGAGCCTTTTACCTCTCCCTGTGAGTTTGCCCATGAACATGCCCTTTGTGGAAATCGTCGGCGCCGGTCCCGGTGCGGAAGACCTTATCACCATGCGCGGCCTGCGGGCCCTGCAGCAAGCCGATCTGGTGGTCTATGCCGGTTCGCTGGTGGCCCCTGCCCTGCTGCGCCATTGCCGCCCCGACTGCCTTTGCCGGGACAGCGCCTCCATGGATCTGGCGGAACAGGTGGCCGTCATGAGCGAGGCCGCGCTGGCGGGCAAACGTGTGGTACGCCTGCACACCGGCGATCCCGCCCTTTACGGGGCCATCGACGAGCAGATCCGGGGGCTGGCCCAACGGGGCATCACCGTGCGCATCACCCCCGGCGTGAGCAGCGTGTTCGCCGCGGCCGCCGCCCTGGGCTGTGAACTGACCGGCCCGGAAACGGCCCAGAGCGTTGTCCTGACCCGTACGCCCGGCCGCACGCCCATGCCCGCGGGCGAACAGGCCGCCACGTTTGCCCGCACAGGGGCCACGCTGGCCTTTTTCCTCAGCACAGGCAAAGTGGCTGACTTGATGCAGGAATTGCAGGATGTGGGCGGTCTTGCGCCGGATACGCCCGCCGCGGCCGTCTACCGCGCCTCCTGGCCTGACGAGCAGGTCGTGCGCGGCACGGTGTCCGATCTGGCCCGCAAGGTGGAAGAAGCAGGCTTCCGGCGGCAATCCCTGATTTTGGTTGGTCGTGCCCTGGCTGCTTCCGCGGCCGCCTCGCGCCTGTACGACGACGATTTTTCCCACGGCTACCGCAACAGCCTGCCCGACGAAGCCTTCCACGGCACCTGCGCCCTGTACGCCGCCAGCCCGGCAGGACTGGCCCAGGCCCGCACGCTGGCCGCCGCACTGGCCCAGGGCGACGCCCCCGCTCCCGTGATCTTCGCTTCCTGCCCGGCCGATGACCAGCAGCCTGCCCCGCAGCCTGTGGCCGACATGGCCGCGGCTCTGGCCGATGCCCTGCCCCGCTTCGAGGCCCACATCATCCTGGGCACGCCCCGTCAGGCCCTGCCCCTGCTGCCTGCCGCCACCGGAGGTGCTGCCGTCATCTGCTGCGCCGAGAGCGGCCGCCATGCCGTCTGCCTGCTGGACGGTCCGGATCATGCCGGTGATCGTCTGACCCGGCGTGTGGCCCGCATCACCGGCGGACTAGCCATCACCGGCCCGGCGGAAAATGGAGGCAGCGAACCGGCTGCGGTCTCCCCGGCAGATGCCACGGCGTCCCTGGCCCCCTCGTCCCGGCACGGCGAAGTGCTGGTGGTGGGCCTGGGCTCCGGCGATCCCGCCCAGCTCACGCCCGAAGTGGACGCGGCCCTGCGCCGCTGCGACACCGTGGCCGGGTACAGCAAATATGTGGATTTCATCCGCGACCGCATCCACGGCAAGCGCCTCATCGAGACCGGCATGAAGGGCGAGGTGGAACGCTGCCGCGACGCCCTGGCCGCTGCCGCTGCCGGGGCCACGGTCTGCATGGTCTGCTCCGGCGACCCGGGCATCCTGGCCATGGCCGGACTGCTGTTCGAGCTGCGCGCCCGCGAACAGGCCTTTAGCGCCCTGCCCATCCGGGTGCTGCCCGGCATCACGGCCGCCAGCACGGCCGCCGCCGCGCTAGGGGCCCCCCTGCAGAACGGTTTTTCGCTGGTCAGCCTTTCCGACCTGCTGGTGCCCGCTGACGAAGTGCGCCGCAACCTGTGGGCCGTGGCGCAGTCGGCCCTGCCCGTGACCCTGTACAATCCTGCCGGGCGCAAGCGCCGCCAGCTGCTGGCCGAGGCCCTGGACATCTTCCGCGAAGCGCGCGGTGGCGACATCCTCTGCGCCTGCGTACGTCATGCCGGCCGCCCGGAAGAGACGCGCTGGATCGGCCGTCTGGCCGACCTGCCCGCCGATGACGTGGACATGTCCACGCTGGTGCTCATCGGCAGCGCACGCACGGTCACGGATCAGGGGGCGCTGTTCGAAGCCCGCGGCTATGCGGAAAAATATCTGGACAAGGACGCCCCCGCGTCCGCCGCGGACGGTCGCTGATGCGGGACTTCCACGCCTTTTGTCTGGCCGCCTCCCGCTCCGGCGAGGGCAAGACCGCCGTAGCCGTGGCCCTGATGCGCGCCCTTGTCCGCCGGGGCCTTGCCGTACAGGGCTGCAAATGCGGGCCGGACTACATCGACCCCACCTTCCATGCCCTGGCCACCGGTCGCCCGGCCTGTAATCTGGATACCTGGATGATGGGCGAGGCCGGTGTGCGCGCCCAGTGGCGGGCCGCCGTGCAGGGGGCCGACGCCGCTGTCTGCGAGGG
>OGZI01002710.1_pt1 | contig 13781 bp, 16 predicted proteins | sample 1576711 | NCBI WGS metagenome assembly OGZI01 (sample SAMEA3541482, study PRJEB24748) | human gut metagenome | biome: human gut; feature: human-associated habitat; material: faeces | place: China | collected 2012
GCCGCTATCGACGCCGGCGAATACAAGTTTATATCCCCTGTATTTCTTTACGACGCGACTGGTCTGGTCACCACGTTAATCAACGCGGCCCTGACCAATACGCCCGCCCTGGACGGTATGGATGAGGCGATGCTTGCCGCTGCTTCCCTCCTGGCCGCCACTTCAACTGAGGACACAACGATGGATGAATTACTGGAGCAGCTCCGCTGGTTCCTGGGTCTGCCGCTTTCGTCAACGGAAGCCGACATTCTCAACGAGCTGCAGAAGCTCATCAACAAAATTAAGGCGGTTGACAGTTCGGCAGCAGCAGGACTTCTCTGGCTTGAAAATATGGAAAGCCGCATTGCCGAACTGACAGCGCAGGTTGAAACCCCGGACCCGGCACTCTGGGTCTCTGTCGCCGTCATGAATCAGGCGATCGAGCAGGCCCGAGCATCCGGTGAAGAGCAAATTGCTCAGTTGACGCTGCAGCAGTCCACCGAACTGATTCAGGCGGCGCTGTCGGATGGTCGTCTGTTGCCGGCGCAGAAAGGCTGGGCGGAGGCGCTGGCCAAATCCAGTCCCGACAAACTCCGTGAACATCTGAGCAAACAGCCTCTTATCGCCGCGCTGTCCCGTACCCAGACCGGTGGTAAACCTCCGGCGGGCCTGCCGTCCCGCGCAGTCGATGAGCCTGAAGGCGACCTGAACCCGGCTGTACTGAGCCTGATGGGACTTGATCCGAACGATTTTAAAGAGGGAAACAGCAATGTCTGATCGTAACACTCCCTGGCGTAATGGCGACCTGATTGCCGCGCCGGTGGCTGCGGCCACAATGATTTATGGCGGTCATATGGTCGCGCTTAACGCCAGTGGTCTGGCTGTTCCGGGGGCAGCCACTGCGGCCCTGACTATCTTCGGTGTCTCCGATGAGTACGCCGATAACACCGCCGGCGCAGCCGGGGCAACGTCGGTGATGGTCCGTCGCGGTAAAGCCTGGAAGCTGGCCAACCTGTCCGGGGATGCCGTGACCCAGGCGGATGTCGGTAAGCCCTGTTATGTCGCCGACAGCATCACCGTAGCAAAAACCAGCAATACCGATGCACGACCGGTGGCCGGTACCGTTATTGCCGTCGAGTCCGATGGCGTCTGGGTTGAAATTTAAGGAGAACAGCCGTGTTAGTGAACAAACAGAACCTGAAAACCATTTTTATCGGTCTCAAGAAGACCTTTCAGAATGCGTTTGAACAGACGCCAAACGACTGGCAGCAGATTGCGATGGTCGTCCCGTCCACCACCAAAGAAGAGAACTACGCCTGGCTTTCGCGTTTCCCGAAAATGCGCGAGTGGATTGGTGAAAAAGTGGTGAAAGCCCTGTAGGGCTTCAGCTACACCATCCGCAACAAAGACTGGGAAGCAACCATCGAGGTCGATCGCAACGACATTGAAGACGATACCATGCTGGGCTATGCGCAGCAGGCTCAGGGCGCTGGCCAGTCGGCTGCCGAACTGCCGGCCGATATCATCGGGCGATTGCTAAGCAGTGGATTCACCAACTTCTGTTACGACGGGCAGTATTTCTTCGATACGGATCACCCGGTTGGTAATGGTGTGGCGTCAAACAAAGGGACCAAAAAGCTTTCAGCGTCAACGTTCGCCGCTGCGAAAGCGTCTTATGGTGCGGCTCGTTCAGCCATGCGCGACTTTAAAGACGATGAAGGTGAGACCCTGCGTATCCGTCCGGGTCTGCTGGTTGTCCCGCCAGCGCTGGAAGATGAAGCCAACTACCTGATGACGGCCGACCGTTTCCCGGACAATACGCCGAACATCTACAAGGGGACGGCGAAAGTACTGGTCTGGCCGGGGCTGGCCACGGATACCGAGTGGTATCTCTTTGACAACACCCAGCCGGTGAAGCCGCTGGTCTACCAGGAGCGTAAAAAACCGGTGTTCGTCGAGCAGACCAACATGGACAGCGACGACGTCTTCCTGATGAAGAAGTACAAATTTGGTGCCGAAGCCCGCTCCAACGGCGGTTATGGCTTCTGGCAGATGGCTTTTGGTTCAACCGGGGTGGATGCATAAATGCCTGAAATTACGATTACCTCCAAGCGCGACGGGTTCCGTCGCTGTGGTGTGGCACACCGTGACGTGCCTGTGACCTGGCCGGATGGCAGTTTTACCGAAGAGCAGATCGCCATCCTGCGTGCCGAGCCGGCGCTGGTCGTGCATACCGGCGCGATCAGCGGCGATGACGACAAGCTGAAGGCCGCACTGGAACGCATTCAGGAGCTGGAGACCCAGCTGGAGGACGTGACCACTGACCGCGATCGTCTGCAGGCTGCGCTGGCACTTCAGACGGCGAGCCTGTCACCGGAGGTGAAGGATAACGCTGCTGACGATACTGCAGCGGCTGAGTCTTCGGCTAAAACGAAAAAGTAAGCGGAGCCAGCTATGTACGCAACCCGGGACGATATGGTCAGGCAGTTTGGTGAAACGGAATGTATCGCTCTTTCCGATCGTGACTATACCGGTGAGATTGACGACGACGTGCTGAACGGTGGCCTTGAACGGGCCACCGCCACCATCGACAGCTACCTCGCTGGCCGTTATCCGGTGCCATGGACCGATACGCCCGGGATCCTGACGGGTAAATGCTGCGATATCGCCCGGTACGAACTGACCGGCGCACAGACGCAGAACACGGAGGAGATACGTCAACGTTATGAAGACGCAATCAGGTATCTGGAGCGTGTGGCTGATGGCCGCATCACGCTGGGCCGTCTCCCGGATGGCTCAGTCGCTCAGGGCGGGAGTGTTTCCCTCTTTTCCTCGAATGGCCGGGTTTTCGGTCGCAGTGAAACGGATGGGGGTGCATTTTGATTATCACGCAAATCGAATCCGCCATTATCGACAGGCTCACCCGGGGGCTCGGCAAACTGGTCCGCGAGGTGCATTCCTACAGTGGCGAACTCGATGGCGAACCTGCTGAGGTGGTTCGCCAGTTGCCGGGGGTATGGGTCACGTTTGGCGGTGTTCAGGGTTCAGAGCTGCTGAGCACCGCCCGTAATAAGTGGCGTGATACCGGGCGTTTTGTGGTCATCGCGGGCGCACGAAGCGTGCGCAGTGATCAGGCTACCCGCCACGGTGGGCCGTCATTCAACGAGGTCGGCTCCTACCAGCTGGTTTACGCCATCCGCCGGCTGTTGGCACGGCAGGACCTGGGATTACCGATTGACCACCTGATGCCCGGCAAGGTGCGAACTCTGTTTAACACGCAGGTCCAGAAGGCCGCTATGTCCGTATTTGCCTGCGAGTTCGACACCCGTTTTGATTCTGAATCACTGCAAAATGGCCGCTTCCCGCTGGCACCGGCAGACCTGCCGCCCGGCCATCCTGACCAGATTTTTGGCGAGTATGGCGGTGCCAGCAGCGAAGACGATCCGGCCTGGCTGACCACTGATTTGCAGTATTTCCTGAACGGCCGGGAGCCGTTCGCTGCTGAGGACATTATTCATCATGAAAGTTAAAGCCCGTGAAGGGATCCGAGTACCGCGCGAGGATAACCCCCGCCGCTACATCGAGCAGGAGCCTGTAGAGGTTCCCGGGAGCACCTATTACCAGCGCCGTCTTAACGAAGGCGACCTGGTCGAAGTGACTGAAGCGACTACCGGCAAAGGAACTAAATAATGTCCAGCCCGAATATTTCTTTCGACAATATCCCGTCGAGCATCCGCAAGCCGGGGCAGTATTTCGAGTTCAACACGCGACTTGCGGTACGCACGTTGCCGGCGAACGCGCAGAAGGTGCTGATTGTCGCCCCGATGCTGGCCAGCGGTAGCCTGGATCCGCTTGTGGCCACCAGTGTCTTCAGCGGCGATGAGGCTGCGGTTTACTTTGGCTACGGGTCCGTTGCGCACCTTATGGTCGTGACGGCCATTAGCACCTATGCCTATCTTGATCTGACTGTTATCGGGGTCAGCGATGCGAGCGCAGGCGTTGCCGCCGCCGGTACGCTGACCATCACAGGGCCTGCCAGCTCGCAGGGCGTTGTCAGCCTGTGGGTCGGTAAAACCCGCGTGGATGTGGCCGTCAGTGCGGCAGACACTGCAACGGCCATTGCTGCAGCAATGAAGACTGCGATCGACAATCAGCCGGAGCTGCCCGTTACGGCCGCAGTGGCGGCTGGCGTCCTTACGCTGACCGCGAAGAATAAAGGTAGCGCCGGGAACGATATCAGCCTGCGTGCGCAGACCACCGCGTCAGGTACGACGACTGCCATCGTTGCGATGGCCAGCGGAGCCACTGACCCGGATATCGCGCCGGCGCTGGCGAACGTCGTGGCTGCAGGTCACAACATCATCATCAGTCCGTTCTGCACCCAGGCAACACTGACAGCACTGCGTACCCATCTGGACTTTGTTTCCGGCCCGATGGAGCAACGTGGCGCGGTGGGCGTCGCTGGCTGGCCGGGCGCAAGTCGCTTTCCACTGGCATTGCCCTGGCCGCCTCACTGAATGACGGGCGTATCACGCTGGGCTGGCATAGCGGTTCGGTAAAAACCCCGGCGCAGATTGCCGCTTCCTATGCCGCTGTTATCGCCAGTGAAGAAGACCCGGCCCGACCGCTGAACACCCTGACGCTCGCGCTGGATGTGACGGACCTCGCCAGCCGCCCGGGACGAACCGAGCAGGAAAACGCGCTGCATAACGGCCTGACTCCGTTTGAAGTGGGTTCCGGTGAGACGGTGCAGATCGTCCGCGCCATCACGACCTATACCCGCAATGCCAGCGGCGTCGATGACGTGTCTCTGCTGGACCTGACGACCATCCGAACCCTGGATTACGTGCGTAAAGCCTGCCGTGAGCGTATTGCGCTGCGCTTCCCGCGTGAAAAGCTCTCTACGCGTACGCCTCCACTGGTCCGCAGCGAGCTCTATGACGTGTTGCTGAAGCTGGAAGAGCTCGAAATCATTGAGGAAGTTGACGCCAATAAGGATGCGCTGATCGTCGAGCGTGACAGCCAGGACGTTAACCGTCTGAATGCCCGTATTCCGTCGGATGTGGTGAACGGTCTCCACGTCTTCGCCGGTCGTATCGATTTGCTTCTGTAAGGAGAGCATGTAAATGGCACTTGAAGAATACGTCGGCTCAATCGTCCTGTACGTGGACGGCCAGGAGATTGAGGTTACCGATATTCGTCCCCAGACGAACACCGGCCGCAAGCTGGTGAAGACGATGAACCGTACCGGCCGCGCGAAAGGCTTCGCAAAAGGCATCGCCGAGCACCAGCTGCAGATCACCGTCGTGATGCCGAAAAACGTTGCGCAGCCGGACTGGGATGAAATGGAGGGCGCAAAACTGACCACCATGGATATGGACGGTAACCCGCTGTATAGCTACCTGGACTGCTTCACCACCCAGACAGGCGAACAGTACACCGTGGATAACGAAGCCCGCCGCGATATCACGATCCAGTCACTGCGTAAGGTACAAGGCTAATGAAAGCATCAGGACAATTACTCTACGGCGTTCCTCACGGTGACACCATTCACTATGACTACACCGTGACGGTTCCGGTCATTCGCCATACCGTCGCAGCGCTGGCGGCGACGACGGAAGCTATGGGAGAAGCCGAATCCCCGGCCGCTTCCATGTACTACCGTGCCGCAATTATGGCTGAAGTGATTGAATCGCTGGGCGGCCTCCCCAAAGAGGAGATCACCGCCGAGCTGTTGCTTGATGGCCTGACCGATGAAGATATGGATCTGCTGGATGCAGAGCTCAGCGGGCTTAAAAAAAAGCGGATGCGCGTGCTGCCGGCCTCTCAGGGCTCAGGCGAGCCACCCTCATCCTCGGACGATTCGGCATCAGCGCAGACCGTATCGAAGGAATGACCGTCAGCGAGCTGACCAACTGGCTCGACGATCTCGACGGGTTGCACGGCAGGAAGCCGGCTTCCCGTACTCCTCATGTAAAATCCCGCAGGAAAAAGAAGGGGAAAAGGTAAATGCGTGCTCTACAGCTTGCCATGACCCTGCTGGCTAAAGACCAGGGCTCTAAGGTGCTGCGCCAGGCACTGGCCGACGTCTTAAAGCAGACCAATGCCAATAAGAAAGCAGAGGAAGAAGCCGCCCGAGTTCGTGAGCAATCATCACAGAGCGGTATCCGCGCATCCCGAACCCTGCAGCAGGAATATCAACGGGCTGCTAATGCCCGCTCTGTGCTGGGGATCCGCTCTGAACGCGACATCCAGCGCGAGATAGCGCAGACGCAGGCCGCCTATAATCGTCTGCTCCGAACCGGCACCCTCACTGCTAATGAACAGACCCGCGCGTTTCGTGCGATGACGAACCAGGTCGCGCAGCTGCGCACCGAGCTCAATGGTGCCGGTCAGTCAATGTCACGCATGGAACGCGCCCGTATGTGGGGTGGTAATGTCACGGCGTTCGCCGGCGGTATCGCAGCCGCGGGGGCCATTGTCGCCCCCTCAGTGCGTAACCAGATGACGTATCAGCAGCGTCTGGCCATGATGGCCAACACTGCGTTTGCAGATGATAACCTTGCCGGCCGTCAGGCAGGCATGCAGTCGATGGATAAGTTGATCCGCCGTGCCGTTTCTGTTGGTGGTGGTAGTAAGGAGACGGCTGCTGATACGCTTGATACGCTCCTGGCCTCTGGGGCTGTTGATTACGGTTCAGCAGAACGTCTACTCCCCACACTGCAAAAATATTCAACGGCAACAGGTGCTGATTCTAAAGACCTCGCCATGATAGCGATTCGTCTGAAGCAAACTTTCGGCCTCAATGATGGTGATATACCTAAAGCTCTCAACATGGCGATAAGTGCTGGCCAGGCTGGTTCATTCGAGCTTGCCGATATGGCGAAGTTCTTACCGGCTCAGCTTGCGAATGCGAGTAATGCCGGCATGAGAGGCCTGGACGATTTCGCTTCCCTCCTGGGTTTTAATCAGGCAGCTGCTATTACTGCAGGTTCCAGTGATCAGGCGGGTACGAACGTAACTCAATTGTTGGCAAAAATAACGAGCCAGGATGCAGCAAATGCTGCTGCCCGTATCGTTTATAACGGTAAAGGTATTGATCTTCCGGGCTCCATTGTTGCCGACCAGGGGAAGGGATTGAATGCTCTTGATGCATTTAGTGGGATAGTAGACAAGATCGTCGCGAGTAATCCTGCATATCAGAAACTTGAGAAACAACTAGCGGGTACGACTGACGGGTCTACCCGCCAACAAATAATGGCATCTCAGGCAAAAGTACTGGAAGGCTCTTCTGTTGGGCGAATTATCGCAGATCAGCAAGCACTGATGGCCCTGGTTGCCTACAGAGCGAATCGCACATATGCCTACGATGTCCGAGATAGCGCCAACCTTCAGCGGGATTTGCCTGAAGGGCAGACAGCTGGTGAGCAAAACTTTGACCTGATTCAGGGTACTAACCTATACAAGGTCAACCAGCTCAATAATACCCGGGACTTTGCGCAGATGGACTCGATCCAGCCGCTGTCAGATGTGCTGGGTAAACTCTCTGGCGAACTCAACGATTACGCCAGCGCATACCCCGGCCTGACGAAAGCGCTGGCAGGAGCCGAGACGGCAATCAAGGCAATGGCCGCAGCAGCGTGGGCTTTTGCCGGTATTAAAATATTATCGGATATGGGCAATGGCGGCTCATCTATCCCGGGGGGAGGTCCTGGTGGTGGGCGTACACCTCGTACGGGCGGTTCCTTTGGTCGCATGTTTCGTGGCGGTCTAAGAATTGCTGGCCCCCTGGCTGCTGTGTTTGCCGCCGATGACCTCAATGACCAATTTAACAGCGTTGCTGGTGATGCGTCGAAAGCCGGAACAAGCACTGGAGAATTTCTCGTACGTGAGAAACAACGCCGAGAGCAGAATAAACAACCATTATTCGACTTTGATTTTTCCTCGTGGTGGTCATCTCCGCAGAATATCCGTATCCCTCAATCAGCCAACGGTTACCCGGTGCCGCCGTTCGCGCAGCAGCCAGCGGCGCAGACCCCCATCAACATCACCACCCAGCTACAGGTCGATGGCCGGGTACTGGCAGAGGTCGTTAACGAAGCTAACGGCCAGTCTGCTGCGCGTGGGCCGCAGGGAGGACCGCACTGATGGCATGGGAAACAGACCTGCAGGACGCCAGCTTCCGGGGCGTTGCATTCGATATCATTACCGCGCGTGACAGCGGGCAGCGTGATATCGCTCAGCATGAATACCCGTATCGCAACGGGGCCAATATTGAAGACCTTGGCGGTAAACCCCGTAGCCTGCAGTGCCAGGCTGTGTTCTTTGGCGACGACTACGAAAGCCGTCTGCAGGCGTTCATCGCTGCTATCGTTACACGCGGCCCGGGCGAGCTGATTCATCCGGTTTTCGGTTCAATGCCGGGTATGTTGTGTTATGTCTATCAGGTAAACCACGACGCGGAGAACCCCGATTACTGCACCGTTGATCTGCAGTTCCTGCAGGATGGTCTGGATGTCGAGTTCTTTGTACGCGAGTGGCCACTCAGTCAGGCCGACGCCATATTCAACCAGGCTCAGGGGATTCTCGATAACGCCGCGACGCTGCTGGATAACGCCATGAAGCCGCTACGAACGGCGCGGCAGTATCTGGCCCGGGCCAAAGCGCTGGGCGTGACGGCGCTGAATATGGTTGCGGTTCTGCGCGGCGATATCACCGGGTTTATCAGCAGCACCACCGATTTTGTTAACTTCCCTTCGGCCTTCATGAACGATATTCAGTCGGCCCTTAGCCTGCAGAGCTCAGCGGCGATGAGCTCCATCAGCAGCGACTCTGCCGTCTATGCGTCAGCGCCGGCCGTGGTCATCGCGGACTGGGCGGCGGTAAAAACACAGGCCGATGAAGTGGCCGCGCTGCCGGCGGGTCTTGTCACAGGCGATGTAACCGCATCAGTCGAGATGCCGGCGAACGTGACCACCAGTGATATCCGCGAGCTCATCGCGATGACCTTGATCAGCGTGGCCATCGAGCTGGCACAGCAGGCGTCAGACCTTCTTAGTGATGAGACCATCACGGCCTCGCTCAGTCCCGATGATATCAGTCTTATCGCCGGTGACGCCCGTCAGGCGGTACAGAACGCCATCGACAGCGTGCGCAGTACCTGGGCGGCGGAGATGGAGACCGTCAGTAGTTCAGCGACGTCGATCGCCCTGCAGTATCAGCCGGTGATTGATGGCCTGCGCGATACTGCGCTGTCCCTGCAGTCGATGGCCGTGGCCCTGATTAATGCCCGGCCGCCGATGATTCAGCGCACGGTGGCCAGCGCCTCGAACCTGCACCTGCTTGCGCATCTGTGGTACGGCGACTACACCCGAGCCGGCGAGCTGAAGCTCCTGAATCCGTCCCTCCGGGACCCTAATCACATCATCCCGGGAGACGTGCTGAATGGCTACGCAGAATAAACAGGCCGCGCAGGATATCGACCTCGACAAAGTCTCTGTGATCGTCGGTGGTAAGGTGCATTCCGACTGGTCCGGCTACGGTATCGACAGCGACTTTCTTATCCCCGCCGATGCCTGGTCGATGCGTCTCGGCTTGCCTGCCGGCATCTTTCCTGAAGGCGTGGCCCGGGGTGTTCCTGTTCAGGTTCGCGTCGGGCCGGACGTGGTGATGTCCGGGCGCATAGACCGGGTTTCCCGTACCGTCAATCGGGATCAGGTATCGCTGTCCGTCACCGGCCGTGACGGTGCGGCCATCCTGGTGGACTGCGCATCACCTTTGCTGACCAGCCGTCAGGCCAGCCTGGAAGAAGTCATCGCCCAGGTCGTACGGCCGCTGGGTATCAAAAACATCGAGCTGCACGCCGAGAGGTCGAGCCGCAATGACAAAATCACCACCGAACCGGGCGAGCGTGCCTGGGATATCCTGCTGCGGGCCTGTGCCGGTCGCGGGCTCTGGCCGTGGTTCCGCCCGGATGGCACGCTGGTTATCGGTGGCCCGGATTACACCACTGCGCCGGTGGCCACGCTGGTGATGCGCCGTTCCGGCGAGGGCAATAACCTGCTCAGCCTCACAGATGAAAGCAGCATGGAGCGCAGCTTCTCCCGGCTCACTGTGCTGGCGCAGGGGCATGCACATTCGACTAACAACAAGAAAGAACTGGGGATAGTTGATGTTGACAGTGTGGCCACTGCGACTGTAGCAGAAGATGATGATACTGCGATCGAGATGGAAACCGGCATCGCCGAGACCGGACAGCACGGTCTGCAGTTTATCGTTGAGGATCCGACGGTCACGTATTACCGGCCGCAGGTGGTGGTTATGCATGACGCCGATGACCTGGACCAGGTCCGCTACCGCGCCCGCAAGATGATGGCCGATGCTCGCCTGGAGGGTTACAGCCTGATTGCCCGGGTTCAGGGCCACCGGACCAGCGACGGCGTGTTATGGGAGCCCGGGCAGCGCATCCACGTTATCAGCGAGCCCCACGGCATCGATGCCGTCTATTTTCTGATGGGGCGGGAGTTCACCGGCGGACGTCCGGGCGGTGCGGTGACCACGCTCAGGCTGAAAGAAGACGGCGTGTGGATACCTGACGCGTGGCCGAAGAAGAAAAAGGCCCGTAAGGGACGGAAAAAGAAAAAACTGGAAACGGGAATAGTCGATGTGGAACCAGGTTGATTTACGTATTCGCGCTGCCCTGCGTGGTCTTCGTCTCGCGTTCAGGGGACGTTTAACCCGTGTTAAAAGCGATTTAAGTATCCAGCAGGTGCAGGTTAACGGCCTCGCCGGCGAGAAGCTGCAGGACGCCGAACTGTTCCAGCACTTCGGGTTTACCAGTTGCCCGCCTGCCGGCACTCAGTGTATTGTGCTCCCCATCGGCGGCCAGACGTCCCATTCCATCATCATCGCCACGGAGAATGGCGCATATCGCCTGCAGGTGGCGAGCGGTGAAGTGGCCATCTACTCTGACGAAGGCGCTTTTGTGCATATCAAAAAGGGCCGCATTGTCGAGGTGGAGGGCGACGAGTACCACGTAAAGACAAAAAAATATACCGTGGAAGCAGAGGACTATGGCGTCACCGCCACCGCCGGCGCAACATTTGAGACGCCATTACTCAAAGCCTCTGAACAGCTTGCTGACGGTAAATCCACGCTTGATGCGATGCGTGAAACCTATGATGACCATGACCACGAACATGGCGGCGACGCCGGCACAACGGATAAACCGAACCAGCAGATGTAACCCCCTCCGAACCCACTGAACCTCTTCAGCTTAATCCGTGTATACCGCGCTGCCATCATGGCAGCGTGGACAGACTATTAGATCCGACAACCGGCGACTACGCCGGCACGAGCACCAGCACCCTGGCTAACGCAGTGTATCTGCGTCTGACCATCCCGCTCGGCTCGTGGTGGGCGCAGCCGGCTGTCGGTTCAAAGCTTTACCTGCTGAGGAGAGAGAAAGATGTAACCCGTGTACATAAACTCGCGCGCCAGTATGCCGAAGAGGCGCTGGCACCGCTGACGGCCGATACGGATGGCCGGGCAAAAAGTATCACAGTAGAAACCTTTCAGGGGGAGCCGGGTTGGCTCCTTTTATTGATCACCGTTATTCAGGCTGATGGTATTACCGTCCCATTTAAGCATTTTGTGAGGGTTATTTAATGCCGTTTATCACGCCGACATTTGACGATATCCGCAGTGATATTCTGCGCGATATTAAAAACCTGAATACAGACGCGGATATCGGCGTTGATAGCGACTTATATATCCGCGCCAGCGCAGTAGCCAGCGTGGCCACCGGTATTTATCAGTATCAGGGCTGGATAGTTCGCCAGATATTTCCTGACACAGCTGATACCGAGTTTCTGGAATGGCACGCCCGTACGCGCGGCTTGTATCGCAAGTCGGCCACCACGGCCAGCGGCATCCTGACTGTCACCGGCGAACCCGGCGCGACGGCAGCGGCCGGCTACAGTGTGACGCGCGGTAGCCTGACGTATACCACCACGGCTGCAGTGACGCTTGATAGTGACGGTAACGGCACGGTAGCGGCAAGCTATTCCACTGCCGGCGCTGCCGGTAATACCACTGCTATCACAACAGGCACGTTTACCAGCACACCGACAGGGTTCGACAGCACCGTTATTATCGGAATTATGTCCGGGGGAACTGACCAGGAATCGGATACCGAGCTGCTGGACCGTCTGCTTGACATTATTCGCCGGGCTCCAGCCGGCGGGAATAAGTACGATTACCGCCGCTGGGCGATGTCCGTAGATGGCGTCACGGCCGCGTATGTTTATCCCCTGCGGCGCGGTCTGGGTACCGTTGACGTGGTCATCACCTCGGCCGACGGTTTGCCCTCCGCCGAAATTATTGCCGCCACGCAAGCATATATTGACGATGTGCGCCCGGTAACCGCTAAAAACTGTCTGGTGTTGGGCCCGACGATTAAAACGATAGACCTGGTTATTCAGGTCTCGCTTGATGGTGTGACAATTGATGTGGCGCGTGAAAATATTATTTCCACGCTGACCGACTATATAAATAAATTACCGCCGGGTGAGCCCTTTATTCGCTCACAGGCCGAAATGCTGATTTCAATTGTGACCGGCGTCGTTGACCGGGTCATCGTCTCGCCGACGTCGAACGTATTTCCTGACGTCAGTGAAACTGTCGTTGAATGGATCCGTGTCGGCAGCATCGAGGTATCGCAGTTATGAGCAATGCGAAGAACCTCTTATCCCTGTTACTGCCGCCGGTTGCTTATGATACGCAACAACCCGCTTTATCCGCTGAGTTATCGGCAGAAGGTAATGCATTCGATGCAACGGATGACTCAGCAAATAATGCACTGAACGCTGTTGCGCCATTTTTTGCAGATAACCTGCTGACCGACTGGGAGCGAGTGTTAGACGTCACACCTAATGAGGATGACGGTTATCAGCAGCGCCTCGATCGGGTTCTGATTAAATTGTCAGAAATTGGTGGTTTAAGTATTCCGTATTTCATCACTATGGCCAGCAGAATTGGCTACACCATCACCATTGATGAATTACAACCCTTCAGGGTCGGTTCCAGTCGTTGCGGTGACACGCTATATATCGACGATATTATTTTTACGTGGCGGGTAAACGTCTATGGGTTAGAAGTTCCTCTTTATTATTTCCGCGCGGGGACTTCCCGCGTTGGCGAGCGGCTCATGACGCTGGGCGATAAAGTTCTTGAAACCACATTCAATGAATTAAAGCCAGCACATACCCTTTGTTATTTCCTCTACGAATCCGAAATGACCTATCCGCTTTATCTGGATGGTTCATTTGCGCTGGATGGCGAACAGCCAATGACCGGCTACGTAGAAAAGACCACCGATTAACGGAGTATTTTATGCAAAGCCTGATGCCTCCGGTTGATGCACCAAATAATGAATTCAGCGACGGGAATCCCTCGCTGGGGACGCTGGGAACCATTGTCAGAGCATTGTTCCTGAATAATGTGCAGGATGCCATTCGTTCCGTACAGCGTGAGTTATTGTCAATTCTGGCTGCTGCAAATATCAACCCTGATGGCGACAGTAATACCCAGGTATTGCAGGCCATCAATAAAATCATGGTGGATTCAAATATGTCGGTACCTTACGGCATACCACTACCATGGCCAACCAGTACACCACCGACAGGTTATTTAATCTGCAACGGTGCGTCATTCAGCGCGGCGACCTATCCGAATCTTGCGGCGGTTTATACCAGTGGTGTTTTGCCTGACTTACGCGGGCAGACAATTAAAGGGCTTCCAGC
>OGZI01002714.1_pt1 | contig 13767 bp, 16 predicted proteins | sample 1576711 | NCBI WGS metagenome assembly OGZI01 (sample SAMEA3541482, study PRJEB24748) | human gut metagenome | biome: human gut; feature: human-associated habitat; material: faeces | place: China | collected 2012
CTTTGTTCTCTTCAAACTGCAGATGAAATCCCCATTCCGGGTTCTTAATCTGAGCATTCATTTCCTCTGCGGTAAGAGGAAAAGGATCTTTTAATGCATTTCCACGCTGTGCCGCTTCCTGCTTTTCTTTGTTCTCATATGCTTCCATAACCTTCTGTGCCACAACGGTCGGATCTCCAAGTTTCTGCAAAACCTGTGCTTCCGTCTTGCCTTCCGCCATCTGTTCTGACATATATTTTCGATATAAATTTAATTGATATAAAATCTGCTCGCCGGTCAGTTTTTCTTCCAGCTCACACTGTAACACATACAGAAAATCATCCATTTTAACTTATCTCCGTTTCTTTTTCGTACAGTATCTGTTCAGCCTATAATCAGCCATTTCACTCTGTCTGCTTTAATGCCTCGCAGAAGTATTCTCTCTATTCCGCGATTTCCCGGATTGCCTGTATAGCAACATCAACTTCCCGGATCGTATTAAACCAGCAAAAACTGAACCGTACCGCCCCCGTTTCCACTGTACCCAGTGCCTGATGCATCCTTGGAGCGCAATGGGCTCCAGAACGTGTAGCAATATCATATTCTTCAGAGAGAATATCGGATACCGTGCCAGAATCATATCCTTCTATATTAAGGAGAAGGATTGCTGCTCTTTCTCCTGAAATAAAATCCCCATAGATCTGTACTCCTGGAATCTCACTAATGCCATTATAAAAATGCCGCAGAAGCGCCTGCTCTTTTTTACGGATGGCTGAAATTCCTGTTTCACAGATATAATCAATGGCTGCACTGAGCCCGGCAATTCCATGACTGTTCAGCGTACCTGCTTCCAGACGGGTCGGATATGATTTTGGTTGTTCCCTGTCGTAAGAATGAATACCGGAACCGCCCCTTTTAAATGGGCGTATCTCCACGCCCTCCCGAATACAAAGTCCACCGGTTCCCTGCGGTTTTTCCCGGTCGTCACAAAGGAAAATCCTGATTCGCTGTTCGTACTCCAGGCCATCACCGCATTCCCTTCCCGTATCTCATCACTGACGACCTTCCACAATCTTTCACGAACGCGCACGGAATAATCCCCCACATAGACGCCGGCACGGACTTCCAGCAGCCAGCGCGACAGATAGCCGCGCAACCGGGGCGGGGCGGCCTCAGTTACGATGACCAGCATCACCCAGCCCCTTTTTGTCAGGAAAAGCCACAGGGACAGCCTCGGGATGTGCCGAAGGCAAGGCTTGGCCGGCAGCTGCCAGGACCTCTTCCATCACGGGGATGATGCGGCGCAGCAACTTCTGTTCCCTGAACATGTCACGGCATCCCAGACGTACATCACGGGCCACATCCCGGCTTTTGGCAGCCACTACCCGAAAGGCCACAGGGATCACGGTATCGAACTTGAACAGATCCGCCACATCGTAAACAAAGGAAAGCGGCTTGCCTGTATGGATGAAGCCTATGGCAGGCGCATAGCCCGCCGCCAGGACAGCAGCTTCGCAGATACCGTACAAGCAGTGGTTGGCCACACTCACGGCCTTGTTGACCGGATCGGCGGAATCCCAGTCCCGCGGATCATAGCTGCGTCGGCCCCAGGCTATCTTGTAACGTGCGGCCAGCTCCTTGTAGAGCGTCCTGACCCGGACCCCCTCGATACCGCGCAGCTGTTCGATGCTACGCCGTTGCGGCGGTTCATCCCCAAAGCGAAAACGGTACATGGCCCGAACGACCTTCAGACGCAGGTCGTCCGTCAGGGCAAGCCTGGCCTGATACAAAAGCCTGTCCGCCCGCGCACCGCCGGGCTGCCCGGCAGAGTACAGGCGCACGCCGCCCTCTCCGATCCAGAGCAGCAAGGTCCCGCAGTCCGCAGCCAGGGCCACGGCCGCATGCGTGACCGTGGTCCCCGGCTCCAGCAGCAGGCAGGCTATCCCGCCCAAAGGAATCTGCATCCGCACGCCAGCGACATCCACCAGCACCAGGGCGCCGTCTTCCACATCCAGACGGCCACAGCGCAAAAACAGCATGGCGCTGCGCTCCCTGATAGGGATGACCTCCGAATCAAGACGCATCCTCGTCTCCGTGATCCAAACGCACCCTGCGCAGGGCAAAGGCACGTGCCGAAGAAGCAAAGCTCAACGGCATGTCTGCCACGCTGTCCGTACCCTCAGCAAAGGAAAGCGCATCCCGGGAGCGCAGGCACCCGTCCAGACCTTCCGGGACACAGGCCGCGATAGCTGCCTGTTCATCAGCAAAGATCCCTGCGAAAACAGGGGCTGTGGGGATGCAGGACTTGCGCCCCAGCCACAGGCCCCAAACCGGATCCTGCAAGGCTGCTCCGGCCTTTTCCAGCAGCGCCCGACTGCCGCTGAGGAAGACCCGGAAGGCGGCATCCAGCAGATACTGCCGCCGGGTGATGTGACAATCCTTGAGACCGCCATCCGCTTTGGCCGTATCCTGCACGGTATGATAATCCTCCAGGCGACGCACAGGGAGCGCCGTCCCCCCCATACGGCGGGGCACCGCTACCGCCAGCATCCGCACGCCGGTCATTTCCCGCAGGAAGTCGGTCTCTTCCGTCGATCCCCTGCCCAGCCCCAGGGCCGCGCACAACATACCGGTCACAGCACTGCGCGAAGGCAGAAGATCCGTCAGGCGCCTGTTATACTGACTGGCGCTGCCCCAGGCTTGCAGGGGCCCTTCCAGCCGTATGGCCAGGCAGACCGTTTCAGCGCACATGCTGTTCGACCTCCTGCAGCAAGGCGGACAGAGAAAGCTCCGGCATACGGCACTCCAGCGCGGCTTCCAGCCCCCAGGTCTCCTTCAGATGCGCGTATTCCCGCTCCAGCTGGCTGACGGATTCCTCCATCAGCCCGCCCCTGGTCCAGACAGGCTTCTCAAAGGCATTGACCAGCTGCACCGGATGGCCCTTTTCCCGCACCACGGCCAGCACATGGGAAGGCAGAGTCGCAGCATTCATGGAATTCTTGCGCGCTCCAGGCACGGCACGCAGGGTGGCCGTCACAAAATTGCGCACGACCTCCCGGCGCTCCTCGGCCGACAGGGCGGACAGATGCCGCTCCAGCAGGTCAAGGTTCAGGGCCGCGAAGCGATAGTAGGTGGCGGAATTGAATTCCAGCGTCCCGGTCATGCCCGCACCGGCTTCATCCTCCGGCTGCAGGTCATCCACAGCGGCAAAGAAATCGATCTCGTTGGAGACCTTGTGCGTGGACAGGGCATGACTGAACATGGCCGCCCCCTCCAAAGTCAGGGAATGGTCGCTGGCCACCATGCGGCCGAACAGGGCGATGTCCGCGGCATCCTTGAGCGGATGTTTCGCCAGTTCCTTGACGGCCTTCTTGACGTTGCCGGTGGCAACATAGGCCGCTGCCAGGGCTTCCAGCTCCAGCGGCGAGGTGAAGAACAAGGTCTTCACGCGTACCGGCGGCGTATCCAGCTTGCTTATCGCAGCCCCCAGCTCCTCCGCCTTCTTGCGGGCCTCTTCTTCCGCAAGACCATGCTGTTCATGCAAGATCCGGCACAATGGATCCAGGATAAGGCGGGTACGCTGACCACCGAACAGAGCGGGGGCTTCCTCCTGCATCAGCTCACGGACGGCACGCTTCCAGCACTGGCTGGAAACGCGGGCACGCTGCACGTTGCCGAACAGTGCTGTTTTGGGAGAGCCGAAATCGTCACGGTTGAGGCAGGCCACAGGGACAGACTGGAGGATATGCAGTTCGAGATGACGCATGGCGTGTTCTCCTTTGAAAAGTCTCAGGAAAGAGGTTGCAGCAGGAGCATGCCGAAGCCGAAGGCCTTGGCGCTACCGATACCGTGATAAAAAGCATGGATGAAACGTTCCCGGTCCGTGACCTGAAGACGGCCCCTGAAACGGACGCCGATATGCGTCCCGGCGCAGGCACGCCGCCAGAAGATGCTGGCCCCGGCATCATCCAGAGCCAGGGGCCCGTCCAGACAGAAACCGTGCTGCCCGGCCTTGGCCTCCATCCATGCCTGACGGGATGTCTCATCCAGCAGGGCAAGGCGTTTGCCGTTACGGGTACGCTGCCCGTCAGCGTCAAAGGCCGCTACTTTGCGGGTGGGATTGGCCAGCAGGTCGAAGGCATACGTCCCATGCTGCAAAAAAGCCGGGGCGATATTTTTGACGGCCCAGGATCCCGGCGGGCACCAGCCCGGACGGACGGGTTCCCTGCGGCACAGCAGATAGATCCGGCAGCCCTGGGGCAGCCAGTCGGTGCGAGTCAAAAAATCCCGTCCGGCATCCGGCATGGCGGGAAAGCACTCCCACAGGGCCTGATGCCAGGCATAGCTGTCCCGAAAACGGCAGCGCGCCAGGGCCTGCCTGTCCAAAAGCATGCGTACGAGCCAGCTCATGACGCTTCTCCCCCGTTTTCCGCCGTCTCATCAGCTACGGGGGCCCAGAAGGCTGCGGCCCAGGCCTCCCGGGCCCGTGGCCATTCCGAAAGATCTTTTTCCAGCGCTGTGTAATTGACGGGGATGTCCCTGCTGCCCGCATAGCGCACGAGGCGGCAGACTCGTCCGCAGATCTCTTCCCTGTCAGCGTTGAGCAGGTGGAGGAAGCGGCGCCCCATGGGGCCCGGACTGTCGTCCGCCCCCGGACCGCTGGCCCAGGGGGTCTCATCGCTGCCGCAAAGCTGACGGCACACGGTCCCCATATTGCCGGAAGAGCAATCCCGGGGATGAAGGGCGAACAATCCCGCTACCGTGCGCACGGCACGGGCACGCTGACTGCTGCCGATACCGTCCAGATGTGCCAGCAGCGGCCATGCCCGCATCTCGGTACTTTCCACCAGCCCGCAACGCAGTGAGGCCATCACTCTTTTGTTGTCCGCGTTGCGCACCAAAAACTCCATCAGGGCGCTCATGCCTCCTCCTTCTTCCCGTCATGTTCCAGATACTTGCGGAGACATCCCGCAAGGATGCGTCTGCCCGTGACATAGGCACGCATCTGCCGCTCCGTATCTTTGCCGCAGGCAGCGGCATAGGCTGCGCGGGCGCTTTTTTCCAGGTGTGCCCACCAGGCCCGCTGTACCGGCACAAAAGCCTCACTACCGCAGGTCCGCACCATGTCCCACAACAGGGACAAGCCCGTCTCTACAGATGTCCAGTAACAGCGGAAGGCCTGCGCCTTCAGGCGGGCCAGCTCTCCCCCCTTCTTGGGACCGGCCAGCTTCAGCCGTGCTTCCCAGCCGCCGTCCACAAGACGCCGGTACCGCTCCACTGCGTCGCCCAGCCCCCCGGCGATATTTTCCGCTCTGGCGACCTCGCCTTCATAAAGCGCATGTCCCGCTGTCTGGAACATGGCACCAGGCACATGGAACACGGACTCCAGGACATCGACCACATCAGCCTGATCCCGGGAAAGGCCGCAGACCACAAGGTCTGTCCCCTGTTCTTCATGACCATGGATCAGGGCCGCACAGCCCCCGATACCATCTCCCTGCCGCTTGACCGTCAGGGCCGCCAACTGACGCCAGATGGCCTTGTCCGGCTGGGCTCCGAGCAGGAAGCGTACGTCTTTCTTGCCGCCGGCGATGACCGTAGCCGTCACTTCCGGCGGGAAGGGACGCTGGGGACTGGTATATGAGGGAAAGGCCAGTCCGTCGCCCAGCACCATCCCTGCTCCGTCACGCGAGAGCAGGACGGCCCGCGTGAGCGGGACCATCCGCCCCAGGAACGTCTCTGTCGCGTTGCGGATGGCCGGAGCGTCATCCAGGCCATGGGGGAACCTTTCCCACAAGGGCCTGCCCTGCCAGCCTTCTCCAAGCTGCTGGTAGTCATGCAGTTCTTCTTCAGACAAAAGGTTGACATGGATGCTGTCCAGCAAGACGTCCCGGCGCAGGAAGGTATGCAGCATGGAACCGGGCGCGCAGGGACCGTCACAGGACGAGCGCCCCGTGGTCTTCTCCCCCCAGCACACGGAGCCGATCAGGCCACCGAGGCTGAACATCTGGTAGGTCAGCAGGTTCAGGGCCAGCCATTCCGGCGTGAACGCGCGTTCCATCAGGGCTGCATGGTCGAAAAGTGTGCTGTTGCTCCCTGTCGCCAGAGAAAAATCCAGCTTGCTGCACGGCGTCAGGTCCCCGGAGGCAGAAGCGCTGCGCAGCCCGGCCACCTGCAAAAACGGCTTTTGCGGATGGAAAAGCTCAAAGGCATCCCGCCACTGGTCCAGATAGACAGGGACTTCCAAAGGCAATCTTTCCCGCAGGTCTTCCCAGCCATCGTAATCTTCCGGTATGCCTGCGGCCGCGTAGCTCACACAGAGCAGCAGACGCATGAGCGCCACCCGCTCATGCGGACGCACGGCAAGATCGACGATATCGTCACAGGTGAAACAGTCCCGCAAGGACGCCGGGCGGACCATGCCGTCCCGCCGGATGCAGGGGATCCACGGATCATCGACAAGATTCATCGTTCCTCCTTGCGGATGACGACCCCCAGGTCTTCATCCCAGTACAGCGCCCTGCCGGGCCTGAGGGACGGCGCCACTAGGACGCCCTCCCCAACCAGCAGGCAGCCGTCGATATGATAGGGTGCCAATTGTCCGTCCTGTGGCTTCCCGGTCAGACAGGAAGCTGGGATCCGGACCGTATTGCGATGCAGCCGCCGCGCCGCGGCCAGCGAGATGCGGCCATCCGACGGCATGGCGGCCTCACCGCCTTCCAGCAGGACGATGCGGTTCCCCTCCCTGGCCCGGGCCAGGACCATCAGGGCGTCGTCCGCGGACAGGCGGGTCTTCAGGGCAACGGCATCATCCAGCGCCACCTGCCAAATATCCGTGCCCATGTCCGCCAGCCGTCTGTCGGCCAGATCCCGGCCGTAATCTTCGGCATACAGTGCCTCCCAGCCCGAAGGGACATCTTTTTCCGTATAGGTCGCGGCCATCAGCCCCCGGATGCCGGACGGCAGGGTCAGCTTTTCCAGCGGTTCCCAAAGCTCCAGGGTCCGCAGCAGCACATACGGGCTGTAGACGAAGGCCTTTTCCCCCAGGCTGGCCATGATCGCTGCGGCCTCCAGATGGCGGAATTCCTTGCAGGGAACGCCTTCCCGCAACAGGCAGAAGAGCGGGGCCTCCACGGGACGCCCATCGCGCGGATGCCGCCACAGGCGTCCCAGCCGCTGCAAAAGCATGTCCGTGGGAGCCAGCTCGGAAAACAGCACGTCCGCATCCAGGTCCACGCTCTGCTCCACGATCTGGGTGGACACGAGGATGGAGCCTTTTGTCCGTTCTCCCTCCGGTCCCAGGCGGGCCATCCACTCACGCTCCAGGAACTCGCGCCGGTAAAAAGGAAAACGGGAGTGCAGCAAGCCCACGTCAGGCCCCCCATCGCGGGTGGCCGCCCGTTGCCTGAGCTCCATGAAATCTTCCTGCGCACGCGCCACCGTATTGCAGACCCACAAGATCTGGGCCCCCTGCCCGGCCAGCTCCACGGCCTGCGCCAGAGCCTCTCCACGTCCGGGATGCATCACATGCACCACCTTGTCCGGCAATGACGGGGGGCAGCGCTCCGGCAAAACATCACTCGCGGCCCGGCCGCTGATACGGGGATAGGGAATATCCCTGCCTTCCTCTCCGGCAGGCAGGGAAAGCAGCGAACAGCGGGCCTCTTCCGTCAGTGTGGCGGACAAGATGATGACCGTGCATCCCAGCTGCTCCAGCTCACGGCACAGGTAGCGCACCAGAGTGCCGGTATACATGTCATACGTATGCACCTCATCGATGACCACGACCTTGCCCGCCAGGGCAAAGCGCCGCAGGGCGAAATGCTTGACGGCCAGCACGGCCAGCAGGGCCTGGTCCACCGTGCCGACACCGAAAGGAGCGAACAGGGAACGCCGGGTGGTATTGAACCAGCAGGGATCAGCCTCGATCCCGGGAGTGGCGGGACAGACCAGAGCCTTGAGCTCGTCCTGAAGCCAGGAATTGCCGTGGATGAGCTGGGCCGGTACGGCCTGAGGACAGACGCGCCGGACAAAATCCGCAAAACGCAGGAACATGCGATTGCTGGTGGCCTGGGTGGGGAGTGCGAAAAAAATGCCATCGGCCTGTCCCCGGGACAGCAGATGATAGGCCGCCCAGAGGGCCGCCTCCGTCTTGCCCATGCCCATAGGCGCCTCGATGACATGGATGCCGGGCCTGTCGATGGCCGCCGCGGCCTCCGCTTGCAAAGGATAGGGAGCGCGCCCGGCAAAGATTTTTGCAAAATCCAGTCCCTGGACGACCGGCGGTAGCCCCAGCCCGATGGTCTCGACGGCTTTTCCGGCCCGTTGTCGCAGGGAATCTTCGTCCAGCAGCGTGTCTGGAGGAAAGAAATGCTCATCGGAGCCGAGCCAGTCTGCCAGCGTCACCAGCCCGGCCACACACCAGAGCACAGGATCGTTTTTGTCCGAGACCTCCGGCAGGGATGGCCGCCCAAAGTGTTCCCACAATTCGCACAGGCAGGTTTGGCGCTCCTCTTCCAGAAGGCGTTCCGTCTCCTTGAGGATGAGAGGAGCAGAAGAATAGGCTTTGGAGATACGACCGTGGTGCGCCCCCACCACAGCTGCCCAGCATGCGGCAGTTTTTTTGTTGGCAAGGCGATTATCGGCAAGGAATTTTTGCAGGCTGTCGCAGGATATGCGGGGGTGGGGGCGGGCATAGACAGTTTTCCAGCTTCCTTGGGCCGCCTTTTCTGCCAGGCCTTGGCGCTCCAGCCAGACAGACGACTTTTGCATGAAATCCAGGGAAAGTTTGCCCACATCGTGGCTCGCTGCCAAAAAGAACAGCGCCTGCGGCGTGATGCCGCAACGATCACACAGGCATGGATAACGACGCAGCAAGGCTTCGGTCACGCAGGCCACTGCCAGCAGGTGCTGGCGGACAGGGATGCCGGGCACGCCATCATGCGTCTTTGACCAGTCGTTGAGGGGTCGGGGAAGATCCATCACGCCTCCTTGCTCGCAAGGGAATTCCAGACTGAGAGCACTGCCGGATAAAGGGACTTTCCTCCTCATTCATTCCAGTATCTGGAATGGACGCCCCCAATTTTTCACTCTGTCGCAGCCGTGTCTCATTTATGCTGGAGTCTTTTCCAACAAGTATAAAATAAACTGTATGAAAAATCTATATGACAAGATCATGCTTCAAGAATACTTTATTTTATTTTCCAATGAGTTGAAAAAATAAAAGATAAGCATCAACATAAGTCATTTATGCTATCTTTTTGCAAATGGTTTACCATAATTCCTGAAAGGGAAAACGTTGGTTGCAATAACTGTTTTCCTTATTCTTTTCCCCAACGTCCCATTACGGTCATGTAAAAAAGGCGGGAGAGATCCCGCCTTGATCTTGTTCTTCCTGCTGCCGATACGCGCGCAAATTGCTGCCAATAGCGCCGCAAACACCTGCCCCGGCCGCACCAATAAAAATATTTTCCAGAGATTATTTTGAGGGATTTTAAGAGTATTTTTCCGCAGCGGGAAAATCCGCGCAGGGCTCCCCGTGGAACCCCAAACAAAAAAGCCCTCACGGAAATCTCCGTAAGGGCTTTTTGCTTTTTCCTGGAGCTGGTGAAGGGACTTGAACCCATAACCTGCAGATTACAAATCAGACGGTTTAAGTTACATCAAATTACGTTATTTTTTATTTATACATATTTTCAATATGTTACTGCTTTATTGAGTTAGCCCTAATTCCATGCTATTCCCGTTTTTGTGGAACCCCGGTGGAACCCCGAGGAGAAAATCAGCGGGCGACCGGGAAAGGATCAGCAGGCATGGAGGCTGGCGATGAAGCTGACAAAACGATCTGTTGAAGGACTGGCTGTCACAGGCAAGCGATATGAGGTACGGGATGATCTGCTGCCGGGCTTCCTGGTGCGCGTCGGCATCACCGGGGAGAAGACCTTCTATCTCATGTACCGTGCCGGCAAGGGGCGCTCCGCCACCAAACGCCGTCTTGCCCTGGGGGCCTTCCCGGCCGTCACTGCGGATCAGGCCCGGGCGCTGGCCAGGGAAAAGCTCGCCCAGATCACGCTGGGCGAAGATCCTGCCGCGACCTTGCGGGAAGAAAAAGGTACCCGCTCCCTGGCAGCTGTCCTGGAGCAGTTCTTTACCGAGCATGTAGAGCCCAAACTCAAGCCCGGTACCGTACGCAACTACAGGCAGCAGGCGGAGGGGCATATCCTGCCCGAACTCGGCCGACTCAAGATCACGGAAGTCACGGCCCGACATGTGAGCAGGCTCCACCACAAATTGCAGGCTACCCCCTACCAGGCCAACCGGGTACTGGCCCTGCTCTCCAAATTCTTCAACTGGTGCGAGATCACAGGCTATCGGGACAGGGGGAGCAATCCCACCTTTGGTCTTGAGCGTTACAAGGAACAGAAACGGACGGTCTTCATGGGCCGTCAGGAGGTGGAAGCCCTTGGAGCGAGTATCGCCCGCATGGAAGCCTGCGGCGATCTGTCTTCTGTCGTCGCGGCGGTGTTCAAGGTCCTTTTGTTCACCGGTGCCCGCTCCGGCGAAGTGACGACGCTCAAATGGAGCTATCTCGATCTGGAGCATGGCCTTGCCCATCTGCCGGACAGCAAGACCGGCGCCAAGACCATCCACCTCCCTGCGGCGGCCCGGGAGGTGCTGGATGCCCTTCCCCGCATCAATGAATACTGTTTCCCCGGCAAATACGAGCGGGGCCACATCGTGAACATCAAAGATCCGTGGCGGCGCCTCCTCGTCCATGCAGGTCTCCCGGGCTGGCGCATCCACGACCTGCGCCATGCCTTCGCCTCATACGCGGCCAATAGCGGCCAGGCCTTACCCATCATTGGCAAGATGCTGGGCCATAGTCAGGCTGCAACCACGGCCCGCTATGCCCATGTGGCAGAAAATCCCGTGGCCCGTGCAGCGGAAGAAACAGCACGGCAGATACAGAAGGACCTGAGTGCGGGCATGATCCTGCCCTCTGGAAAAACAACGGGATAACGCCTTCTCCGCGTACCGCCTCTTATGTCCCGGAAAGCCGGAACAGGTCGGCACAGCGGGGCATCCGGGGCGAGTGGGGCCTGTCCTGTCCCCATATGGGCTGACAGGCGGCCCCGTCCGCGGCATCGCGCCCAGGAAGCGGGGCATCCGGGGCGGGCGCAGAAAGACCTGCTTGCACCGTACTACAAAATAGTACAAAATAGAGAGCGAGGGGAGGCCATGAGCTGGACTGTCACTGTCAAAAATTCCGCGCGCAAGGGCATAGACAAGCTCCCGGAGAAGATCCGACGCGTCTTGGCCCTGCTGATGCTCGAAATCGAAACAGCCGGGCCCATCCACGGCAACTGGCCCAATTACGGCAAGCTCGGCCCCCGCCGCCACCATTGTCATCTGAAAAAGGGGCGGCCTACCTATGTCGCTGTCTGGGAAGAATCCCCGGACGGTATCCAACTCGTTGAGGTGACCTATGCAGGAACACACAAACGCGCCCCGTACTGAAGCGGTCATGCTGTCGTTCGCCGTCCCCCCGGACAGGATCGAGGAGGTGCTGCGCACCATGCGGAGCCTGGGCCTGTCGCCCATGCATGACAGCACACCGTGGCGGGAAGCGCTGGGCTACACGGCGGAGGCCATGCCCGGTGTGCTGCTTTCCGGCGCCCGCTACCGGGAAGGACTGACCCAGGCACAACTAGCGGAAAAGACAGGCATCCCCCGCCGCCACATCAGCGAGATGGAGAACGGCAAGCGCCCCATCGGCAAGAAGAACGCCCGCCTGCTGGGCGAGGCCCTGGGCATCGAACCACGCCTGTTGCTGGCGGTCTGAGGCCGTCCTGCTGGCCGGCGCGACGCTACCGCATGCCGTCATGATCTGATCTTTCTCCGGCCCGGCATGGCATCATGGACCATACTGCCGCGGCGGCCTCCCTTGCCGCCCTGCCGGGGACATCCCAAGAAAGTCTGTAAAAGGAAGGAGGCACCGTGAGCGGATATGTCCTGCTTGAACAGATCGAGGCTGTCGATGATGTCCTGCGGCGCTGGCACAAAGAGGCCGATTTTTTGCAGACCGTCGCCCAGGCGGAAAAGATCCCCTTCTTCTACCTGCAGGAAAGTCGCATACGTCCCGCGGATGGCATGACGGTTTATTTTTGCCTGCAGCTCGACAGCCTCCGCTGCATCGATCTGCTCCATCATCTATATGATACGGAAGGCATCTTCCTGCGCCCTGAAGATGTGGCAGCCTATGAACAGGCCCATCCCGAACTGCTGTGGGAACCTGTTCAGCCTGGGGATCCCCTCGTGCAGGAATACGGGGAGCATATCCCGGCCGAAGTCGTACGCCAGTGGCTGGGCATGAGCCCCATGACCTTCATTGACCTCCTGAACAGCGGACGAGGCCCCATTTCGTCATGGGAAGAAGCCTTCAGGCAGAATCGCCAAAACCCTCTCAATCTGGGCCAAGCGTATTTCTCTCTGAAAGACCTGAAGGATGCGCGCCTCACCTTCCACATCCTCGACTGGAAAGAATGGCAGAAAGAGCACAGACAGCTCCTGCAAATCGCTCCCGCGGCACTGCCCGGCAAAACCGGCAGCGCAACGGCCAGTCCGCAGGAAAAAGAGGCCCGGATCCTTGCACTGGAAGAGCAGCTCAACGCACGGGATATACGGATAACAGAACTGGAAGACCTGCTCAGGACAAAAGACCGGCAGATAGCTGTCCTGGAGGAACAGGGACCTGTCGATGCCCAGCGCTGGCGGGACAATATGGCAGCCGTATGCGAACTGCTAGTCTCCATCATGCAGGGGACAAAAACGGACTGGATCAGGGACGAGTTCACCACAGCGCTGGCACGCACGTGTCCCCGCTACCTCACGGAGGTGGAAAAGCTCGTCTGGAAGGCCCTGCCGGATAGTTACAAGCACGGCATAGGGCGCAAGAAAAAAAAATATGAAAAAACCTGAACACTCCGGAACTGTTAGCTATTTTCCATAACCTCATACGTCAGGAACGGGCATTTATCTTCCGGAAGCTCCCATTTTCCCCCGGCAAAAAAATCTCGAACCCCGATCGCCTTGTCCTGCAAGGTGTTCGGGGTTTTCTCCATTTTTACAGATCCACGATTCTGGTTTTCCAGCCTTTTCTTTCTCAAAGACAGCGGCATGATGTGTACCGGGATACATCCCGATCCTTTATCTGGCAAAAAGAACAGGAGGTTCATCATGCCCCGTACCCATGCCGTTCTCCCCTCCCGCTGGCTGTCCACAGAGGCCGCCGCTGCCTATCTTGGCGTCTCGCCTTCCACACTCTGCAACGACCGCGTCACGCGCTCCCTGAACATCCCCTTCACCCGTCTGGGGCGCCGTGTCCTCTATGACCGACAGGAGCTGGACGCCTATCTTCTCGCCCGCATGGAGGGCGTCCGCCGCCGTGAGGAGGCCTGATATGTCCCTCCAGCGCGGTTTTGACAACCTTGCGGACAGGGACCTGCTGCAGGGACAGGCCCTGTACTCCGCTCCCGCACAGCCTGCCGCCATGCCACGCAGACCGCTTGGACAACACATCCATCATCATTTCCAGAGTGCGACCATATACAGGAGGGATCATGAGTAATGACACCCTGAACGCCTTTGAAGAGAGCTTGCGGGCTGCCGGGCTGCTGGTGGAACACCTCGAAACGGACGGCGTGCTGCACCGCTGCGGCACCACGGACAGGCCGCGCGGCAAGGACGGGGCCTACCGTATCCACCTGGATGATCCGGCCTGCTGCTGGT
>OGZI01002718.1_pt1 | contig 13754 bp, 10 predicted proteins | sample 1576711 | NCBI WGS metagenome assembly OGZI01 (sample SAMEA3541482, study PRJEB24748) | human gut metagenome | biome: human gut; feature: human-associated habitat; material: faeces | place: China | collected 2012
GATCTAATTGATGGGGATGATTTGGTAGAAAAATTGCGTGAGTTGCAATTAGGAGTAGCTCCTGTTAATGATTATACGATTGACGATGCATGGTTTTTATCAATTTAGAGTATCCACAGGTTATATTACTTACATATAAATTTGTTTATGTAGTCTACAATGAAGCGGTTAAATAATAAGGTAAAAAATAAATATATAGTTAAGGCTATTAAGGAAATACATATAACAAAGAACTGGTATATTAAAAACGTAAAGGCATAGCAAAGGCGAGGAGGTGAACGGAGTGAACATTCAAGGTGATATTAATAGGAAATCAAATATTATTATCTACACAACAGAGGATGGTTTGGCAAAGATAGATACAACTTTTGATGGAGATACGGTATGGCTGTCAATTGATCAGATGGCGGAGTTGTTTCAAAGAGATAGAAGCGTAATAGGCAAGCATGTGAGAAATGTTTTTAAAGAAGGAGAATTGTCTAAAGAATCAGTATGGGCAAAATTTGCCTACACTGCTGCTGACGGAAAAGTTTATGATGTAGATTATTATAATCTTGACGTGATTATTTCGGTTGGTTATCGTGTGAAGTCAAAGCGCGGCACACAATTTAGAATATGGGCAACAGGCATATTAAAAGAATATATGAGAAAAGGTTTTGCGCTGGACGATGAGCGGCTGAAAAATCTAGGTGGTGGAGGCTACTTTAAAGAATTACTCGAACGTATTAGAGATATACGTGCTTCTGAGAAGGTATTTTACAGACAAGTCTTAGAAATTTATGCTACAAGTATTGACTATGATCCGAAAGCTGAAATATCAATTCAGTTGTTTAAAAAGGTTCAGAATAAGATACACTATGCGATTCATGGACAAACTGCAGCAGAAGTTATTTATACGAGAGCGGACGCTGAAAAAGAGTTTATGGGACTTATGACATTTGCAGGAAACCAGCCAACTCTAAAGGAGGCTGTCATTGCCAAAAACTATCTGAATGAAAAAGAGCTTCGGACGATGGGACAACTTGTTTCAGGGTATCTTGATTTTGCGGAACGTCAGGCAGAGCGGGAACAGATAATGACTATGAGCGATTGGGCAGAGCATTTGGATCGTATTCTTACAATGAGTGGCGAACAGTTGCTTCAAGGAAACGGAAGTATTACCCATAAACAAGCAGTTGATAAAGCAACGAGTGAATACAGAAAATACAAAACCAGAACCCTCAGTGATGTGGAGAAGGATTATTTTGATTCGATAAAAATATTGGAATATAAAACGGATAAGCGTTGAAAAGGTGATATTATTTACGAGTTAATAAAATTTGGCAAGAGAAACTCCGCCAGGGTGAACCACGTCTTTCAGACATTATTTTCATCCACTCACCACATACGGAAAGTATTGTCCTGTTACAGAAGAGTGTTAAATGATGATTAGGTGAGATTGTATAGTTGTCGTATGGTGAGGCGTGAAGGCTTTTGGCTTTCGCGCCTTTTCCTTATTGATGAAACGAGGTGATGTGTTTTGAAAAAGATATATTATATACCTGTGAAAAAAGAGAATATGGAACCGCTGCGTGTGGCGGCATATTGCCGCGTCAGCACTAAGAAAGAGACGCAGTTAGCCAGTTTGGCTCATCAAATTATGTCATATACAGAACAGATATCAGATCATCCAGGTTGGGTATTTTCAGGAGTATTCTGGGATTGTGGAAGAAGTGGATTAAGGAAAAAAGGCCGTAACGGATTGAAACATATGTTAGAAAGCGCTGTAGAGGGGAAATTCGATTACATAATCACTAAATCAGCAAAACGAGTATCCAGGAATACGGTAGAGCTATTGCAGATTAAAAAATATTTGGAGGAGAGTGATATAAAAACGGTAACAGGCAAAAAGGTATGGAGTGCAAATGTAATCCAGCAAATGCTAAAAAATGAGAAATATAAGGGAGACATGATGCTTCAGAAAACATTTACGGAAGATTATTTGAATGGTATACGAAAGAAAAATGTAGGACAGCGTACCAGATATTATGTGAAAGGAAGTCATCTGGCCATTATTTCTCCGGAGATATTTGATAAAGTGCAGGAGGAAATGCTTAATAGAGCCAGACTGCTCAGAACAGCTGATGGCAATCAGATTAGCAGTGGTAACCGTTTTAGCAGCAAATATTTGCTTAGTAATTTATTGATATGTGGGTATTGTGGCGGAGGATTCAGGCGTAGAACGGAGCGTGGGAAGATTGTGTGGAGATGTGGGACAAGGATGGAAAAAGGAAAGGCAGAGTGTGAAAATTCACCTACCTTGAACGATCAAGATGTAAGAGAGATGTTGGGAAAAGTTGTATGTAATGGGGAATATGATGAAAATGTCGTAAAGGATAGAGTGAAGAGAATAGATGTTTATGAGAAGCGGTTGATAATTTGTTATGCTGAAAAAGAGGGATATCAGATATGTGAGTTTGAATAATAGGTAAACGAGGATGTTATGTTGCAGAGGGGAAAATAAACGGAAATGAAGGAAGCTTTCAGATGGTAATGGTGAGGGGAGTATGGTAAAATATAGTGAAATGGATATGGAAACTTAAGGAATAGTATAATCATCGAATTTTTTTCGGAGATCTTTTGGCGGGGGAAGAGAAAGTGGAAAAATCTAATATATTGATGTACACAACAGAGGATGGAGTTACCAAAGTTGAAGTTACGTTTGATAACGATACTGTTTGGTTATCGTTAGATCAGATAGCAGATCTATTTCAAAGAAATAAATCCACGATATCCAGACATATAAAAAATATTTTTTAGAAGGCGAGTTAAGCCGAAATTCAGTTGTTGCAAATTTTGCAACAACTGGTTCCGACGGAAAAAGATATCATGTGGATTTTTATAATCTTGACGTTATTATCTCTGTTGGCTATCGCGTGAAATCTTTGCGAGGAACACAATTCAGAATTTGGGCTACAAATATCCTGAAAGAATATATGATTAAAGGATTTGCGCTGGATGATGAACGATTAAAGAATCTTGGTGGAGGAAATTATTTTGATGAGTTGCTGGCGCGTATCCGGGATATAAGGTCTTCAGAAAAAGTGTTTTGGAGAACAGTGCTGGAAATCTATGCGACCAGTATTGACTACAATCCGAAGGCGGAGAATTGCGTACAGTTTTTTAAACAGGTTCAAAACAAGATGCATTGGGCAGCACATAAGCATACAGCGGTAGAGGTGATTTACCAAAGGGAAGATGCAGATAAAGATAATATGGGACTGACTACATGGAGTGGCAAACGTATAAAACTCTCGGATGTAGAAGTGGCGAAAAATTATCTTGATGAAAAAGAGTTGGATGCACTCAATAAAATTGTAACGGCATATTTGGATATTGCAGAGGTACATGCTTTAAATCAGGAACCAATGTATATGAAAGACTGGCTGGAGACGATTGATGATTATCTCAGGATGACCAGACGTGATATATTAACAACAAAGGGGAAAGTAACACATCAGCAGGCCTTAGAGAAGGCGCATTCGGAGTATGAAAGGTATAAAAGAAATCAGGAATATATATTGTCTCCTGTGGAATGTCATTTTTTAGAGAGTATTGGGGAATTAGATAAGATGGACGGAGAAAATAATTAGTAGGAGACTGAAGATTTGTTTCTATTAAGGGAAAAATATGATTTTTATTCATTAGTATTGTCCGCTCACCACATGTGGAAGATTGTTGCCAATTGTCGAAAATATGAAATAGGCTAATCAGTAGAAATGACAATTATAAAAAATAGTAAATGAAAACGTTTTCCAAACATAGGGAACAGGCATAGTTTTTTAGTTATAATTTATAAAATGATTAATGACGTTTTCTGATAAAAAAGACTATAAAATGTGATAGAATAAGTATAACGTAAAGCTAATAGATTAAAGCTTCCAAAAGTGATAGAAACTATGATTTATTTGGAGGCTGCGAATAGTTTTAATCAAGAAAATGAAAAAGAGGATAGACAAAGATGGATGTGGAGAGCTTACAATAATTCGAATAATTCTACAGCGATACAGAATATGATAAAGGATTGTATGGAAACAGAAGACATATTTAATATTGATTCGATTTGGCAAGTTGTAAATAAGAAATTTACAAATCAAGATAATTGAAAGAAGCGTTGTGTGTAATAGGGAATATGATGAAAATATCATAAAAGATAATGTGAAGAAAATAGATGCTTATGAAAAACAGTTGATAATTTGTTATGCTGAAAAAGGGAGATGCCAAATGTACCAACGATATTGATTCAAAAATGTTTTAGACATGCAAAATAATTAAGACAGGGTTGTTTAATGCATTAAGAAGGAAATTGTTTTATTTACAGATGGCAATGTTGCATTAGAAGTACCCATAACGCCGGAACAGGATACCGTTTGGTTAAACCGTAATCAGATGGCTGAATTATTTGAGCGTGATGTAAAAACGATTGGAAAACATGTTAACAATGCGCTGAAAGAGGAGTTGCAGGATCAGACCGCAACTATCAATTAAAAAAGGTGGTGCGGATTATGAAACGGACAGAAGAACAGTTGGATGCAAAACAGATTTTATCAGTGATTGAAAAATATAGCTTAGCTCTGGACTTGTTGGATGCATATGACCATCAAAATATGAAGAGGCCAGAAGGTGGGAATACTATTTATATACTCTCTTACCAAGAGTGTCGGAAAGTAATTGACAGTATGGGCTATGGAGAATCCAGTGATGTTTTCGGTAATGAGAAGGATGATTCTTTTAAGGGAAGTATTGGGGCGATTTACCAGACCTTTGCAGGCCAGGAAGTTTATCCGTCTTTGGAAGAAAAAGCAGCAAATTTGTTATACTTTATTACAAAGAATCATTCTTTTTCGGATGGGAATAAAAGGATTGCTGCTGCTATTTTCTTATATTTTATGGATAGAAATCAGGCGCTGTTTCTGGATGGTGAAAAGATAATTTCTGATCATACTTTGGTAGCTTTGACAATTATGATTGCGGAATCAAGGCCAGAGGAAAAAGAAATGATGATTAGTGTAATCATGAATTGTCTAAAGTGATTAAAAAGTGGGAGTGTCCGCATAAAATTTGATATTTTAGGGCATAACTTTTAAGCCGCCAGAACCGCCGGCTTTGAAAAAATGGGGTGGTGGGGTTGTGTATAGAAACGGATGTTACTCTGCCTGCTCCAAGTTTCGCAGGCACTCTTTGACCTTGCCATAATAAATGCGGAGGAACTTATTCGCTGCGGCGGTCATGTAGACATAGTAAGGCTTTCCTTGTACCCGCTTTTTATCAAGAAAACGATATACGGATTGTCCTCAGGGGCATTCTGGAGCAGCGTTGTCATGATCTGAAATAAGGTCTTGCGCAGCCTGGCAGAGCCAACTTTTGAAGCACTGTTGCTCTTGGACTTGTGCTGGCCGGGCTCATCCACGCCGGGGTCAACGCATGCAAAGGCGGTAAGTGCTTCCCTGAGGGTAAATCTGGAGACGTTCCACATGCCAGAAAGAATAGGCATAGTCAACCCTTTTTTCGCTTCCGTCCTCACGTGGCGGACTGTTAAAGAGTTTATTGACACCGGGATAAGTATTATCCAACAGGGCAATCAGGTTTGCTTTTGCGGCAACCTTCTGCTTCATAAAAAAGCTGAATTGAGAGTTTAAAGTTTTTAACTGAGTACGTATATTGTCCATACCTGAATATTGGCGCAATTCTGCCCAGTTGTCAAGAGTATAGCGTGCAATCTTGCGGCCGTCTGCCGGGTCTGATTTGACCTTTTGCAAGGAGTTGTTGCCGAAGTTTTTGATTAGGTGAGGATTCACAACGGAAACGAATAATCCGGCTTCGTACAGAACCTTAAGCATGGGCTCATGGTATCTGCCCGTACATTCCATAACGATTTTGGATGGGCCCTCTAATGAACCAAGGTAATCTGCAAGTTCATTGAGGTTCTGGGATGTATGGGAAACATCGAAAGGTTTGCGGATTACAGTGCCGCCGGGTTGCAGAACTGCGATGGTGCTCTTGCCTTTTGAGACATCAATCCCTACTGCGTTGTACATTCTACGTACCTCCAAAAGTGAATTTGCATGGATTCCAGCATTCCTCATTGCCGATTCAATCTCCTGGGGTATCAAACGAACGTGGTGTGGTAGTTCAACCTGCATAAATCGAACGGCTGCAATGACAGGCTGGCTGACTGGCTTTCTAACGGACGCTAATGGTCCAAGGAGAACTCTGTCAGACCGATGACTAATCATTATACAGCTTAAACAATGAGAGGATTAAGTCCCAACTGGCTGTTGGGTACTGAAACCATACACTTATATATTAGGAGGAGATTTTGATATGGCAATTTTTAATGAAGATACCAGAGTTAAAATTCCTGCAACAATTCAGTTCTTACGATTAGGATATAAATATCAATCTTTGAAAGATGCTGATATTGATACAGATACAAGAATTTTTATTAATAGGTTTAAACCAGCAATCGAAAAAATAAATAAGAAAGATTTTACTATTGATGAAGTCATTGCAATCATTGATGAAATCCATACTATTATCAAATACAACGATATGGGACAAGCTTTTTACAAGTGGCTTATTGATCCACAAGATAAATTAAAGCTCATAGATTTTGAAAACATTGACAATAATGATTTTGCTGTTGTTGATGAATTATTCTTTGGACCAGAAGAAAAAGGTTCATTCCGACCGGACATTAACATTCTTATCAATGGTATTCCATTGGCTTTCTTAGAAGTCAAAAAACCAAATAACGAAGGTGGAATCCAAGCAGAATTTAATCGTATGCTAAACAAAAGATTGGAAGTACCTGAGTACAGAAAATATTTTAATATGCTTCAGATTGTTAGTTTCTCTAACAACATGGAATATGAACAAGATGATGATTCTGCAGCAGCAGAAGATATTAAAGCTGGTTCTTTCTATACAACACCAAATGGTATTAACACAACATTCTCTTTCTTTAGAGAGGAACATACAAAACGAGATGGATTTACTGATGTATCAATAGATACCATTAAATATATTTTGAAGGATAACCATTACAGTCCTACAGAATCAGATACACCAGAGTTTCAGACTAATTTAGAACTTACAACACCATGTAATAGATTTGTGACTTCTTTGTTTGATAAGAAGAGATTTTTCTTTTATTTGCAATATGGTCTTGTCTATGTAAATGGAAAAGTACCTCAGAAACACATTATGAGATACCCTCAATTCTTTGCAAGTCAAGAAATCATTAAACGACTTGAGAATGGCGGTAAATCAGGAATCATATTCCATACACAAGGTTCTGGAAAAACTGGTTTGAGTGCTTTCTCTGTAAGAATTTTAAATGATTATTATGCAAAGAAAAACATTACTGCACGATTTTATTATGTTGTAGACAGATTAGACTTGCTTACTCAGGTATCAGGTGAAATGAGTAAACGAGGATTGAATGTTATTAATGTAAACAGCAAAGCAGAATTTGAAAAAGAACTTAACAGACCATTATCAAAGAATTTAGCAATGAATTCTATTGGCGAAATTACTGTTGTTAATATTCAGAAATTCGATGATAAAATGCCTGTTGCTAAGAATGATTATGATGCAAAGATTCAGAGGATTTTCTTTATTGATGAAGCACATCGTTCTTATAGCATTACTGGTGAATTTTTCAAAAACTTAATGCTTGTTGATGTAGATGCAGTTTATATTGCTATGACTGGAACACCACTTCTTTCTAAGAAAGAGAGAAGTAATTTAAAATTTGGTGATTACATTCATAAGTATTTTTATGATAAATCTATTGCAGATGGATATACCCTTAGAATTAAAAAAGAGTCCATAGATACAACAGCAAGAACAGAAATCAAAAAGAATCTTGATTTGGAAGATGCAAAAGCTGATAAAAAAGTTGTTATGGAATCTGATGATTATATTCATGCTTTATGCAAATTCATTGAAAAGGATTTTACATATTTCAGATTAACAAATGCTGATAATACCATTGGTGGTATGGTTGTTTGTTGTTCTAATCCGCAAGCAAAGAAAATCAAAGCATGGTTCGATGATAATTCAGACCTTGAAGCTGGTTTAGTTATCTCTGATGAAGATATTCCTTCTGAGATGAACAAAAAGATACAGATTGCTTTCAAAGAAACTTTAAAACCTGATATTTTGATTGTTCACCAAATGCTTACTACTGGTTATGATGTCAACAGATTGAAGAAAATGTATTTACTCCGTAATGCAAAAGAACATTCATTATTGCAGACTATCAGCCGAGTAAACAGACCATATAAGAGTCCTATGGGTAAAACATATCAGTATGGTTATATTGTCGATTTTGTTGATATTGAGGAAGAATACGATAGAACCATCGAAATGTATTTGAAGGAATTAGAGCAAGATTTTGATGATAACGATGATGACAATGGTACATCTTTGGGTGGTCTTGTAATTGGACCAGATGATATTAATAAAAGATATTTAAAAGCAAAGAAAGAATTAGATGGTATGGTTGATACATCTAATCTTGAACGATTCTCTCAGATGCTTTCTTACTTTAATAAAGATGCTTTGCTTACGATTCGTAGATTGCTTAATAATATCAAAAATTGTCATACGGAATTTATGTTATCAAGAGCTACAGAATATGCAAAACAAATTGATATTGAGCATATCAGAAAATTAATATCAGAGGTACAGCACCGAATTGATTTTATCAATTTGAAGAGTAAACCAACAGACTTAATGGCAGTTGTCACAAATAAAGAAATCGTAGATATTCTCTATGAATTTTTCAAAGTGAAAATTACCATTATGGACTTAGGTAAATTATCTGATGCAATGAAAAAACTTGTTAATTCTGAGAGCTATAAAAAGATGACAGATACAGTTGATCAGATTCAAAAAGAGGTTAAGAGAAACAAAAACAGAAATCAAGTTGCAATGGTTAAGTTAGATGAGTTATTGAAGAAAATCTTTGAAATGCTCGAAATTGCTGATTTGGATAACCTCGATTCTGTCAACGAAGAATTAGCGAAGGTACTTAAAGAAATCAGAAGAGTGAATGAAGAGAATGAAAAACTCTCTGCTCGATATGATGGTAATTATGCCTTTGTAAAAACCTATACAGATGCTTTGGAAATTCACCCAGAGTATGACAAAGAAGATATAGCTCAAGTTATGGATTTGGTTTATGCTGCAGTAAAAGAAATTCAAGATTTGAATATCCTTGTATTACAAGGCAGAGATAACTTTACAGCAAGTGTCAAAAAAGCAACTACAGCTAAATTATTAACTCAAAACTTAACATGAAAGAATGGTATACCAGTCTCTTAAATGAAGCCTATGCCAATATGAAAATATTCTAAGGAGGATTAGTTTAAATGCCTACAACTATTTTCGATATGGAAAATAAAATAAAAGAAATAATTGATGATTTGAAAGGATTATGTTCTCAGAATGGTTTATCAAACCAAGCTTCTGAGGAAAGAATTATTACCTCTGTATTCCTTTACAAATTTTTGAATGATAAATTTATGTATCATCTTTCTCAGTTCGCAGAAGAGGTTGAAATTTCTGTAGAAGATATTCTTAAAAATGAGAATGATGAATTAAGTGCTTTCTATGATTCTAATGCTACCGATGTATCTTTTGGTTATGAAGATACCATTCAAGCATTAGTAAACCATGTATCTCAACCAGACTTTTACAAACAATTTGATGATGCTTTGGTTCGCATCTCTAATAGTGTTCGTAATGAAAATTTCTCTGTAGAAACTGCTGATGGTAGCAGAAAGCCATTATTTGAGCCTATTTGTGATGAAGTAGAATCCTCTGCAAGAAATAACTTTGCAAAGGCTATCTTTGGGATTATCGCACAAGATAAGTTTGATTTCTCTGGTGCTTTCAATGGTAACTTTGATTTCTATTCTGCTATTTTTGAATACTTAATTAAAGATTACAATGTTGCAAGCGGAACTTATGCTGAATACTTCACACCACAAGCAATTTCATCTATTATTGCAAAATGCTTAGTTGGTATGAGTGATAAAATTGAAGCTGCTGAAATCTATGACCCAAGTGCCGGTTCTGGTTCTCTCGTTCTTCACCTTGCTCACGAATTAGGACAAGAAGGTGGAATGAACAGAGCTGTTGTATATACTCAGGATATAAGTAATAAATCAACTCGTTTCCTTCGTTTGAATATGATGCTTAATAGTATGACAGAATCATTAGGAAACATCATTCAAGGCGATACATTACTTAAACCAGCTCATTACAATGTGGAACATGAAGCAACTTCCGGACTAAAGAAGTTTGATTATATTACTTCAAATCCACCTTTCAAAATGGACTTCTCTTCAACCAGAGATAACATTGAAAAAGAATGGGAAGATACAGATAGATTCTTCGCTGGTATTCCTAAAATCCCAAATAAGAAGAAAGATTCTATGGGTATTTATTTGCTCTTTATCCAACATATTATATACAGTCTTAAAGCAGATGGTAAAGCAGCGGTTGTTGTTCCTACTGGATTTTTAACTGCTCAAAGTGGTATTGAAAAGACAATTAGACAAAAGCTCATTGATGAAAAAATGCTCAAAGGTGTTATTTCTATGCCTTCAAATATCTTTGCAAACACAGGTACAAATGTATCTATTCTCTTCATTGATAAAGCAAATGATGAAGGTGAAGTTGTTCTTGTCGATGCTTCAAAATTAGGTTCTAAAGTCAAAGATGGAAAGAACCAAAAAACAGTATTGAGCAACGAAGAAGTAACTAAAATTGAAAACACTTTTATCAATCAAGATGTTGTTGATGATTTTTCTGTAAAGGTAACTTATGATCAAATAGCAGAAAAGAATTATTCATTCTCTGCTGGACAATATTTTGAAGTCAAGATTGAGTATATAGAAATTTCTCAAGAGGAATTTAATAACAGAATGTTAGCTTATTTTACGAGACTTAATCAGCTTTTCTCCGAAGGAAAATCTCTTGAAGAAGATATTAATAAGAGATTGGGGGAATTGAAATATGATTGATAAAGTTAAATTAGGTGAAGTATGTGATTTATCTATAGGATTTGTTGGAACAGTAACAACACAATATGAAGATGGTGGTGTTCCATTCTTTAGAACATTAAATATTAAACCATACAAAATCATTGATGATGATTTAAAACGAGTAACAAAAGAATTCCATATGTCACAAAAGAAATCTCAGTTAAGAGAAGGTGATGTGGCAATGGTTCATACTGGAGTTCCTGGGATTTGTTGTGTTATTCCAAAGGAATATGACGATTCTAATTGTATAGATATGATTGTCATTAAACCACACAAAGATAAAGTTGATCCATATTATTTAACTGCATATATGAATACAGTTGGTTACAAACATATTGAAAACCAACAAGTTGGATGTATTCAGAAACATTTTAATCTAAAAGATGCTGTTGAACTTATGATTTATCTTCCTGATATTGAAATTCAACATAAAATAGGTGAACTTGTTAGTGTAATAAATGAAAAAATTGAAACCAATAATAAAATCAATGCCGAACTTGAAACTATGGCAAAAATCATTTATGATTATTGGTTCTTACAATTCGATTTTCCAAATGAAGAAGGAAAACCATATAAATCTTCTGGTGGAAAAATGGTTGGGAATGAAGAATTGAAAAGAGAAATACCAGAAGGATGGGAAGTGGGCAATCTTTATGACATTGCAGATTTTGTAAATGGGTTAGCATGTCAAAAATATAGACCTATTTCAGAAAATAATAAGCTTCCTGTTATTAAAATTACAGAGATGCATAATGGAATTACAGAAAGTACAGAATGGGTTAGAGCTGATATTCCATCAAAGAATATTATTAATGATGGTGATATTCTATTTTCGTGGTCTGCAACATTAGAAGCAATGATTTGGTCAGGTGGAAAAGCTGGTTTAAACCAACATATTTTTAAAGTGATTCCAAATGGATATTCCAAATACTATGTATATATGCAATTATCTGCTTATATCATTAATTTTGTTTTAATGGCAGAAGCTAGAAAAACAACAATGGGGCATATTACGACAGATCACCTAAAGCAAAGTAAAATTGTTTTGCCACCAAAAGATATTACTGCTGAATTTGAAAATAAAGTAAGCACATTATTTCAAAGATTAATCAAAAACAAAGAAGAAAATAGAGAATTAACTTCTCTTCGTGATTTTCTCTTGCCTATGTTGATGAATGGACAAGTAGGTTTTAAGGAGGTGCAGTAGACTATGGCAAGACCAAAGAAAGAATCACACCCATTCAGTATCAGAATGGAAAAAGAAACTTATGATAAGCTTGTAGTCTATTGCGAAGAGTCCGGACAACCTAAGACATTAGCAATAGAAAGAGCAGTCAATATGTTTATTGATGATTACTATGAAAAACAAGCAAAATTAAAAGAAATAAACTAAGTTACGGAACCTATGAGCAGAAATGTTCGTAGGTTCTTTTTAGTACCATATAAGTGTAAGAGATAAAGCATATCATTGGTGCTTTACCCTCCGCACTTATTTTTTTATGATAAGGGAGTAATTGGTCTGGCGAGGTGCTTTTTGGATTAACCACATCCGTCATAAAAACCGTCAACCATCCCTTATTATAAACAGTCGTTTAAGCAGGTTGAAACCCGTAAGGTGCTTTCGTGTAACGAACTAAAATGAGTTGTAATAAGTGTGGCTGGGAACAATTACAAATCAATTGAGGAGGTTACAGATGATAAGCGTAGGGATTGATGTATCAAAGGAGGAAAGTACCGTATGTATTCTGAAACCGTATGGCGAGATTGTAAGCAGGCCTTTTGAAGTCTGCCATGTGGAAAAGGAACTGTCCGAACTGGCAACCATGCTGCAGCGTCTGGATGATGAGGTACGTGTGATTATGGAGGCGACAGGGATTTACCATCTGCCAGTATTGAGTTATCTGAAAGAAAAGGGCTTCTTTGTGGCAGTGATCAACCCGTTTGAAATGAAAGAATACCGCTGCCAAGGGCTTAGGCGTGTGAAAACAGACAAACAGGATGCCATTACGATATCCAACTATGGGATTGAGCATTGGTATCGTCTGAAGGACTATGAAGCGGAAGAAAGCGTTTATGCGGAGCTGAAGCTGTTGGGCCGGCAGTACCGTCACTATATGAGGATGCGGGTGGAAAGCGTATTGGAACTGACGCACTTGCTGGATTATACGATGCCTGGGATTAAGAAGCTTCTAAAAGGCTGGAATGAAACGAGCGGGAAAGATAAGCTGTCAGATTTTGCAGAAGAATACTGGCATTACGACAACATAACGAGACAGTCAGAGGAGGAGTTTGTGGACAGTTATCTTGAGTGGGCAGAAAGGAAGGGATACCATCGCCGTCAGGACAAAGCCATAAAAATCTATGCGCTGGCGAAAGAGGGCATCCCTACAGTTTCTTCCAGTACCCCATCGACCAAAATGCTGGTACAGGAAGCGGTCAGGGTGTTAAGAGAAGTCGATAACACTCTGATGACGATTTTAACACAAATGCAGACATTAGCCAAGAGCCTGCCGGAATATTCGGTGGTGCGGGCAATGGGAGGAGTGGGGAACGTGCTGGCGCCGAAACTGATAGCAGAAATCGGAGACGTAAGACGTTTCCATAGTGGAAAGGCACTGATAGCCCATGCAGGGATAGATGCCCCGCCATATCAGT
>OGZI01002723.1_pt1 | contig 13736 bp, 10 predicted proteins | sample 1576711 | NCBI WGS metagenome assembly OGZI01 (sample SAMEA3541482, study PRJEB24748) | human gut metagenome | biome: human gut; feature: human-associated habitat; material: faeces | place: China | collected 2012
CTGCCTGCTGTCTCTCGCAAAAAATTTACAAAGGCATTCCCATCCCTGAGCAGCCATAACCGCCATGTGAAGTACCTGGCCGGGATAAACTATCGGGGAAAATGAAGGGTCATATCTGCTGTCGCTGAAATCCCCCTGGAAATAGTATGTTTTCTTATAAATTTCTACCTCCTGCGCAGGGCATGGTTCTATTGTAACCTTCAGGGATCTGTTTCCCCCATACGCTTTTTCTTCTGTATTTGTTAAGGAAAAAACCCCTTTGTCCCGCATACGCACCCGCATACAATGTGTCGATCCCGAATATTCAAAATGATTATAATTACACTGTAAACCAATCTTTGAATGCAGCGGCCCGGGCGCCATACAGCCGGTTGTCTTTTCCATCTGTTTCAAAAGATAATCTGTTATTTGCGCATTATCATTGATATTTAAATCGCCAACCGTACTGGAACAAATCATTAAATCATTAATGGGTTTATACCATTTTTCAAAATCTATAGATTTTGTACCTCCTCTTACCCCCATAACCGTGGCTATATTTCCCACATTACAGTCTGTGTCCCACCCGCACATTACACCGATATTTAATACTTCATCATAACTGTTTCCATATAAAAGCGCCAAAATCATGACCGCAGTATTGGGAATGATATGACAGTTCCCCGGGTATTTATCATATCCAAAATGAGTAAAAATGAACTGATAACATTGTTCCCAGCTTTGCGGATAAGATGCATGGTAATCCCTCACCGATTCTACAACACGTGCATACTCACTGTCAGCCGGTATAAACGCGAGCGCCTTTCGTATAATTTCTTCTATATCATTTTCAACATAGGCAATGCTGATACAGCATGCAATGAAAATCCCTCCATAAACTGCATTCCGATCATGAGTCACACTGGCTGCCGTTTTCGCCAGATAAGCAGCCCTTTGCGGATCCCCCGGACAAATTAATCCCCAGACATCTATAAATATCTGTCCGCCAATCTGCTCCGCAACCGTGCTTCCATTTTGTTCAACCGAACCGCTTCTTGGGGCCTTAATCCCATTTATCAAATTGGCGTATGCGGTGTGTTCAGATGATATACCATATCCTCCCCACCAGAAAAAGCCATGTTCAAACGGAGAATAGTTCAACAGCTCATTTGCCACATCTTGTGCTGTCAGATCATATCCATCCACGCTTTTTTCCATAGCCCTGATAAGGAATATCGGGACATTTGTATCATCGTCCGCTGCGAAGTTCTTATAATCCGCTATATATCCATCTATTTTCCCATATTTTTCCTTTATTTCGCCATAGGTCCAGCCTTCAACAGGCGCGCCTAACCGGACCCCAATCACCTTGCTAATCCATCCGGCATACAATTTATCAATCGTGTTATCATCAATTATGTTAATCTTCATTTCCACTCCTACCCCTTTACAGCTCCTGCCGTTATTCCCGAAATAATATATTTCTGCAATAAAAGATATACGATTGTAATCGGAATAATAGACAGGGCGACTGCTGTTATCGCATAATCCCAACGATTATTATACATAGAATAAAATGCATAAATAGATATGGTAATTGTTTTTTTGCTTTCACTGTGAAGCATAATACTCGCCAGCAGATAATCATTCCAAATCCAGAGAGAATATAAGACGGCAATGCTTGTGGTAATAGGTTTCATAAGAGGGAATACGATATAGGCATACACCTTAAACGGATTAGCACCATCCAGCCTCGCAGATTCTTCCAGGCTGATTGGCACATTTTTTGTAAATCCCTGATACATAAATATGCCCATCGGTGCATATAATGTTACTTGAATCCAAATATATCCGCTGATTGTATTATTAATATGCATACTATTTGCCATTTTCGCAATCGGAATTATAAATGACTGAAACGGTACTAATAGAGAAGAAAGAAAAAGCATCGTAATAATCCTGCTTTTTTTGGAGCCGTCTCTTGTCAGCATCCATCCGGCCATTGAAGTTAACAGAATACATAGCAGTACCACTACAATAGCAATTACCAGGGTGTTCCATAAAATCCGCATGTAATTCATTGTTCCAAATACGTAGTTTAAGTTATCCAAATATAAGCTTTCAGGAAAACTAAACGGATTTTTTAATATCTCCCCAAGCGGCTTAAATGTATTGGTAAATACGATAAGTACAGGATAGACATAGATAATCCCTATCATGATTGTAATAATTTCTACTACTACTGTTTTTATCCTTTTTTTCTCTCTCATCACATTTCCACCTCTTTTTTCCTGGTAAACCTAACCTGGAGAAGCGCTATAATAATTACAACTATCAGCAAAACGACCGCCTTAGCCTGCCCATACCCCATCCGATTTTCCTTAAATGCCGTGGTGTATACATCCAGCGCCATGCCCTGTGTTGATCTTCCCGGCCCTCCTCCAGTCAAGGACAAGTTCACATCAAACATTCTAAATGCCCCTGCAATCGTATTAAATAATGTAATCGTTATAGATGGCATCATCAATTGAAGTGTGACGGAAAAGAACATCTTTATTTTTCCGGCTCCGTCTATAGCCGCACTTTCATAATACATTTTATCAATAGATACAAGGCCGGCCAAATATATAATCATATTATAGCCAATTCCGGTCCACAACGAAACAATTAATACTGCGATCCAGGCTGTATCCGGTGATGCCAGAAGTTTTACTCCAAAAAAACTGATACCCGTTAAGTCTGCCAGCTTTGTTCCCGCCTGATTAAAAATAAATTTCCATAACATACCGCAGATAACTGCGCTTAATACATTTGGAAGGAAAAAACTTACTTTAACCCATACGGAAGATTTTAAAGCGCAGTTCGCCCAAAGCGCCATCAACATAGCAAGTATATTTGTAAAAATAACATAAAACAATGCAAATTTCAGAGTGAATTTTAAGGAGAGAATATAATTCGGATCGCCTGTAATTAATTGAATATAGTTCTTAATTCCCACAAAAGTCCTTGAATTACTGATCCCATTCCAGTCATAGAAAGAATAACGCAGCCCGAGTATTATCGGCACAAAATAAAATAGTAAAAAGGAAAAGAAAACCGGGCCTACAAAAATCCAATAATTCCACTGGTTTTTTCTTGTTCTTTTCATTGTAATCTCCTTCCGGAAGTCGTTTTTTATGTAAATCAGGGTATATTTTCATATACCCTGATTCCAAATAATCAATACTTACTGCGTAGTCATATTTTTCCAATCATCATCCATTGCCATTAAGGCCTCTTCAGCCGTTAAATCACCGGAAATATATTTTTGCATTTCCTGCCCCGCTGTAGGCCTGTAATTATCAGGCCACTTATTCCACCACCATTTATATGTCTTGCCCTGTTCAAGATACTCTCTTGTACATGCCGCAAGCTGATTATCACCTTCATATTCCCATCCTTCGAAACAAGGTACAAACTGGTATTCTTTTAATAATATTTCTTTTGCTTCAGCGCTCGTTGTCATCCAGTCCATGAACTCAATCGCTGCTTCCGGATGTTTAGAGCCTTTACCTATATGCAATACCATATTGGTATCGGCAAGAAGCTTATTTTCTTCTGCATTATCCGAAGTGGGAATTGGGAACATTCCAACCTCAATTTCCGGATCAATTGGCTGTATTGTGCTCCAAATCCAATCCCCTTCAAAGAGCATTGCCGTTTCTCCCGTCGCAAAAGATGTACATGCTTCATTCCAGCTATAACTCATCGGATCAGGAGTACCATATTTGAGCAAAAGATCGAGTGTATCAAACAAGCCCTTCATCTGTTCATTACCTGCAAAGGTTACCGTCCCTGCGTAAAGGTTGTCTGTGAACTGCTGCGTATCAGGTATATGTGCGTAAGCAGCGCCGCTCATTAATTGTCCAAGAAGCCAGTCATCCGCAAACTGGTTAACGAAAGGGGTAATACCCTCTGCCTGGATCTGTCCACAAAGTGTAATCAATTCTGTTTTTGTTGCAGGAACTTCCCATCCATGTTCAGCAAACATCTTCTTGTTATAGCAAATGCCTTCACCAGCGATTGTTGTAGGCATTCCCATAATCTTTCCATCAATTGACACTGCATCCAGGGAAAAATCAATAATCATATCTGCCCAGGGCTGATCCGACAAATCTGTCAGGTAATCCGAATAAGCTTCCATAACCGTATATCCTTCTGTATAGAAAATTTCAGGGATATTTCCAGCCTGAAGTTCTGTCTTTAAATTGGAGATATCTGTAATCAGTTCAATTGTCACGTTAGAATGCTCTTTCATATAAGCATTTATTAAGTTCTGTGCAGCAGTCTGATACTCCGGCTGGGCCTGGCAAAATGAAAATGTCACCGGATCCCCTGAACCCGCTGTCTCCGCAGTATTCCCCTGTTCTCCCGGCGTTATTGCCGAAACTTCAGATGAACTGCCGGAATCCCCAGTACTACCGGAACCTCCGCATGCCATCATTGAAAAAGCAATTGTCATTACCAGCAAACCTGTTAATACTCTTCTCATACTTATCCTCCTGTATATTTTTACATGTTGATCTCTTCCCTCGTAGGAATTGAACTTTGCGCCCCTTTTCTTGTCACGGAGAGTGCTGATGCCCTATTTGCCAGGGAAATCGCTTCCTCTACCGACATCCCTTCTGACAGCCCAACAGCCAGTGCCCCATTGAAACAATCTCCCGCAGCAGTCGTATCCACCACCTCCATTTTCCGTACAGGGAAATATTTCTTTTTTTTGGTTTTGTTTACCCAAAGAGAACCTTTTTCACCAAGCGTTACAATAACGTTTTTTACCCCCCTTTCAATCAATTGCTCCGCGCTTCTTTCAATGGAGAGCTGAGATATCCCTTCCTTACATCCCGCCAATTTTAAAAGCTCCCCTTCATTCGGTGTAAGATAATCTACTTTCTTAAGCACCGTATCCGGGATTCCCCTTTCCGGTACCGGCGCGGGATTCAAAATTATAATTTTCTCTGCTTCATATGCTTTATTAACCGCATATTCTACTGTTTCAAATGGTATTTCCATCTGTAATAAAATATAATCACTATGTTTAATCAAATCAGCACTATGAAAAATATAATCTAAATTACATAAAGAATTTGCACCCGGAATAACTACTATATTGTTATTTCCCCGTTTATCAACATTAATTACCGCCAATCCTGTCATCGTATCATAAAACTCAGTAATTGCTTCCGTATCAACATTGCTATGACGGAGGCTGTTTAAAAGTTCTTTTCCATATTTGTCGTGGCCGACAGCACCGATCATTTTAACAATCCCTCCCAATCTGCCGGCAGTATAAGCCTGATTTGCACCTTTTCCCCCTACACGGCAGGAAACAGAATTGCCCAGAACTGTTTCTCCTACAGCGGGAATGTTTTCCACCCCAAGAATCATATCCATATTCAAGCTTCCTATAACTAATATTTTTTTGTTCATACATCCCTCCGGTCACAAAAGTACATCATTTCTATGAAATTGTTTTACTAAATTCTTTTCCTATTTACTATTATAGTGTAGTAATCTGCTTTGTCAATACCCTGTTATATTTTTGTATACTATATCTTAATTTTCGTCTTTCATTTTATTCATTCTGTACAACTGCCATTCTATGTCATCAAATTATTTCCCTTCCTTCCGGCCACCATTTGTATTCCTAAAAAAAACCTTAATTTTAGTGACAATCTTTCCTTTTTTGTCTATAATGTCTGTTAGAGTGTGTTTGACTCCATACAGGCAGGCCGCGGACGGCAACCGCTTGCGAGAAGAATACTAAGGAAAGCGAGGATTTATCATGAAAAAACTAGGTGTATTACTCCTGACAGGCTTATCATCCGCCATACTGCTGTTTGGCTGCGGAAAAGATAAGGCGGAACCGGAAACCGCACCGGCAACGGAAGAAACGGCAGAAAGCATGCCGGCCGAGATAGAATCGGAAACGGAGACGGAGACGGAAACAGTTGCTGAAGATGTGCCTCCCGAAGAAGGCATGACGAGAAGCCCTCTGACCAACGAATGGATCAGCGGGGATATTGAGGAGCAGAGGCCTATCGCGGTCATGGTTCCCAACGATTCCTCCGCACTGCCCCATTACAGCCTCTCCAAAGCGGACATCCTGTACGAATGTCCCGTGGAAGGTAATATTACGCGTCTCATGGACGTTTTTAAGGACTGGGATAATGAAGAAATGAAACGTATCGGCAATGTACGGAGTTCCAGGGATTATTTCGTTTACTGGGCCTTTGAGTGGGATGCCATCTACTTCCATTTCGGCGGGCCTTATTATATTGCTCCTGTCATTGAACAGAAAAGCACCGACAATGTAACCGGTTCTAATTACGGCGGCACAGGGAAAAAGGGTGTATACGGGAATGCCTATTTCCGTTCTTCCGACCGTAAAGCGCCGCAGAATGCCTATTTGAGCGCGGAGGGCGCCAATGAAGCCATCGATAAGCTGGGAATCTCCAAAACCTACCGGGAAAACTATTATAATCCGGATCACTTTAAATTCGCAGCGGAATCCAACCCTAATACACTGGAACAGTACTCCGGCGCCCTTACAGTAAAAAAAATAGATATGTCCAAATGCTATCCCATATCGAAAACGTATTTCGAATATAACGGAGAGGACGGCCTGTTCTATCGATATGAATACGGAAAGCCCCATGTGGACGCCGGCTTCGATAATGCACAGCTCGCTTTCAAAAATATTCTTGTACAGTTCGCTTATCATGAAGTGAGGGATGCGAAGGGTTATCTTAGCTTCCAGGATCATGACACCACCAGGGACGGATATTTTTTCACCAACGGGAAAGGAATCCATGTGAACTGGAAAAAAACCGGAGATTACGATCCTACCAAATTCTATGATGACGACGGGAATGAAATAGAACTGAACACCGGAAAAACCATGATTTGCATTGTTGAAGACGGGGATACCTTCGGATACGAATAAATAAGGCATACATGGGTTCCCGCCTGCCGGCGGGATACCCGCATGCAAAAACGGCAGCACCTTTATTCAGGGTACTGCCGTTTTTATATGTTTTATATCTGTGGATATTACGTTCTAATTTCCGGTTATGACCGATTGCCTTAATCCCGCGAACCTGCTACAGGGTATTTGGCTCCCCCAATCCCAACCGGTTAACGGCAGAAAAAATAGCTCTCACGGACGCCCTGGTGATATTGGAGCTAACACCCACGCCGTAGGTGACTTGTCCGGTCTGCGCATCCAGCAGGTGAATATATGCAGCCGCCTGGGAATTGGCGCCGCTCTGGAGCGCATGTTCTTCGTAATCCAACACCTTGATACGGACACCAAGCTCCACCTGAAGGCCCCTCTGTACCGCATCGATAGGTCCGTTGCCCACGGCAATGAATTGGGCGGGTTCTCCGTGACTGGTGTAATCCACCGTAACTCTGGTGTCAAATTCGGAAGCCGTTTCTCCGGTAAGATCATCGATTTTCAGCTTGCGGAAATGAATGGGCTCTTTTTTATCCAGGTATTCCCTGCGGAAGGAATCCATGATTTCATCCGGTGATACCTCACCCTGCTTTTCCGATATTTTCTGAATCACATTGGCGAATTCCTTATGCATGGCCTTAGGAAGCTTGAAACCATAATAGGTATCCATAATAAAGGCTACGCCGCCTTTTCCGGACTGGGAATTAATGCGTACGATGGGTTCGTATTCCCTTCCGATATCCGAGGGGTCGATGGGCAGATAAGGGACCTGCCAGATCTGGCTGTTTCTTTCCTTCATCGCCTGCACGCCTTTATTGATGGCATCCTGATGGGAACCGGAAAAAGCGGTGAATACCAGCTTGCCCGCATAGGGATGTCTTGCATCAATAGGCATCTTGCAGCATCTCTCATATATTTCAATAATTTCATTGATATGCTCGATGTTCAGCTCGGGATCGATTCCCTGGGAAAACATGTTGTAGGCAATCGTGAGCAGATCCACGTTCCCGGTGCGTTCACCATTTCCGAACAGGGTTCCCTCCACTCTCTGGGCTCCTGCCAGCAGCGCCAGCTCAGAGCTCGCCACGCCGGTTCCCCGGTCATTATGAGGATGGATGCTGAGGATAATGGTTTCCCTGTCTTTAAAATGCCTGTTCATCCACTCAATCTGATCCGCATACACGTTGGGCGTATTCATTTCCACTGTGGAAGGCAGGTTGATAACAATGGGATCTTCTCTGTCAGGCCCCCAGGTTTCCTGCACCGCAGTGCAGATCTCCAGGGCAAAATCCAGTTCCGTCCCGGTAAAGCTTTCCGGAGAATATTCCAGAACAATCTTTCCGGGAAATGCAGCGGCGCGATCCTTCACCATCTGCGTCCCTTTCACCGCGATATCGATGATTTCTTCACGGGAAGCATGAAATACCACATCCCTCTGCAGAGTTGAAGTGGAATTATAGATATGTACCACGGCCTGCTTACAGCCCTCAATCGCTTCGAAGGTACGATCGATCAGTTCTTCCCTGCACTGTGTCAGCACCTGGACCCTCACATCATCAGGTATCATCTTTCGATCCACCAGCTGGCGCAGAAAATCAAATTCTATCTGGCTTGCCGCAGGAAAACCGATTTCTATTTCCTTGAAGCCAAGCTTGATCAGATATTGGAACATTTCAATTTTTTCTTCCACAATCATGGGATCGATAAGCGCCTGATTTCCATCGCGCAGATCCACACTGCACCATACCGGCGCTTTTTCAATTTCCTTGTTCGGCCATTCCCGTTCCGGATATTCGACTACCGGATTTTTACGGTATCTTTTATAATTCAGCATTTCCTACCTCCTGCAAACAGAGCCGCCCGGCGGCGGTCCCTTAAGTAATTCCCCTGCTGGCATCATGAGCAAAAAAAATCAGCCCTTCTCCCGCCGAAACTCAAGTTGGGCTGATTTATCTATCTATCATTCTCCGAGGCCGCTTTCTATCGCATTTACCAGCGCTTTCAAAGCCTCTTCCTCGTCTTCACCCTCGCAGGTAAGCTCGATCTCATCACCACATTTCACACATGCCCCCAGGACACTGAGAACACTTTTGGCATTTGCCGTGCTGTCCCTGAATGTAAATGTTATTAACGACTTAAACTGCATCGCTTCTTTACATAGGATGCCGGCCGGCCTTAAATGCAGCCCTGTAGGATTCTTTATAACCACCTTCTGGCTTACCATGAACATTCCCTCCTGTTTCTTCATCCCTGTAGGAAAACCGCTTTATCCTACTAAAATTAGTATATCATCATTCCATTCATATCTCAAGAGTTTTGCCCGGAAACCCCTCCGGAAAAACCTTTTTTCCCTTTATATTTCCGTCATCAGAGCATGATATTCTGAATGAGATCCGCCAGCTTGTGGGCTTCCTCATCAATCATCTTCTGATCCCTGCCTTCTATCATAACGCGGACCTTCGGTTCCGTTCCGGAAGGCCGGATGAGCACCCTGCCGTCGCCGGCAAACTTGCGGTTCAGTTCATCAATCGCCCCGGCGATTTCAGGATATTCCATATATTTATCCTTCTTATGATTAGGCACTCTGGCATTTACCAGGGCCTGGGGCATTACCGTCATAATGGAAGCAAGCTCAGACAGAGGCTTTCCGGTATCCACCATAACCTCCAGAAGGTGCAGCGCACTTAACAGGCCGTCACCTGTTGTGTTCTCATCCAGGAAAATCACATGCCCTGACTGTTCGCCGCCCAGGCTGGCGCCGATTTCACGCATGCGTTCCAGCACATAACGATCTCCCACCTTCGTCTGTTCCATATGGAGTTTTTCTCTTTCCCCCATCTGGAAAAAGCCCAGATTGCTCATAACCGTAGCCACAATCGTATCTTTTTTCAGCTTTCCCTGATTCCTCATATGATTGCCGACCACTGCCATGATCTGGTCGCCGTCCACAATGGCGCCGTTTTCATCCACCGCCAGAAGCCTGTCGGCGTCTCCGTCAAAGGCCAGACCCACATTGGCTTTCTCATAAACCACTCTGGCCTGAAGCTCTTCCATATGTGTGGAACCGCAGTTGGAATTGATGTTGGTCCCGTCCGGCATATTATGGATGGGAACCACATTCGCTCCCAGCTCTCTCAGCGCTTCTACCGATGTATAGAAGGAAGCTCCCTCCGCACAGTCCACCACGATTTTCAGTCCGGATAAATCCACCGGGACAGACTGAATCGCATGGTTGATATATTCTTCTCTGGCATCTGTCCTGTATTTGATCTTCCCCACCCTGGAACCGGTAGGCATTTCAACGCCCTGCATTCCATTTCGGATCAGCGCTTCGATTTCATCTTCCATGCTGTCCGGCAGCTTATAGCCATTCCCGTCAAAAAACTTAATGCCGTTGAACTCCACCGGATTATGGGATGCGGAAATCACGACTCCGGCTTCCACCTTATATTTCTTTGTCAGATAAGCCACTGCCGGTGTGGGAATCACACCCACATATACCGCGTTGGCCCCTACGCTGCAGATTCCCGCCATCAGCGCATTCGCCAGCATATCCCCCGAAATACGGGTATCGCAGCCTACCATGATAGTAGGCCTGTGTTCGTTCTCTTTTGTCAATACGGTTGCCCCTGCCTGCCCAAGCTGCATAGCCAGCAGCGGGGTCAGTTCCTCATTTGCCACTCCGCGCACACCATCCGTGCCAAATAATCTAGCCATATAATCCTCTCATTCTGCCTTACCAACGGCTCTATACTAAATATCCTGCATACCGGACGAAAACCTTATTCCTCCGGGTTATCCTCCGGTATTTTTTCTATATTCAATGTTGCCTTTACCGGTGCCGTCAATGTGACTCCCGAAGGCAGAGAAACATTCACTTCCGCTTCCGCGCTTCCTTCACTTAATTCCGTCACTCCGGTCTGATCCATCCATTTACTGATATCCACCGTACAGGTGAGGTTATCAACGCTGACCTGATCCAGATTTTCCTGCAGCCCCCTCATTTTTATGGTAACAGAACTATCCGGGTTCAGGGAGACATTATACCCTTCCGGAACATTAAGGATCTGGACTCTGGAGCTGTCCACCGCACGGGTTATATCCACAAGGGGCGCTATTTTCACTGTAACAGCCACTTTGCCGTTAAATTCTTCGCCGTTTGTACTGGTCAGGCTGACTCCGTCGGGAAGGTATCCCCGCACATCGATCAGCTTTGTCACATCGGCCGTTGCTCCTGTGAGATCCAGTTCCTCAGCCGGAATCACAATTTCCCTCACATCTGCGAGTGTGCTGCTCCGGCCCGCAACCGTAACCACAGCAGGCGCACAATTGATCTCTCCCGTAGCCACATATCCGGCTGCCGGTTCTCCCGTAGTGGATAAGGCCACAGGTATTTCCTTCGTGGCAAGTATGGTAATGGAAACCTTCGCAGTATTCACACTGCGGGAAATCCTGCTGTCCGTAACCTCTTTGCCGTCCTCATCCAAAAGGCTGATTTTTTCAGTAATATTAATGCTGTCTGTCAAATCGCTGACATTCGCTTCCACCACAGCCTTTTTAACTCCGTCCACCACAGATTCCGGACCGGTAATCTTCATGGCGTTCCCATCCGTGGTAGTTATTTTTCCTACGATATAGCCTTCCACCGGCTCGCCCGTCTGGGCGATTTCGATGACAAGCTGCTTTTCCTTTTTATCTTCCACTTCCAGTTTCATGCTGTCTATGCTTCCGCTGATGCTCTCTATTTGCTTATCGACATACCGGCTCACGGACAGTCTGATGGGTACCGTATTGGTAAAAGACAATTCGGAGAAATCCGCGGTTGCCGAAATATCGCTGGAATTAAGATTCTCCAGGACAGAACGGCTCGCCCTTACCGTAACAGTCACCGTATCCGTATCGTCCAGCACCTGATAGAGCTTGTTTTCATCGGTGAGGACGCTTGTATTCGTTGTTTCCGCCTTGACATCCCGGAAAATCTTTCTTTCCACGGGATCATTAATATTGACAGCCACCAGCCAGAGAAGGATGGAAAAAACTACCGCCATGATTTTCAGGCCGAGATTATGCCATAACTTATTTCTTCTTTTCATTCTTTGGCCATCCTTTCCAAAGCTTGTGTTCCTTCTCCTCCACGGGTTTATTCTGTATTTTTTTAAGATGATCTTCCAAATCCGCAGGGGACAGGCTGCGGTAAAGCACACCGGAGTAGGCCACGCTTATTTTTCCTGTTTCCTCGGAAACAATGACAGTCATGGAATCCGTCACCTCAGAAATCCCCACGCCTGCCCTGTGCCTTGTTCCCAGATCCTTGCTCAGGGACATATTATCCGACAGCGGCAGATAGCAGGTTGCTGATATAATCCTGTCTCCGCGTACAATAACAGCACCGTCGTGAAGCGGTGTGTTATGTTCAAATATATTAATGAGCAACTGGCTGGTAACAATGCCGTCCACATCAATCCCGGTCCGTTCATACTCTGTCAGCGGATCGTTCTGCTGCACTACTATGAGCGCCCCGGTTTTTACCTTTCCCATCTCCGCACAGGCTTTGGATATTTCATGGATTGTTTTATCCGAGAACAGACCGTCCTCCACCTTTCCTATTTCAAAAGGAAGAAGAGAGGCCAGGAATTCGGTTTTCCCCAATTGCTCCAGCGCCTTGCGCAGCTCCGGCTGCAGGATCACCACCAATGCAACCACACCGTACATAACTACGTTTTTGGCAATCCATAAAATGGTATTCATTTCAAACAACGCGGCGATCACAATAAATACCATGATAAATACAACGCCTTTAAACAATGCCCAGGCCTTTGTATTTTTAATCCATACCATTATATGGTAAACCAGAAAAGAGATTATAATAATCTCTACAATATCCGTCACCTTTAAAGATGGTACATGTGCCAAATATTTGTCCGCAAAGCTCCTAATCTGTTCCATATCCACCTAAACCCGCTATTTCCTCGCAGTGCTTTTTGAATGCGTATGCCTGGCATTTCTGTTATTGCGCTGCGTCGTAATCTTTTTTACCTTTTTCTCAGGCGTGGCCACCGTCATTTTAGGCACCGCCTTTACATAATAATAATACTCATCATCCTCAAACTGTACTTTTTCCGTCCTGGAATAGTCCAGATTGAATTTGAAAAACTGCACCACCATGGCCATGGCGATAGCCGCCAGGCTTCCCAGAATCACACCGCCTATGGAGAAATTGGCGTCATACATCAGATCGCCGACCATCAGGATCACAACATCCAAAAGGGCTCCTGCCACTACGGCAATCGTCCATGCATAATCTACAGACAGCCTCCTGATCAGATAAACCATAATCACGGTAACCGCAAATGCGGCAATAACGATTATCATCGCACGGTTGCCGAAAATCCCGTCAAAAATATCACGGAACCGCTGGATCATAGACTCCGCCTGGGATGCCCCCAATATAGATGCATTCACATTCATATAGGTAATGAGATAATATATCACTACCCCGCAGGCCACCGTCACCGCAGCAAAGGGATTGGCAAGCAGTCCTGCCAGCAGCGGAGCGGCATAGGGAATCTTCAGCACAAACAGCATGGGGGTTACGATTACCAATACCACGCTGTCCGGTGAGAACCGGAAATACAGCAAAAACATAAGAAGAAATACCAACAGCGCTATTACCGCACATTCCAGCGATACTTCATACAAATGCAGCGTTACAAAACCTGCCCCCACAAAAAGGATAAAGTTCTTAGGCATGAAGGAGCAT
>OGZI01002727.1_pt1 | contig 13718 bp, 16 predicted proteins | sample 1576711 | NCBI WGS metagenome assembly OGZI01 (sample SAMEA3541482, study PRJEB24748) | human gut metagenome | biome: human gut; feature: human-associated habitat; material: faeces | place: China | collected 2012
TGTATTCGCTGAACTTTTTCTCGCTTACGCGGCGGTTGCGGCCCAGCGCACAGAATACCTCATAAGAAATGGTCCCCCACCATTCGGCAAGTTCCTCGGGCCGGATGGCCAGCGGGCCCGAGCCCCCCAGCAGATAAGCCGTATCGCCGGGTTCGACGCCCGGGATATCGGTCACGTCGACGATGCACATCTGCATACACACCCGCCCAAGGATCAGGACTGAGCCGCGCATGGACAGCGAACGCGGGTAGCCGTCGGCATAGCCGGCCCCGACGACGGCCGCCCTGATGTCTTTGGGGGCGGTGTACAGGCAGCCGTAGCTGACCGTGGCGCCTTTCACGACGGGGTGGACGGAAAGCACGGGAGCCGCCATCTCCATGACGGGAAGCAGGCCCATGCCCAGCTTGGCCCTATCCGTGCCGTGAAGCGGATTTCCTCCGTAGAGCGTGACGCCGGGTCTGGCCAGATCGCCGACGTAGCTCGGCCAGCAGAGGAGGCCCGGAGAGTTTGTCAGGGATGTTTTGAGGCCCGGGAAAACGGCCTTCATGCTTTCCGTCGCTTCGTGGAAGCGGCGCGCCTGTTCGTGGGTGAAATCGTCGAGTGCCGGAGTATCCGAAGCGGCGAGGTGCGACATGACCAGCACGGGCCGCACTTCCTTGAGCGTACGCAGATAGTCGGCCAGCTCCGCCGCTTCATCCACGCGGAACCCCAGCCGGGACATGCCGGTGTCGAATTTGATGGCAACCGTCAACGGCTTCGCCCGTCCCGTCAGATGGCTTTGCGCAAGGATCCGCTCAAGGCTTTCCCGGCTATGGACCAGCGGCGTGATGTCGTAGCTCGCGGCAAGAGCCGTATCTTCATCCCTTGCCAATCCCATCAGGGCGAGCAGGAAAGCCGTATGCCCTTCCTGCCTGAGCAGTGCGCCTTCCCCCACGGAACCCACCGCCATATGCTGTATCCCTTCTTCCGCCAGCGGCGACGACGCCGTGCCCGTAGGCGTCGGCCTTGATGACAGGCATGAGAGAAGGGTGGCGGGCCAGCAGTGTTTTCAGGTTATGCCTAAGGTTTTCAAGGTGGACGGTGATGATGGCACTGCTCAAAAACATGGGACCTCCACGCTCAAGCGCTTTGCTGGTGAAAAAACAGGGACAAGGATTCTGGACGGTAAACGGGCGTGGAAACATCCCCCATTTCGTATCTCGGGAAAGTTATGGATGAATCGGAAAAAGGATCCTCTTTTTTTCGCCGCCCCCCGGCGGCGGGGAATAACCGAGGGTTTTTTTTGTTTGAAAAATGGGCTAGAGTACACTCCGCACGAACCAGAGCATGAAGCCGCGTTGTTTTTCAAAAGGCACCCCCGCGAGGGAGGCAGGCATTGAGAGGCTTCGGGATAGCGCCCGGCAATTGGTTCGAGTGATACAAAAGAAACGTTGCTGCGGAGTTATCCTTTTAAACACGCTCCTGTGCGGAGCATTTTTATAGTGCGTCCGAACGCTGGATGCAACAGGAAGTTTACCGTGCCCATGATTGTGCCCCTGCCTCGCGGAATGTTCCGGCTTGTGACAAAAACGGTTTGCGCGCCCATAGCTCTGCTGGCGCTTTTTCTTTGTTCGCCGGTCCATTCGTATGCCGCTACGGATGTGCTCACCATACCGATGGAAGACACGAAGGAGGCTTCGTGGAATCTTGAGGCGGACAAACTGGTCACGCTCAGCGACAATACCATCGTTGAGGCGCAAGGCGGGGTTGTCCTTCAGCGGGGAAACGACATCCTGAAAGCTGATTTCGCCCGGTACTATTCCGCGACAAACTGGGTTTATCTGAAAGGCAACGTGTTCGTCCGCATGGGCAAGGACGACATCCATTCAGATGAAGCCGAGTTTGATCTGCACTCCAAAACCGGCTGGCTGACGAATGGCCATGTTTTCATGGAGGGGCCGCACATTTATTTCAGCGGCTCGCGGATCATCAAGCATTGGGGTGATCGCTATACCTTCAACAAGGCAAAAGTGACGACCTGCGACGGAACCAGTCCCGCGTGGTCAATGAATGCCGAGCAGGCCGTCGTGGAGATTGACGGTTATGCCCAGCTTTTCCACTCGACTTTTGACGTAAAAAATACGGGAATCTTTTACAGCCCCTTCATGGTATTGCCGGCAAAGACAACTCGCCAGTCCGGGTTGTTGCCGCCAGACTACGGCATCAGCGATAAGCGTGGTTTTTATTATACCCAGCCGTATTTCTGGGCCATTGATGAAAGCCATGATATGACGTTCTACGGTGGCTGGATGACGAAGATCGGGCCGTCGCTCAGTGTCGAATATCGGGCGAACGAATTTACGGATCAAAAGACATGGCTCGCCGCCACCGGCATCTACGATAAGGATACCGTGGCGATTCCAGGGACGAGCCGGGTAAGCGAAAATAAGCAAACGCTGCGTACCAACAACGATCGGTACTGGTTGCGCGGAATGGCCGACGGATTCCTTGGGGCCTCCACGTGGCGTTACCGCTCCAATATCGATTATGTTTCGGATCAGGACTTTCTTCGTGAGTTCAACCAAGGGCCTACAGGTTTTGACAGGACCCGTGACAATTTGTTCAGGATGTTTGGGCGTGATTTGCAGGAAGACGATCAAAACCGCGTGAGCGCCGCTTTGGTGAGCAATGATTGGCAGCGCGTGGGCATCGTCGCCAGTATGCGGTATGAGCAGGATCCTGCCCTCGGCCACGGGAACAGGGCGCAAAGCCAGGATGAACTGGTCCAGCGCCTGCCGCAGCTTGACTTGTTCCTGTATAAGGGAAGAATCGTTCCGCAGATTCCCTTGGAACTGGAAGCGCAGTTCCAGTCCGGATATATGTACCGTGCTTCGGGAACAACCGGCGGGCGTACGGAAATCTATCCCAAGCTCTCTGTTCCTCTGGATTTTGGTTTTGGTTCCGTCATCGGTACGGTCGGGCTCCGTCAGACCTACTACAATACGGATCGCAAGGAGCATACCAGCCCATTGGCCATGTACATGGACAATTCGGCTTCCCCACGTCAGACAGGCGAATCCCGTACCATGATCGATATGGACATCCAAGGGTATACGGAAGCCAGCCGTATCTGGCAGCTTGGAGACGAATCGAGCATTCCGCTCAAACCTGAAAACGCCGGAAAGCAAATGTGGACGGCGGTTCGTCACGAAATCCAGCCGCGTATCCGGTATTCCCGCACGCCGCATGTTGACCAAGAAAAGAATCCTTTCTATTTGATGGAGGATAGAATCCTGCCCCGGGATGAACTGACGTACTCCATCACTAATATTGTAACGCGGAAGGGTTCCATTGTTTCGGTAACCGGAGAAGGGGATAAGCAGGAAGCCCGGCGCAGTACTTTTTATCAGGATCTTCTGCGCTGGCGGATTGAGAGCGGTTACGACTTTGAAGAGGCCCGCCGGGATCGGTATCGGGATGAATATGGGCGCAGGCCATTCATGGATATTGTTTCGGATTTCGAGATCTATCCTTGGCCGTGGCTCGGGTATCATGATAAAACGTATTTCTCGGCGTATGATGGACAAGTTACACGCCATGATCATGATATCAATCTGCGCTACAAGGATAAGATATCATGGTACACCGGTATGAGCTTCCGTGATAAGTATTACGACTACAGAAAAAAATTCCAGTATGAAAACTGGAACAATGTCCAGCTTACTTCGGATTTGCGGCTTATCCACAATGACTTGACGATCAATTTGACGCCTGAGTGGTCTATCAGGTTTGATGACTACCGTAATATGCGCCAAGGTGGAACGTTCGGAAAAACCTACGATCAAAGTATTGATATTGCCTATTCGGCGCAATGTTACCGCATTATAGGTCGGTATAATTACGATGGTTACGACAAGAGTTATTCTATCATGGTAGAGCTCCCCGGCATTTTTGATTGATCGCCGGGAACGATAAAATCGAAAAAACGGTTGACAGGTACGGGAAGAATCGCTAGAAGAATCCACGAAACGACGCATTAACGTCATTTCCACGGAGAGGTGGCCGAGACGGCCGAAGGCGCTCGCCTGCTAAGCGGGTATACGGGTAACACTGTATCGAGGGTTCGAATCCCTCCCTCTCCGCCATATTTGTATCTCATGAAGGCTCCTGACGACTCATAACGTCTCAGGAGCCTTTACTTTTTTCCCTCTCTTTCGTCTCACGAAGTCTCATATCGTCTCATATTATCTTTTGTCAGCTCACTCTTTTTTGGGGTATATTCGAGGGTATCTTCACCAAGTGGGGAATCCATACCCCAGTTGGATACCCCACATACCCCAGAGTTCCCTATGCTGACAGACACAAAAATCAAACAGGCTAAGGTCACGGATAAGCCCTACAAGATATACGATTCAGAGGGGCTTTACATAGAAGTTGCGCCGACCGGATCAAAGAGGTGGAGATGGCGCTATCGGTGGAACGGAAAGGAAAAGCTTCTGAGTTTTGGAATATACCCCGAAGTCCCCCTGAAGCTGGCCCGTGACAGGCGGGCAGCAGCGAAGGAGCTGCTTGTATCCGGGGTGGATCCTTCACAGGCCCGCAAGGAAGAGAAGGTTGAGAGCCGCGCGGCGGAGAACTCTTTTGCGGCGATGGCGGAGGAGTGGTACTCCCTGTACTCTGTGCCGTGGTCGGAGCACTACAAGGGGCTGGTGCGGCGCAGGATTGACGAATACTTGATCCCACGCTTGGGCAAACGCTCACTGTCGGAGATAACCCCCATCGAGATCATGGGTATCCTGACATCATTGGAGAAGCGGGGTGTCATTGAGACGGCAAATCGGGTTTTGGGGATTTGCTCGCAGATTTTCCGAAGGGCAGTGGCCACGGGAAAAGCCAAGAGCGATCCCTGCCGGGATTTGCGCGGGGCGCTGGCTCCGGCACAGGAGAAGCACCATGCCGCCCTGACCACGAAAGACGGTGCGCGTGCTGTGATGCGTGCCCTTGATGCGTATCAGGGCAGCTTTGTGGTGTGTGCGGCGGTGCGTTTCACGGCCCTGACGTTTGTGCGGCAGGTCGAATTACGTTTTGCTACATGGGATGAGATCGATTGGGAAGAGAGGATGTGGCTGATACCAGCCGAGAGGATGAAGATGCGGCGGGAGCATATGGTTCCGCTGTCGCGGCAGGCCATTGCTGTGCTGGAGGATATGCGGCGCGTCAATGGGACGCAGCCTTACATCTTTACGGGGCAGGGGAGGCGGCGACGCCCGATCAGTGAGAATACAGTCCGGTGCGCGCTCCAGTCGATGGGGTTTGCCGGAGAGATGACCGCGCATGGGTTCCGCAGTATGGCGTCCACCTTGCTCAACGAAATGGGCTGGCGCTCGGATGTTATCGAACGCCAGCTCGCACACGTTGATAAAAACAAAGTCCGTTCCGCGTATAATCGGGCGGAATACATCACCGAGCGTCGGCAGATGATGCAGGCGTGGGCTGATTTTCTTGATTCCCTGTGATGACTTTTTGCAAGGCGGACATCCGCCAGAGGGAAGAGCGGCCATGTTTTTCCGGCTGAGGATAGAATCCCGCCCAGACGCCTCGGTACCATGTCGCCCGTGAAACGGGGATGACCTCAAGTACTTCCTTCAGACGTAATAATCTGTCTTCCATGAATATTCTCTCCTTATGCGCCCCTGACGCTCTGGATTGACAAAGCCTTGGGACATGATAGTTAGATTATACAGGGTTAGCCCTTCATTCCATAGCATTAGCACTGCAACCCGCGAGGAGGCCTTATGGAAGGTTCGAGAGCTCAGTCATTTGAGATCAACAACGAGAAGTTGCGGAGTGTTCAGGAGGGAAAACAGGTGCCTTCCTCCACACCGGTTCTGGTGGATTATTTCGGGCATTCTTGCGTGCGGATCGTTTCCCCTTTGGGTTTGTCCGTCCTGATAGATCCGTGGCGCAACGATCCCGCATGGGGCTGGTGGTTTCCAGTCGACTTCCCAGAAGTCAAAGTGGACATCGCGCTTTCCACACATGCCCATTTTGATCATGATGCGCTGCATATCCCGAAGGCGCTCATCACCATGGAGCGTATGGTGGGGACGTACACTCTGGGGGATATCCGCATCACCGGCTTGGCGGATAAGCATATGTCCGCTTCCGTTGGGAAGACGCGCTGGACGGATATCCAAAAGGACACAGGGGAGGACTTTGCGCCTCCGACAAACAACCTGCATATGGACAATGTGATATACGTGGTGGAGACAGGCGGGATCACGTTGGTGCATTGGGGGGACAACAGGCCCGTTCCTGAGGTCTTTGTGGATGAGTATTTGAGAAAGCAGCCCATCGACGTACTGTTTATCCCCGTGGACGAAAGCGAACATATTCTGAGTTACGGACAGGCTGACGCCATTATGGAAGCCTATAAGCCGGGTGTGACCATCCCGATTCACTACCTGATGCATGGCGTCAATACCGTGTTGAGCACGCTCCAGCCTTGCGAACCCTGGATCCTTACCCATAAGAATATCGTTGAGATCTCTTCCTCGCGCTTCCCTGTCAGTCCCGGGCAATACCCTCAGCAGGGTGATGCAGTAGGCACTTTTGGGAATCACTATACAAGGGATTGATTGCCCGCATGATTTTGTCTTTTGGTGCCTCGTTATGGCGCGAGGAAGAGCGTTCCATTGTCTGACAACATATTCCGTATCGACCTTTGGGGAGCAAGGCCCGCACATACCACACATAGGGCAGTACACAGCAGCTCTTGTAGTCACAGAAACAACTGCATCGGGATTTCCACACGCCGGGCACGGTAGCAACGTCACTTCGGGCATGATTCCTCCAGTATATTTCTGATTGTCATAAGTGAATCATCAACATAGAGAAGATCGTTGATAGCGCATTTGAGCAAGTCTTGATACCGTCGATGCTTTGCGCATCGTTCCTTCATTTCTCTCAGATGTTCGACGATTGCCCCGATTTCCCATTGCCGCTGCTCAAGTTCCGCATCAAGTCTATTCAACGCGTACTCATTCATTTCCCTTCCTCCACGGCCTCGTGGCGGATTCTTTCAGCCAACACTTTTTTGGGAGTTCTGGGCAGTCAAAACCGTCCTTTGCAGTGTCAGAGCATACGCAATAGTCGGGGCGGCATCCTGTATCCTGATATAATTCGAGATAGGGGCAGGAATCGCAAAGTTCATCTGCACATCTTTCCGCTAACCACTCGGCCCGCGCCTTCCACTCATCCCGTTCGCGAAGCAACGCCTCAATGTCGTTCGCCAACTCCAGCAACGCCTCGGCGGGCTTGCCGCTTCCTTCCGCTATCCTTTGCATCGCGATGCTCCGGAGTTGTCCAATGCGTTCGTATTCCAGTCCGTGGTTATTCATGCTCACTCCTTTTTCTCCACGGCCTTGCGTGCGGCTTCCCGTACATCTTCAGGCAAGGGTGGATTCATAGCACCGGAATCGATCTCGGGCAGTAAATCAATGTCGATATATGCGTTTGCAAGCCAGATACTGAGGACATCCGCCTCCCGATCCAGCCGTGCTATCTCTACGTCTTTATACCCTAGCTGCCTGTTGAAGATTTCTCGCACGTCTTTTGTCTCTTCACGCCAGAAAAATACTTCTTGCTCCAGCCTTTCTTTCTCCGTATCGGCTTCTTCCAATGCATCAAGCAGCTGGATGGTGAAAATCGCATGTTCTGTATTGAAACATGTGTATGGGGATGACAGTCTTTCGCGCCACTGGTCGCGCTCTTCTTTTGCTATGCTCATTTGTATCGCTTCAAGGTACTGCGAACTGCGGAAAGTGCCATGTCAACGAGATTAAACGCGTCCTGCTGTTTTTCGATACGGTCGCACAGCGCGATCACGATGTCTGGGGTAATGGCCTCGTCCCACGCCTTGCCGTCCGCGCCGTTCTTGTCTGCCTCTGCGATAGCCCGGATGCGGGCGAGTTCTTCGGTGGTGATCATTCTTTCGGCTCCGTGGCTTTATATGTTATTTCAATCAAATTTTGGCGTGTAATTTCCATCCAACGCCCATGTCCCAAAAGAACAACATCTCCGCTTGCCTTATCTGCAAGACACTGCACCATTTCGATCAGCCTCGGCACGGCGTTGCAGGCTGCAGCGATGTAGGCGGCGTTGGCGGTTTGCTCACTTTGGAATGGCTCATCCATTCCGGCATTTGGACTACCTCGTTCGATTTTTGCAATGCCAATCATCCCTTCACGTTCTTCGGCAGTGATAAATACGTCATCTTTATCAACGCCTTCACCTTCTTTGCATATCCACGGCCCCGGCGTCGCCGTCTTCCTCAGCCGTTCTAGTTCTTCAAGCCATTCCTGTGCGGTCATCACCCATCATCTCCCTGACTTACAGTCTTTGTATACGTTTTAAATACTTTAACCTTTTCGATGTGCCCGCATTTCGGGCAAGTGAAAATATCGCTTGCAGGAATAACAAAATGAATACTGAGAAGGAGCATCACGACGATAAGCCACAGGCTTGCACCACGGGTAAGGAGAAAACCTAGCCACGCTATTGTTGCCAATGCCGATAGATTTGCAATAACGCAGAAAATGAACCCCATGTTATTGCTCATTCAACACTTTATCCCAATCCTGTGGGGTTACTTTTCCACAGGATTGATTGAGAGGACATCTGATCGGTGACACAGCCGGGCACTCTTTCATGTATTCATAATAGGATCTGCACATATACGCCCGTACAATGGCCTCTTTCGAGCACTTCATAATTTCGTCAAGCTGTTCGTTGTCCATTTTGCAACTCTAGATTATGTCTACGCGAGGGCCAGTAGCGGCATATCAAATTCAGGAACAGGATATTCCTGCGGGGAATAGTTCGCCGCCGCCAGTGTCGCCGCGATGGGCGGGCAGACGCTGTTGCCGATGCCGCGCACCTGCGCCGTCTTGGTGATCGGCGTACCGTCCGCCGTTTGTTCCAGAACATACCAGTCGGGGAATCCCTGCGCCCGGGCAAGTTCGCGGGGCGTGAGCATCCGCATCCCTATGTCGGCGATGAAGTATGGCGTTCCCGCAATGCTGACCGTGACGAGCCCAAAGCGATCTTTCGTCGTGACGGTATGCAGGGGGGAGTCCGCGGCGCATCCGAAGCCCTGCCCGTAGTATTTGGCAAGGAATGCGGAAACGAGGGCCGTCTTTCCTCCGCCTCCCGGCATGACCGTGGGCACGGGTTCTCCGCAGGGTGCCCCGATGCTGTTGCCGAAGTCCCGCTGGAGGTGCGCGGTACACAACGCATGGTGCGTCCCCTCGGCGGAAACGGTATGCAGGGGGGAGCCCGCAGCGTCGCCCACGTTGGCGCCGCGCATCTTGACCATGTGCGCGGCACACAGGGAATGGTGATCGATGGTGGTCACCGTCCCGGCGGGCACGTCCACGGGCTGGCCGACGACACCGCCGAAGTGCTTGGCAAGGAACGGCCGCACCAGAGCAAATCTGTTTTCGCAGGTCTGTGTGGGAAGCGGTGACTTAATGCCGCATCCTCTGAATCCTTGCTCGCCACTCTGAGGCCCGTAGTAGCTCACGATGAACGGTGTCGGACTGTTCAGAACATAGCGGACAACGCCTTTCGCTATGCGCTTGAGCGTGTTTTCCGCCAAAGGTCGCACCGCCCGGATGCCATACCGCGACATAACTTCCTCGGACGAGGCGAAAATTGATGGGCACGGCAGGGACCAGTCGATGCACTCGGCTGCCGTTTTCCACGGCTTCCGTTTCCCGGCGAGAACTTCCGGCGAGTCCGGCGCCCCATGCGTCGGCTCGGGCCAAACGATGGGCCGGTTATCCCGCCGGGCGATCATGAAGAGGCGCTTGCGGATGGTCGGCGCGCCGTAATCGCAGGCCCGGAGTTCCCGCCAGTCGACGCGGTAGCCGCAGGAACGGAGCTTTCTGACGAACGTGCGGAACCTCTCCCCCTTCGCGGCTTCAATGATGCGGCCTTTGTTGTCGAGCGGCCCCCATTCCGCGAACTCCTCGACGTTCTCAAGGATGACGACGCGGGGAGCCCTGTCTCCCAGTTCGGGAATCCAACGATCCACTAGCACCATCGCGAGCTCACGCCGCCGGACATCGCGCGTCGGTGCGCCGCCCTTGGCCTTGGAGTGGTGCGTGCAGTCCGGCGACATCCAGAGGAGCCCGACGCGCCGGCCGCGCGTCACCCACTGCGGCGAGAGGGTATACACGTCCTGCACATGGTGTTCGGTTTCGGGATGGTTCCGTGCGTGCAGGCTGACGGCCACCGGATCATGGTTGATGGCGGCATGGACATGGATGCCCGCCAGTTCAAGCCCGCAGGACGCGCCGCCCGCGCCCGCGAACATGTCCACAACGATTTCCTCGGTCTGGGCGCGGAATGTGTCTTTCAGCATATGTACCTCTTCAAACAGATGATCAGAAAAAAGGCGACCCACATCAAAGTGGGCCACCTTTCGCTTGGCGTTAAGTTCATTCAAAACCCCTCAGATATGCTTGCCAGTAATCATTGGCTGTCTTGTATCCATTATCGTTTCGAAGCTTCCCTTGATTTTTCTTGAGTATCCACCAGCCCTTGACACAACGCTCGAAGGCATACCAGATTCCCGGCCAGCGTCGCATGGATTCTTCACGCTGTCGTGTAGCCCCCGAAGCTTTGCCAAGAATAAAGGGGCATACTACACAGCCAATTCGGTGAAATCCCTCGTCATACAGTGAAGGGTATTGCAACTTCTGGCTCTCGATGAACTCCCATACGGCCCATTCTGGCCATGCAAAAATCGGCTTATATATCGTCTGCCCATTGAACATCGCGATTCTGGGGCGTGATGCTCGGCGTACACTTTCTTCGGCGCGTATGCCCATAATTCGATGCTTGAGGGGATGAAGCCGCGCCGGTTCTTTTTTCAGAACGTCACAGCACCAACGAGTCGTTCGCAGCGGTGGACACTTTTTTTTGATCCCATCCCACATCGTCAGCTTAGAATAGAGCCACGTCACAGATGGATATTCCCGCCTGATGAACTGGACAACTTCTGGCGGGTCAATGCGGGTGCAGGAGTAAAAAGCCTGATGCTTGACCCCTGCTATGCGGCACAATTCAAGAGACACGATAGAGTCTTTACCGCCGCTGAATCCCACATAAAAGCCTTCCGGCGGCTCGTTCTCCCGCAGGAAGGCTATACTCTCGGCTATATAGTCACCTGTATCATATCCGGGTAATGATAACTGCCGGATGGTATTTTTCATTCTCTGATACCTTCACCTGGGAATATACCGACAGCCACAATATCCCCGTCTTTTTCCTCATTCAGACCATACACTGTGGCGTTTGAAATCCTATTGCCTTCCTCGTCACTGAAATGCTGAACAGGGAGATGACGATCATATTCCCGCAGAATTTTGATTAATTCACCGACAGTCATTTACATATTCCTCCATATTTTTGATAGAGACGAAATTGACAAATCGAGCCTTTCTCCTATCCAAACACAATACCTCATATTCACCACGCCGTAGGAACAATGCTAAAATATCCGATCGCTTGATCCGGTATTCATGAACATCTGAAACACCGCGGCGTACACCTATACACCCGGCAGTCACAGCATCGAGAGTATAAGAGATCCAATCACGTTCGGCAGGTCTATGGACTCGGAAACACGCCACATAGGGAGGGAGTTTTTTGAAATATTCTAGTTCAATAGGTTTCATTAAGCATTCACGCCGAAAAGGACGTTGCGCCCTAAAAAGTTTCTTCCAGAGGGATAATTCCGAAAATCCTGTATAAAGTATCCAAAGAGTTCCAAGGGTAAACCAATATCCATAATCATCCAGTTCGTTGCATAGTTCGGAGAACCGTACGATGGCTTCTGGAGTACTCGATAACTTTTCCAACTCTAATGTAATCTGTTGGAGCCGTTTATTTGGTACAAAATGAGAAGAAATATCGTATTGAAGTCCTTCATACCAAGCGACACTAGGAAGCAAAGGAATCGGTATATGTTGAGGGTTCCTTATTAGCTCCATTTATTACCTCAGTAATCAACTAAACAGCGTTGTCTTTTTCGTCACACGTTACGGCCTCTGTCAATTCAGTAATCTTTCTATCAACGATCTGTTCCATGCCCTTCGCTTGCCTGAGCAATTCGCTGCTTCTGCGTCGAAAATAACCTCTCTGGTATTCACGCATTTTCGACACGCAACAGAGCAAAGATTCAAGCTGTTCCAATCGATCCATTTCATGCCCTCCATATTGGTAGATTTATTCCGCGTGGTGACGGATGCGCGGCCCCCGATAATCGTTAGTTTTGTGCAATGGCCGTGTCAGTGGCATTCTGCGGCTCTTCGGGAGAAACTATCTCCCCAGACAAAGAGGCAGATTCAGGGTTTCCTTCCGAGATGGTATCAGTCCCCCGGCAGGGGAGAATCGAGACGATAGTTTCCGTAAACGTGTTGCCCTGCTCAACTTTGCAGCCACATTCGACAGGCATGACTTCAAGAGCAAACATCCCAAACCCTTCTCTTCGATTTTTTCCCATTTCCTTATTTCGTCTCTGCTCGGGTCAACACAGCCTTTCCCCTCTCGGGGCGCCAGTCGCCGATTCCAAAGGAATTGCTGGCAACATCGGCAAACGGTTGATCCGCCCAAGCACAGCCCGCGCCTTATTCAGCGCAGCCTGTTTCTTTAGGCATCCTTCGGTATGCTGCCCTTCACTGGGCCAACACCCTTCCTCGTGCTTGTAGCCAATGTTCACCATCTCAGAGAGTACAGCGTAAAGCTCCGGAGCGGCCATGGCCAATTGCATCTGCCGGAAGTCCGCAAGGCAGGCGTAGAACAGGTTCCGGCCACGGGCATCGTTGATATACAGGCCCCCCCGTCCGAAATGCCACTCCTGTTCGATCTCGGTGGCCGGAACGGGGCAATAGGCATCATTGAACGCCTCTGGCGAACAGGGGAAAAATTCCCCTGCCCCTTTCAATATCCACCAGCCCACAGGGATGTTCACCATGCCTATCGCGGTCTTGATGACAAGTTCCGGGCCGGAGTTACCCGCCGCCACTGCCGGTTCAATCCCCATACCCCTGAGAGCTTCAAGGCATTCCACCGTATCGTCGAACTGCACCGCTTCAATCGGTATCGGCAACCTTACATACTTGCCCATCTTCTTCTCCTTTTTTCCAGTCGTCACAAATGGCGTTTGCCAGTGTCCGCCAACCGTGTAGCCCGCATATATGCCCTTCCGTGTATTCCCTACCCATAAACGTTATTTTTCTGCCTTTGCGATGGGCACAGTTCAGACAGTTCCGTGTAGGTGCTTTTTTAATCCAATGCACTGCGGCTTTAGTGATTTTGGGCATCGTCATCATTCTCCAGTTTTTGCACCAGCGGAAAATACAGTTTTCCCTTTCCACGAGATGTTTTTCCGGGAACATGAACGAGATAGGATGGATGTTCACGCGCAAGGCCGACCTCTGGAGCCTTCACTCCTAACTCTTCAGCGCACTGCTTGGCGTATTTCGAGGGGGGCTCCCCCGCAGGCACGGTACACACGACAACGCCGTGCTTTTCCTTGACGTATCCGCCCGATGCGCTTTTCCAGCGTACCCTGTCTCCGACACTGAACCTGTGCATCGTCAACACCTCACCAGTTTTTTACCGTTGAAGGAGGTAAAGGAGTTCCGCACCTTCTGGGACGGCGTACCGTC
>OGZI01002733.1_pt1 | contig 13683 bp, 8 predicted proteins | sample 1576711 | NCBI WGS metagenome assembly OGZI01 (sample SAMEA3541482, study PRJEB24748) | human gut metagenome | biome: human gut; feature: human-associated habitat; material: faeces | place: China | collected 2012
ACATCTGTGGATGTATTAGTTGCGGCTGAGATCATCCAGTATAACGGGAATACTGAAATAAATGACACGATGATCAGAAAAATATAGGTTGGGATCAATCTTCTCTGAATGGCTGATTTGTTTTTCTTAGTCACGTGTATCACCTACTTTCAAGTTGATAAATGCAAGTACAGCTACCATAATGAATATGATAAATGACATTGCTGCTGCATATCCAAAGTTTGGTACGTTAATAAAACATGTATTGTAAATATAGTGGGACATTGTGATTGTTGAGTTTGCCGGTCCACCCTTTGTCAGGTTGACAGACTCATCGAACAACTGCAGTGTACCATTAATTGACATGATGAATGTCATGATAATTGTCGGTTTCAGAAGCGGAACAGTGATCTTCCAGAAAGTCTTCCATCCGTTGGCACCGTCAATCTTGGCTGCCTCGTATACGGAATATTCGATATTCTGAAGTCCTGCCAGATAGAATACCATGTTGTAACCCGTCCATCTCCAGATCAGTGCGATAATAATGATGGCTCTTGCACTTCCGGTATTTCCAAGGAAGTTGTAGTTGGTCTCAAGGATACCAAGATTGACAAAGATCGTGTTGATCAGTCCATCTAATGCAAAGAGTGATTTGAAGATCAATGCATAAGATACAAGTGATGTCGCACATGGTAAGAATACCATGGTACGGAAAAGTCCACGACATTTGAGGTCTCGGTTGTTCAGTAACTGTGCCAAAAGAATTGCCAGAACTAACATGACCGGCACTTCGATCGCCAGATAAAGGAATGTATTACCTACAGAACGAAGGAATGTCCTGTCGGCAAACATACGTGTGTAGTTGTAAAATATAGGATCCGCCATCTTTTGGTTGACACCGGTTCCTGTTGTAAATGATGTAATGAAAGCCTGAACCATCGGCCAAAAACTAAAGACTGCGATCATGATCGCTGCAGGCGCCAAGAAGAACCAGCCTGCTCTTTGTTGTTTACCCTGTATGTTCAAACTCTTATGCTGCTTGCTCAAGTTAAGCCCCCCTTTTCGATTTCATTGAGGTTTCTTTATGGAAAACGGGGAGTCGGAAGATCCGATTCCCCGCTTTTTTAAATATAATGTATGGAATTACTCTTCCATTGCAAAGTCGATATCATCCTGTGTCTGCTGAATTGCATCCTTAATAGATGTTCCATTGTGGATGTTTGTGATTGCTGCTGACAACTTCTCACGAAGTGTGTAGTGGTAATCACTCTGCTCAACAGTCTTAACGTTTGCTCCCATTTCTACGATCTTAGCGTAGATTGGCTGATCGTTGAAGTAAGCAACGCCTTCCTGGTAAACATCAGACTTACCAGCTGAGATACATGTTGTGATAACACCACCGTTACGAAGTGCATTGTCGTATGTATTGATTGCGCCTTCACCACCACCAAAGGTGTATGCTAAGAAGTCTTTTGCAAGATCAACCTTGTCACCCTTGCAGTTTGCTGTGATGTAAAGTGAAGAACCACCGTTAGAAGCATATCCTTCTTCGCCGCTCAGTGTAGGCATAGAAGTGATCTCCCACTTACCAGAGTTCTCATCAACCTTCTCAATGGTAGGAATGATCCAGTTACCATTCATAACACCTGCAACCTTATCCTTCTGGATATCGTTGGTGTAACCATCCCAGTCGTTCTCAAGAAGTAATACGTTCTTTTCCTGCATTCTCTCGATCACGTCTAAGATCTTCTCTAATGTCTCATTGCCAACTAAGTTAGCCTTGCCATCCTTGAACTGTGAAACGCCTTCTGCCTGAAGCATCATGTAAGGAAGGTCATTTCCACTACCGTCCATTGAAAGAAGATACTTGCCTGTCTTGTTGTAAACCTGCTCACCGATCTCGATGAATTTGTCCCATGTGATTCCGGTAACATCATCTAATGTGTAGCCACATTCCTGTAAAAGATCAACTCTGTATGCAAATACGACTGTACCGTTATCTACAGGAACACCATAGTGCTTGCCATCGATGGTAGAGAATGATAATTTCTCTGATCCGAAATCGCTCCAATCGATGTCTGCGTCATCTACATCCTGCCATGCATCCGGGTAGTTTGCCTGATACTGCTGAATGTAATGATCCTGGAATAATACGATATCCGGTAAGTTGCTGTAGTCTCCAGCCTCTGCTGCTGTTGTGACTGCATTCTCAATATCCTTTGACTGAGACTGCTCGATGATCTCGATCTTGGCATCCGGATTCTTTTCCTTGTATGCCTCTGCTGCTGCCTCGATTGCCGGGATGTTGAAACTTGCATCCCATGCTGCAACGGTCAATGTGTTCTCATCATCTGAGGTGTACATTGCTGCTGCACTGCTGTCATCTGAACTTGAGTCATCTGACGTTGCATCACTGCTTCCCTTACTTCCACATCCTACGAATGTAGACATTGCCAGTACCCCAACCAGCAATAAAGAAACGACTTTCTTCTTCATTAAAAATCCTCCTTTAAACATCGCTTATTTGGAAATCCGTGTGAGTGAATGTCTTTCGGATTTCCTTTGCTTGAATATAAATCTATTATACCTAGCCATTTGATTATTTGTGATTAAAAACGCGCCTCTTTTTTGCAAAATCAACCATTCAGAAACGATTTTCACATTTCTCGTTTCCCTCTTTGAACAATTTGCAGGAACTTTACTCCCAAATTTTGAACATATTGCACAAAATAAGAAAAAGCCGGGAAGTCATGCTTCCCAGCCCTTTAATGCACTGATCTGATAATTTTTCAGAATACCCTCTTGATAATTTTCTTTATGCTTCCATTGGTTTGGACTATAGCCCGTCAAACGCTTAAAGTTGCGGTTGAAGGTCGACTGGGTCTGGTAGCCCACGCGAAAACTAACTTCCTCCATGGAAATGTCCTGCCTTGCCATCAGCCCGCACGCCTTATCTACGCGCACCAGATTCACATAATCCAACGGCTTCATATGCATGGCATCCTCAAAGACACGGCGGAAATGGCTCTCGCTCAGTCCACTCGCCTCGGCAATATCCTCCACACGCACCTGCTCCATGTAATGCGTATTTACATATTCTAAGGCATCGCGGATGTATTCGTTGACACGATGCGTATGCATGGAACGGTCGCGCTCCTCTGCAAGCCGCATCATTTCGACCACGAGGGCATAGAGATAACCGCGCACGCTCTCCTCATAATAGATGGTCTTATCCCGGTATTCCCGGATGATATTTAGGATCAGGCGTGCCATGATGCCGTGATTTTGCTCGCTTTTCATCGTACCCCGCCGGTTAATGACACTAAGCACACGGTCTTCTAACAAGGCATCCAGATGCATTTCCGTCCTTACAAAGCGGTCAATATCCACAAAAAGATACTCCCACTTACAGATATGCCCCGGTGAACTGTTGGTCGTATGGGGGATATTGGCAGGAATGATAGTAAACTGCTTGCCCGAATAATGATAGGTCCTGTCCTCAATGATCAGTTCCCCGTCCCCATGATAGCAATAGCCGATCTCCATATAATTATGAAAATGAAGCATATCCCGAATGCCTACGCCGTACTCCTGCTCCCAGCCTTTTCCGAGCAGGGGAAGTACATAGGTGTCTGCCGGTATCTCATAGTAGCGGTACTCCATCCGCTTTTTCTTCTTTGCCATGTCCGTCCCTCTATTTCAATTTGGAATATTTCTTCACATAGGTGTTGCGCTGTAAGGCTGCATCCAAAAGTCCCAGATGCGCGTACTCTCCCTGTCTGCGCCCATAGGCATATGCCAGACAATTTTTCTCCAAGACCATAGCGACCGCTTCTGCTTCTTCCGGATCCGATGCCAGACAGAGCGCGCCGATCCCCCGGATAAAGACACAGGTCTTCTTTTGCAACTGGCTTTCTGCCTTTGTAAGGAATGTCCCATCCGCGGGAGCCAGACATAAGAAACGCACGCCTGCGATCTGCGCCATGTCATCGATCATAGGATAGATCTTTGTCTCGGTTCCCGCTATGTCCTCTACCACTTTTGAAGTATCTAAGAGCAGGCTTTTCTTTCCGGTCTTATCCACCAAAGCCTGTAAGTCGTCAAGACTTATCCCCAGACTTTGTGCGATGGTCCCTGGATCTGTCATGCGTATTTCGTCCACGATCAACTGGTCTTTCCTGCAAATAATGTCCTTGCAGATATCTTCCAAGGTCTCGCTGACAGCGAAAGCATGGTCATAGTCCCTTCCCAGACAAAGCACCCCATGATAACGCATAAAAAAGGCATTGCTTGCGGTATTTTTCTGAATGGCATCCGAAACATTGCGCATCAAATGCCTGGTGGATGAGATCGCATATTTTGCACTGATGACATCCGCCCCCAGGATCTTTTCTTCCTCCGCAGTCCTTGCCGACAGGCTCTTTCCCGTCGTACCGACCGCAGTCGCATATAACTGGTGGGTATGGATGACAAAATTCACATCCGGTCGGTATTTGTATGCCTCACCGTGGACACCCTTTTCACTGGACGGCTTAATCTCCCCCTCATACGAACAGTCACTGATCTTGCAGACCACAAGTTTGTCCGGTGTCAGGCGGTCATAGCCCATGCCGCTTGGCGTGACCAGAAATTCTGTATCCGAAAGCCGGGCACTGATATTGCCCCAGGTACGGGCAATCAGCCCCTTTTCCACTAAGACATAGCCGGCTTTTATGATAAGTTCTGCCGCTTCTTCTCTGCTATATGCCATACGCTCCCCCTTGTCAAAACGTTTTCTGTTTCAAAGTATAACAGGTTTTCCGCAAACTGGCTACTCTATGCGCGCCCGGTATGCACTGGGCGAACATCCCATAGTCTTATGAAAGCAGTCCGAAAAATGACTTGCCGAACAAAAGGACAGATCCTCCGCGATCCGGGCAACTTCTATGTCTGTCGTGCGCAGTAACATTGCGGCATATTCTATCTTTTTCCGCCGTATGTATGCCGGCAGGTGTTCCCCTGTCTCCCGGTAAAATTGACGTGACAGATAGTAGACAGAATAGCCACTGGTCTGGGCTATTGTCGTCACATCGATCTTTTCTTTGATATGCAGATCAATATAATCCATACACGCCTGCGTCTTTTCCGAATACTTTCCTGCCGCCTCCTTGATCGCATGCATGCGCCGCAGATAGTCCTCGTAAATCCTTCCCATCAGACGCATGAGTTCCACCCCGGATAGGTCTTTTTCGATCTGTCCCATATAAGAGTCTGCCAGGGCATCGGCAATCTCCGGGCTCATGCCGCCTGAGACAGCAGCATCAGCACATTTTGCTGTAAAGATCAAAGCTGCATCTTTTAGGGTGCGACCGGGTTCCGTGATCGCCGCCGCATTTGTCGGAAGCATGGCATAATTCATGCCCTTTTTCATCTTTTTATCCTGCAAGACAGACAAATCTCCCATCGCAAGCCGTCCCAGCATCTCTGCAAGAAAGATACGGCTCTCCCGATAAAGTCTAGGTCTTGTCTCCTTATTTTCATCCACCGGATCTTTGACATGAAAATTGACATCTTCATAGGACAGATGCCGGTGATTTATCACAAAATCCAGCATGAGGGCGTACTGGGTAAAATATTTTTGAAAGATGACCGGAAGTTCTTTCAGGCTGCGGATCAAAAGATGCCTGCTGTGAAACCCCATCCCCTGTGCCTCATATTCCCGCAAAAAATCCTCCAGTTGTTCCTCGCTGACCGGCGAAAAAAAGACCGGTCCGAGCAGGTGCATCTGCTCTAAGTTACCATTTTTCTTTTCGATAACAACAAACCATTCCAAGCCCATATACATACCAAGGGCATAGGGTGTATCTGCATCCTTGCTATAAATCTCTACCTTTTGCAGAAAATCACTTTGTATAAAAAGAGAATAGATCCCTTGCCGGATATTCCGGGGCGCGTTGGTCTCAAGTATATTTCCGTTCGCGTCACATTGCCAATAATATAAATGCTCCACCGCACAAAGAAGTTCCTGAAAATCTTTTGTTGTCATTGCCATGCCGGCTCCTCTCTTTCCTTTCACAGAATATGATATATTTTACCAAAATATGATAGCAAACGCAAAAATACGAATGTACGACTATATATTTTGCATCTATGATAAGGGTAAGAATGATAAGAAAGTGGGGTATTTACACATGAACATTTATTGTAATCCTATCAATTTCGGATACCGCTATCAGTTCAACGGCACACAGAGGGATGGCGTGACTGCTTCGCGTGAGGCTGCGGATCCATCCATGATCTACTTTAAGGGAACCTACTATATCTTCCCTTCCATGACCGCCGGATTTTTGCATAGCAAAGATATGGTAAACTGGGAATTATTTACAACGACCCATCTGCCGATCTACGACTATGCACCGGATGTCCGCGTTTGTGGCGATTATCTTTATTTCTGCGCATCCAGCCATGACAAGGGTATCTACTATCGCACCACCGATCCTTTTTCTGATACTTATGAGACATTTGACGGAGCCTTTCCTTTCTGGGATCCCAATCTCTTTGTAGATGATGACGGCAGATTCTACTTTTTCTGGGGATCTTCGACCTCGGAGCCTTTGTATGGGGTAGAACTGGATCCTGCCAGCATGCAGCCGATCGGGAAAAAACAGGCACTCTGTGAGATTGATACCGAGATCAAAGGCTTTGAGAGAAACGGAGAAAACCACAAGCCAAGCCATACACCGGAGGAGCAGGCAGGCATCCTTGCCATGATCGAAAGCCAGCCTATGCCGGAAAGCATGAAGGAAGCCGCAAAGAACTACTTGCTGGAACTGCCTTATATGGAAGGCGTCTGGGTCAATAAGCATGCCGGAAAGTATTATTTACAATATGCTACGCCTTCTTCCGGTCATAATATTTATAACGACGCTGTCTATATCAGTGACGCGCCACTCGGACCTTATGTGTTGGCACAGAACAATCCTTACTCCTACAATCCGGGCGGATTTTTGCCGGGTGCCGGACACGGCTCTACCATGGAAGACGAGGCAGGTCGAATCTGGCACACCTCTACTATGCGTATCTGCAAAAACCATAACTTTGAACGCCGTATCGGTCTATGGTCTGCCGGATACGATGCCAACGGCGATCTTTTCTGCAACCAGAGATACGGCGACTGGCCACAGGATATGGATGCCTTGAAAGCAGATCCTTGGGCAGATCCAAAGTGGATGCTCTTATCCTTTGGAGCCGGAGCTTCTGCTTCTTCTATTGCGGAGAAAAAAATCGAACCGGATCCTACGGCACAGAGAATGGGAAAGACGGTTGAGATCGTCACAGATTATGCTCCGGCAAATGCCACGGATGAAAATGTCCAGACTTGGTGGAAAGCCGCAGCCGATGATGAAAAGCCTTGGCTGCAGATCGATCTTGGAAAGGCCTATGATGTCCATGCCATCCAGATCAACTTTGCCGATGATGCCTTTACCCCGGATCCTTTGCCGGACGACTTCCATTTGAATGAGGCACTTATGCAGCAGCGTTGGATTGATACCGATCCGCAAAAGACCCGCTGGTTGTTGGAAGGCTCTGTGGACGGCACGCACTTTTTCACCATCACAGACAAACGAAATGCAAATACAGACCTACCGCATGATCTGATCGTTTCCGAGGATGGCATAGAGGCGCGTTTTATCCGTCTGACCATCACAGAACTGCCATACGATCAGACTCCTGCCATCAGCGGTCTCCGCATCTTCGGCCTGGGAGATAGCCCAAAACCGCAAAAAACCGCCGAAGTTACTTTTGAACTTACGACGGCTCTTGATCTTTGGGTAAATTGGGCTGCATCGGATGATGCCAGCGGTCATGTCATCAACTGGGGCTATGCGCCAGATAAACTCTACCACTCTTATATGACCTTTGATGACTCCGTAGAAATCGGAGGACTTATCAAAGGCCAGTCACTCTTCCTGCGCGTGGATGCCTTTAACGAAAGCGGCATCACGACAGGCGACATCTTAAAGGTTCGTTAAATTCATACTGGCAAATGTAGGCTTCACGCAAGTGAGGCCTACAAAACTTTAAAACCGCCAATAGCAATATCTGTCTTTCTAGAACCGTGCCAACACCTGATCTAACTGATCCAGCATTTCTGTTCCCATTCCGGCAGCGCCCGCATATTTTTCCATTATATCGCGCAGGCTCATATCCATCATCTGCGTTGGCATGCGATCCAATCCCATTTTCTCACCCAAATTTTTAACAATCGCTGCATTCGATCTCAATTCACGCACTGTGGAATAGGTGCTATAAGACTTCTTAAGCGCTGTCTTTACCTGATACCTTATCTCATACGTACCAGAGCCCACATGGCATACACCATCACATACATCTGCAAATAAAGGATTTTCCTTATCCGCATAAGTGTCTTCTACAGCATCCGCAAGTACAATGTCAACACTTGCATCAAATGGCACTTGCACAGAAAGACTCACATGCGTTGGATCAATAATCTTCCATGCCACTTTATAATTACCTGCTGCACTGTCAAAATTTCCTGCCGCTTCCTTCAGATCCCAGTTATAGGATGGGGCGATACGCAGATGCTTTGCACCCGGATCTGCTTCATCCACACGAAATCCCAACACATAGCGGTAGACCCACTCCACTACAGATCCATAGGAATAATGGTTCAAACTATTCATTCCCGTACTTGAGATATGCCCTTCTTCATCCAGACTGTTCCAACGCTCCCATACAGTCGTTGCACCCAATAAGATCTCATGCAGCCAGCCCGGATATTCCTCATTTAATAGGAGAGTGTAAGCCAGATCATTCATGCCATTATCTGATAGTGTCGGACACATGATCGGCATACCTGTAAATCCGGTCTGTAATTTATTATCGTTTGCAGTAAATAATTTTTTCAACATATCACGCGTCAACGCGACATTATCGGAAAGCCCATATTTCAATGCCAGCAGAAGACCTGTCTGCGTCTTGATACAGCATCTGCCCGTCTGTGAGAAGTACTCTTTTTTCACTTCAGCAAACTCACGTTTTGCAAGTTCATTGTATTCTTTTGCATCTTCTTCTTTTCCAAGAACTTCTGCGGATTTTGCTACAATTTCAGCACTCGCAGCATAGTAGATATTTGCGATATAGCCTTCTTCCGTACCGCCCATGACCTCATCTGCCTTGCCTGACGGATTATCCAGTGCCAGCCAGTCGCCATAGTGGAATACATGGCGCCATCCGTGATCATCACCGTCAAGGCGTCGGATATATTCGACCCAGGCCTTCATGCTGTCATACTGATCTGCAAGAATCTGCTCATCCCCATAAAACTTATACATATTCCATGGAATGATACATGCGGCATCTCCCCAGACGCAGGCACAACTATGCACGCCAACCGATGGCACCACATCCGGCACCATGCCCTCCAGATCCATTTGCTCCGTATACATATCATGCAGATACTTGCGGTAAAATGCATAGGTATCTCCGTAAAATGTCGCTGTCGGCGAAAACACCTGCGTATCTCCGGTCCACCCCATTCGTTCATCTCTCTGTGGGCAATCCGTAGGCACATCGACAAAATTACCTTTCATACCCCAACGGACATTAGAAATCAACTGATTGACCAATTTATGACCGGTCGTGATATGACCGGTATAAGCCACATCACTATAGAGTGCAAGCCCTGTGAAATCCTCTGCTTTCAGATTGCTGACTCCTGTGACTTTGACATAGCGATAACCATAAAAGGTAAAATGCGGTCTTATGATTTCCTCTCCACCGCCGCAGATATAAATATATTCCGACTTTGCGCTTCTAAGATTCTCATTATAAAAGCATCCATCCTGCAGAACCTCACCTGTCTGGATATGAATCTTGGTTCCCCGGGCTTCATGAACACGCAAGGTAAAGATTCCTGCAAAATTCTGCCCCATGTCAAAGACATCTTCCCCCTTTGGCGTATGAAGCAATTCTTGCGGTTTCATCTGCTCATGAACCACAACCGGAAGACTATAGCGGGCAGTCAGCCTTCCTCTTGGAATCTGCTCATCTTTCTCCGGCTGGCTGATATCATCCACCGTCTGCCCATCCGTCTTTCCCGCTGCGGCAAGTTCTTCAAAAGTCCGGCAAAGGATAACCGGCTCTGCCGCAAGGTCTGTCAGCGTTTGATCCATATGTTCACCATCATAGATAGACGAGTATGTGATTCGGCTTCTTTCGACCTGCCAGGTCTCATCTGTTCCAATGGTTTCCTCTGTGCCGTCTGCATAGGTGACTAGCACTTCCGCTATTAACTTGTGCGTATTTCCAAAATATCCTTTTTCCTCATGTGCGCTAAAGCCAAAACGTCCGCCATACCAGCCATTTCCCAGAAGGATCCGCAGTTTTCCCCCATCCTTTACCTGCTCAGTCACATCATATGTCTGATACTGAACCCAGCGGTTATAGTTATTCTGATATGGTGTTAAATATTCGTTGCCAATCTTTTCGTCATTCCAATACGCCTCATAAAGTCCCAGACCACACACATAGAGTCTCGCTTTTGCGACCTCTTCTTTGGCAGCAATCTCCTTTACAAAATAAGGATGTCTGGCCTGTTCAGCGGCACAAGTAATCCATCTTCCAGTCCATGCTTCATCCATTTTTGCTGTCTCAAAAAATTGCGGCGCACTAACAGTCACTTCATCTGCATCGGATGCCAACTCAAGAGTCCAATAGTAGCGCGTCCGCGGCTTTGTCTTAAAATCGATCTTATAACCTAGACTATTTGCCTCCCTGTCTTCCCCCGAATCAAACAAAATCTCCTGCATGACCTCATCTGCCGCAATGCGCAGCCTGGCATACTTTTGTGCCTTTCCTTTGGCCTCTTTTACTTTCCACGAAAAGGACAGTTTCCCTTTTCCCAATGCATACCCCAATGGATTACTCAGGTGATTGACCTGTAATGCATAAATTTCCATGGCTTACCTCCTCAATTGTCCTACTTTTCTTTTAATATAGCACAGAAGACACTACCCATACTATCTTTAATACAGTCGGAAAAATATGGTGATATAAAACCTCTTATTTTCCCACATAATCCTGCCAACGCCATTCATCCTTCCAGTCGATAAAAACCATCCCCTGTGGGTATTCCTCACACGCCTCTACAAATCGAATTGGCAGCCAGACATAATCAGCAATGGAAGTATTTCTTCCCATATCATCTATTCGCGAAAATTCCGGCATCTGACGTATGCGGCTTTTTTCTTCCTCGGTCCCGGAAAATAATTTATCGTAAACTTTTGCATAGAATTCGTAGTCTAAATCCATGCAATCCGGACACCAACGGTCTGCCGCCGCAATATATAAATCTTTTGTTCCCTCCACCTTGAAGATACAAGAGATCTGAGAGTGAAAGGATGTATGTGAAACATCCTCAGGATGCGGATCTCCCAGCACCATATATGGACCGTGCCAACTATCTGCCACAGCCACCTCTGACGGATTTGGCAGATATCCACTTGTTCCGGATGTCAGCAGATAATGTTTGTGTTTATGGAACAGATGGGCTGTTGCTTCTCTGACATATGGAGGATGTGGATGTGGAAAATGTGCACTGTAAAAACCTGTTACATCTGTATATTCCTCATTAAGATCCGCACAGATCGTCTCAGAATGTACACGTTCAAAATAATAATAGGCCTTTCCGTCTTCTGCAACAGCCAGATCAAAATCCCCCGCACTCATACCAAGTGGACGAATCCCCTGATTCACGAGCGTATAGGGACCAGTAATCTTGTCTGCCGTTAATACGGCTTCATCCTGATGTCCCTCTTTGTGCATGATCTTTACCCAACAAACGTATTTTTCTGTTCTTTCGTTATAGATAATATGCGGTCGATCCAACATACAATTCGTGGGATTTAAAGGCGAGTTCTCATCTTCCGTATCCGGAGGAATCACTAAGCCAAGATCCTCCCAGTTATATAAGTCATTTGACCTGTAAAAACGGATACCATAGGTCCAGACATCATTTGTTCCATCCGTAAATTCCTTGTTTTCTCCGTACCAATAATAAATGCCATCAACATAAATGACAGAACCGCCGTGAGCCTGAATGCGTTTTCCCTCGGTATCCAGCCATACTTGTCCCGGTCTAAAAGAATCGTACATATCCCCTCCTACTCAACGCGAGCCACAAAAACTCTATCTCTGCTCTTTATAAATGCATCTTCTGTCACAGAAAAACTACTTTCCAGGCGGATATCCTCAGAAGATGATCCGATCCGTAGTCTGATCTCGCCCTTTTCTATCTTCCACTGCATATCCTCGTCTAAGAATGCCATCTGGGACGGAGAAACCTCCACCTGAATCTTCTTAGTTTCCTGTGGCTGCAATGTCACACGGGCAAAACCGATCAATTCCTGCATTGGTCTTGCCAGTGATGCATAGACATCCTTGCCATAGATCTGTACAATCTCGGTTCCTGCAAGATTTCCTGTATTGGTAAGGGTAAAAGATAGTTGCACTGTCTCATCCGGTGCGACTTCTTCCTTATTGCAGGAAAGATTGGAATATTCAAAGGTCGTATAGGATAGCCCTCTGCCAAACGCATAACGTGGTCTGTGGGAACAGTCTACATAATTCTTAAATCCGATACTATCCCCCTGACTCCAGGCAGAGCCATTGTACAGATTATACTGTAGCGGCAACTGTCCGGCGTGAATTGCTGTTGTTACCGGCATCTTTCCACTTGGATTGTTGATACCAAGCAAAGTCTCCGCAATCGCCTGTGCCCCCATCTCCGATGGATTCCAAGCCTCAATGATGGCATTTAAGTATTTGTCTGCAATATCGCTGGAGATCGGTCGTCCATTCATATGCACGCCGACCATAGGAATCTTTAATTCTGCCGCTTTTTGGATCAGAACATCCTGACAGATCGGCAGATTGATATTTGTTCCATCCACGCCCTCGCCCATAGAAGATACCGAGCAGGAGCCATGCTTGCCGCCCAGCATAAAGATGACCAGATCTGCTCCTTCCATAGCCTTTAACGCCTCCGCATGATGGGAGCAGTCATCCCCGGCTATCGGATAGCCATAGGTCCATACGACTTCTGTCTCCGGCATCATTTCCTGCATTTCTTCTAACAGACTCCTACAATCCGGTTTCTGCAAACGAAGCAGATTGTCCATTTCCTCAATATCATCACTCTGGATATTGGTTCCCGGGATCAACTGATATCCGGCATTTGTAATTGCTGTTTCAATATCCACGCCCGCCATGGCATTGTATGCCGCAAATGGTGCCTCAGCCATGGAAAGATGGGTATATCCTCCAAAGAAAAAGCGGGCATTTTTTGCCTGCGGACCAACTAGCACGATCTTCTTTGTATGATTCTTGACCGGCAATGTGCCATCATTTTTCAAAAGTACCATAGACTCTCTGGCAGACTGTAGGGAAATCTTTTTATCTTCTTCTGTATTGCCATAAAATTTTTTCTCTAATTCCTGACCGGTGTAGGCAAAAGGATGTTCAAAAAGCCCCTGACGGAATTTGGCGGTCAAAGCCTGTTTTACCGCCCGATCCAGATACTGCATATCGTATTCCCCAGACTTGAACTTGGCGATAAAGTCATCATTGTATGCCTCTCGCATCGGCAATTCTACATCCATGCCGGCACGGATAGATGCATAACCTGCCTGATCCATGGTCTCA
>OGZI01002737.1_pt1 | contig 13672 bp, 13 predicted proteins | sample 1576711 | NCBI WGS metagenome assembly OGZI01 (sample SAMEA3541482, study PRJEB24748) | human gut metagenome | biome: human gut; feature: human-associated habitat; material: faeces | place: China | collected 2012
GATGAGTACTGTTTTCATCCTTCCTCCTTACAGGAACATCAGGAAATACATCAGGAACACGTTGACCAGTAGCAGCAGTACGCCGGTTGGCACCTGCGCTTTAATCACCGCATTTTTGTCCGGTAGTTCCAGCAACGCTGCAGGAACAATATTAAAGTTCGCCGCCATCGGCGTCATCAGCGTCCCACAATAGCCGGAGAACATACCAATCGCCGCCATTACCGCTGGGTTGCCGCCGTGTTGCAGTACGAGGATTGGAATACCAATCCCAGCGGTCACGATCGGGAAAGCAGCAAACGCATTACCCATAACCATGGTCAACAATGCCATGCCGATGGTGTACACCGCCACCGCGATAAAGCGACTATCCACCGCCAGATATTCCTGCGTCAGGTATGAAATGCCGCTACCGACACCCGCCGCTGTAAACAGCAGCCCAAGCGTAGCCAGAATCTGCGGCAAAATGAACGCCCAGCCAATGGAGTCCAGCAGACGGCGTGCCTCCTGAATCGGTTGATGCACCCGCTCATGGGTCATTTTTATCGCCATCGCCAGACCAATCAACGAGCCCGCTGTCATTGAAAAGAGCGTTACCAGCGTGGCGTGATTACCTGGCCCGAACAGCGCATCCTGTAAGCCCGGAATATGGTTGAACATCAGTACGCCAATGACCGTTACCACCGGGATCGCCAACGCTGGGAAAAACAGGCGGTTGCCCAGGCGGCTGGCGCTTTCTTCGCGCTGTTGCTGCGTGCGTTGATGGTAGCTTCCCAGCTTCACACCGCCAAAACCCGCGATCAGGGCCAGCACGACCACCGCAACGCCGACGGCAATATGCACTGCGCGTTTATCGCCAAACAGCGAGTATGTCCAGTCACCAAGCAGAAACAGTACGCCATATATGCCCCAAAACAGGCCTGTGGTGAAACGGCGCGGGTTTGCTTTGTCCTGCCAGGACATCAGCGCCACAATCAGTAATACCGCACCTGCCAGCCAGTAGAGATAGCTTTGTTGAAAATTCATTTCGCTTCCCCTTTCGCTGCGGCATTCGCTTTCGCCACCTCACGTTGCAAATAGCTATCCAGACGCCACAAACGTGTGCCGTGGATCAGGAAAGCACAAATTGCCGTTGGGATCCCCCACAGGGCGATATGCAGCGGTTCGGTCTGGATCCCACCAGACTCCAGCATAAAGTTATGCATGAAGATGATGGCGCCGAAAGCAACAAAGATATCTTCACCGAAAAACAGCCCGACGTTATCGGTCGCCGCTGACATTGCGCGCAGTCGATAGCGTACCGCCCCAGGTATCTCGCCGTGATTTTTCTCAGCGGCCCCTTCCGCCATCGGCGCCAGCAGCGGACGCACCATTTGCGGATGCCCCCCCAGACTGGTGAGTCCTAATGCAGCGGTCGCTTCGCGAATGAACAGATAGACAATCAGCAGGCGGCCGCTGGTAGCGCTGCGGATTTTTGCAATCCACGCCTGCGCACGCTCTTTCAGACCGTGACGTTCCAGCAGACCGATTACCGCCAGTGGGATCAATAAGATAAATGGCAGGTTACGGGTGTTGAGAAAACCTTCACCCAGTTTCTCGAGAATAGTGGCGATAGGCATATGCGCCGCCAGCCCCGTGACAATCCCGGCAAAAATAACCACCAATACCGGGTTAAAACGTAAAAGAAATCCGACCACGATGACGGCGATCCCCGTCAATGGCCAGAGAGAAATTACCTCTCCCATAATTCATTCCCGTATATGTTGTTGTGTAATATATTGTTGTTTTGTATGGTAAATCTTATGCACCAATTTCAATATTGCATGCATTAAAGGCGCTACGCAAGCGACGGGCAAAAGCGAGTGCGTGCTCGCCATCCCCATGAATGCATACCGTCTGGGCAGTCACGCTCGCCCATGTCCCACTTTGGCTTTTTACTCTGCCGGATTGTACCATTTCTAACGTTTGCGCCAGCGCCTGCTCTTCATCCTCAATCAGTGCGCCCGGCTGACTACGCGGCACCAGGCTGCCATCGGCCTGATAACCCCGATCGGCAAACACCTCCTGACGCGTTACCAGGCCATAGTGTTCTCCAGCACGAATCAGTTCGCTTCCCGCCAGTCCCACTAAAATCAGCGACGGATCGCAGGCATGAACCGCTTTCGCAATCGCATCAGCCAATTGAGGATCTTTCGCCGCCTGGTTATAGAGCATGCCATGCGGTTTGACATGGCGCATCACACCGCCTTCTGCCCGCGTGATGGCAGCCAGCGCGCCAATTTGATACAGCGTCTGCGCATACACCGTTTGCGCAGGCAGGGTCATGGCACTACGGCCAAAATTTTCCCGATCCGGAAAGCTGGGGTGCGCACCTATCGCTACGCCATTTTTTAGCGCTTCGCGCACGCTTGAGAGCATGGTTTGCGCATCGCCTGCGTGAAACCCACAGGCGATGTTGGCCGATGACACCAATTGCAGCAACGCTGCATCGTTCGCACATCCCTCACCGAGGTCTGCATTGAGATCAATTTTCATTGTTAAGTCGCCATGCTAACTGTTCCAGGTAACGCTGCTGGTCGTACCGCGCCTTCAGCGCTTCCTCCAGCGAGCACTGCACAAAATGAATCGGTTGACCGAGCGGGATCTGCGCCAGATGATACATATCTGCCTCAATAATACAGGCGATGCGCGGATAGCCGCCCGTCGTCTGCGCATCGTTCATCAGCACAATTGGCTGACCATTATGTGGAACCTGCACCACGCCGGGGAGCAAACCATGCGACAGCAGCTCGCGATCGGTCGTGCGCGTCAGCGGCTGCCCCTGAAGACGATACCCCATACGGTTACTTTGTGGGCTAAGTTGCCACGGTGAGCGCCAGAACGAAGCCTGCGATACCTCATCAAACTCCTGATATTCAGGTCCGGGCAGCGCGCGAATGAGATTACCCCACATCAGTTGCTTAACACCTTGCGGCTCGCTGAATTGCCGGGTAGATACGCCAATCGCCAGTCGATCGCCATCACGCAGCAGACGCCCTTCAAACCCACCAATGCCCACTTTCAGATCGGTACTACGCGAGCCCATCACTTCGGGAACATCAATACCGCCCGCTACCGCCAGATAACTGCGCATGCCATGAAGCGGACGTTTTAGCGTCAGGCGCTGCCCGGCTTTTACCGGTAACCGCCATCCGCTCCATACGGGAGTTCGATCCAGATGCGCTTCGCATCCGGCACCGGTCAGGGCAAACCAGCCATCGGCTTCAAACTCCACCACCAGTTGCCCCAGCGTGATTTCCAGCGCTGCGGCATTCGCATCATTACCCACCAGCAGGTTAGCCACGTTCAGCGCCGGTTTATCCAGCGCCCCACAGTGACTGATTCCGGATTGACGAAAACTATGACGTCCCCCGTCCTGTACTGAGGTGTACATGCCAGCGCGGATGATGTTTAACATATCCCCTCCTTCTGCGGGACAAAACGCACGGTATCGCCAGCCCGTAACAGAATCGGCTCCTCCCGTTTTGGATCAAATAACGAAACGGAGGTACGCCCAATCAATTGCCACCCGCCAGGCGTGGAAAGCGGGTAGATCCCCGTTTGAGATCCACCGATACCGACAGAACCTGCCGGAACAAGCAAACGCGGTTCCGCACGTCTTGGGGTATGTAGTTGTTCAGGTAAGCTCCCGAGATAGGGGAATCCCGGCTGAAAACCGATAAACCACACCACGTAATCAACCGACGCATGAAGTTCCACAACCTGCTTGTCACTTAATCCGCTGTGCCGGGCGACCTCTGCCAGATCGGGGCCGGCCTCACCGCCATAGGTAACAGGAATTTCAATAAAGCGCGAATCCGGCTCCAGTGCTTCGCTCTCTTCCCACCAGCGCTGCAGGCGTTCAATCGCATCCAGCGCCAGCGTTTGCGGGTCGCGCAAGGTCACCGTGATATTGTTCATGCCTGGAATAGCTTCCAGTACATTCGGGGCATCAACCAGACGCTGGGCCAGACGCCAGATGCGTTTCTGAGTCGCCAGCGTAATGGGCGGTTCCAGTTCAAGAACCACTGCCGTTTCACCTAACAGATAACAACGCGCTCGCTGCACTTTCGTCCCTCTTTATTACGCTGGATTAGGAATATCGATAAAAGTCACGTCCAGATCGGTATTTTCATTAAGCCAATCGCTTAATGCGCGAATGCCGCCGCGTTCGGTCGCATGGTGACCGGCAGCATAAAAATGCAGCCCCTGCTCGCGGGCTGAGTGAATGGTTTGCTCTGAAACTTCACCAGTGATAAAAGCGTCGACGCCAAACCGGGCTGCGCTATCAATAAAACTTTGACCGCCCCCGGTACACCAGGCGACGCGCTGAACTTTTTCCGGACCGGTATCACCACACCATAACGGTTTACGGCCTAAACGCGCTTCAATCCACGATGCCAACTCCAGTCCCGGAACCGGCATGGAGAGTTCTCCCCATGGCACCAGCGGTTCGATCTCACCCATCACGGTAATCCCCAACAGCGCGGCCAACTGCGCGTTATTCCCCAGTTCCGGGTGAGCATCCAGCGGCAGGTGCCAGCCATACAGGTTGATATCGTTTTCCAACAGCGTTTTCAGACGATGGCGCTTCATGCCGCGAATTACCGGAGATTCGCCTTTCCAGAAATAACCGTGATGAACGATAACCGCATCGGCCTGCAGGCGCACCGCCTCATCCAGCAGCGCCTGACTTGCGGTCACGCCGGTCACGATTTTATGCACCGTCTCTTTGCCCTCAACCTGCAAACCATTCGGCGCATAGTCGCTAATGGCGGCGCTGTTCAGTTTGTCGTTGATCAGTTGTTCCAGTTCGGTGTTTTTCATCATCGTCCTCGTAGTCATTAATTCTGCCTGCCTAATCAGCAACACAGCTTAGGTTAAAATAGCGTCCTCGCCTGCGTTCGTCGATAGCCATTTCACTGACACATCAAGAAACAATCACACCCGCTTTGAACATGATTTGCTTACCACTACGCGATCCAATTCATGTATATTTATGCAATCAGACAGCATATTGCAAAAATAATCAGATCTGTATCAAAGTTACAACTTTAAGGAAACACGCTCGCGCAGTACGCTCAGCCTGTCGCGAGGCATTTACTTCGAGAAAATAATGAATAAACAAGCATCTCAACCACGGGCGATTTATTACGTCGTCGCGCTACAAATCTGGGAATATTTCAGTTTTTACGGCATGCGTGCGCTGCTGATCCTGTATCTCACTAACCAGCTCAAGTACGACGATAATCACGCATATGAACTGTTCAGCGCCTACTGTTCACTGGTCTACGTCACCCCCATTCTCGGGGGATACCTGGCAGATAAAGTGCTCGGGAATCGAATGGCGGTGATGATCGGCGCATTTTTAATGGCGGTGGGACATCTGGTATTGGGCGCAAGCGAAATGGCTCCGGCGTTCCTTTATTTGTCGCTGGCGATCATTGTCTGCGGCTACGGTCTGTTTAAATCCAACATTAGTTGCCTGCTGGGCGAGTTATATCAACCTGAAGATCCGCGTCGCGACGGTGGATTCTCTCTGCTCTACGCAGCCGGTAACATCGGTTCGATCATCGCACCGATTGCCTGCGGATACGTGCAGGAAGAGTACAGCTGGGCGATGGGCTTTGCGCTGGCTGCCATCGGCATGCTGGCAGGGCTGGTGATTTTCTTATGTGGTAATCGCCATTTCGCCCACACCACCGGCGTCAACAAGGCCGTTCTGTGTGCTAAAACCTTTATTCTGCCAAATTGGGCCTGGCTGTTAGTTTTGTTGGTTGCCGCACCGCTGCTGATTACCGTGCTGTTCTGGAAAGAGTGGTCCGTTTACGCACTGATTGTTGCCACCATTATTGGTCTGGCAGTTCTGGCGAAGATTTATCGCCAGGCACAGACGCAGAAACAACGCAAAGAGCTGGGGCTTATCGTCACGCTGACCTTCTTCAGCCTGTTGTTTTGGGCCTTTGCTCAACAGGGCGGCAGTTCGATCAGCCTGTATATCGACCGCTTCGTTAACCGCGATATTCTGGGGTATTCCGTCCCTACCGCGATGTTCCAGTCGGTTAACGCCTTTGCCGTTATGCTGTGCGGTATCGTGCTGGCCTGGGTAATCAAAGAAAGCGTTGGCGGCAATCGTACCGTACGTATTTGGGGTAAATTCGCCCTTGGCCTCGGTTTAATGAGCGCAGGGTTCTGCATTCTGACCTTAAGCGCCCGCTGGTCCGCAGCTTACGGCCACTCTTCCATGCCGCTGATGGTATTGGGGCTGGCGGTCATGGGCTTTGCCGAACTGTTTATCGACCCGGTGGCGATGTCGCAAATTACGCGTATTGAGATCCCTGGGGTGACTGGCGTATTAACAGGCATTTATATGCTGCTGTCCGGCGCCATCGCCAACTATCTGGCAGGCGTTATCGCCGATCAGACGTCGCAAGGCTCGTTTGATGCAGCAGGCGCTATCAACTACTCCATCAATGCGTATATTGATGTCTTTAGCGAAATTACCTGGGGCGCGCTGGCCTGCGTGGTGTTGGTGCTGCTGATTTGGCTGTACCAGTCGCTTAAGTTCAGAAACCGTCCGCTGGCGGTAGAATCCTGAGTGTAAGGGCCCGATGATGTAATACTATTCGGGCCTGTTTTTTCGGGTAATTACGCATAACTTGCAGCGAGTTCCTCTTCAGTAAGCCCCGTCACTAGTAGTACCATTGCGCGATCTATTCCCTGCTCCAGCATAGTTTGCGCTATACGTAATGCAACTTCTCCTGTGTTGGGGGATCCGTTGTGCCATTTTTTGCATAAACTCATTAAAGCGAGATTAATCGCCGGATCGTAGGATGTAATTAAGCATCGCCTGCAGTTGCGTGTCATTAGCGCATCCGGTAAGTAGTAGCGTGGTCAGTTGCTCTACCAGCCCCATCAAATCCCGCTGACGGATATGTTTTTGCATTAATTCCAGCAGCGCCATTCGCCTGTGAGCCATGATCTCATCATCGGGTACCACCGTTATGTCTACCAACGGAAATGCGCTGGAATAAAGCTGTCTTGCCGCCACGGGGTCGGCAAAGGCATCCAGCCAGCACAATGAGTACGGATAGGGGCTTCGGCAGCCATGATAAAACAGCATCGGTATCACCAGTGGCAGTTCCTTGTGCCCTGCGTCCAGATGGCGCTGCATCGCCGCCAGCGCATAACGCAACAGACGAAAAGCCATATGTGGCTCGGCTGAACTTTGATGCTCTATCACCACATAGACATAACCGTCACCGTTGCGTGTGTGCAAAGACCAGAGCACGTCGGAGTAGCGCGAACGTAAATCCGCTTCAATAAAGCTTTCTGACTCCAGTTGCAGCGAATTCAAATCGCAAAGCATCCGCAGTTCAGCTGGCAGGTGAATGTCGAGAAAATCCCGTGCAGTTTCGGGATGATGTAAAAACGTTTTAAACACCGCATCATGCGGGGTGGAGGTCGTTGGCGTTGTCATTAATTTCCGTCATTTTCATTCAGATGACGGAAATTTACTGCTGAGAGAAAACTTGTGCAGCAGGGTATTCACGGTACTGAGCGCACGCTTCAGCGCTAAAATCACCCGACTGCAACATGTTCATTCTGTTGGAAGGTATTACGCAAAATCCACAATGCCTTTACCCTTTACGCGCCGCCTCATATGCCGCCAGCGTCGCCAGCCTTGCCTGTTTATGATCCACAATCGGGCGAGGATAACTCAGTGTTACCTGCGCTTTTTCAGCCCACGACCACGGTTCATGAATGGCTTTACCCGGCACGTCGCGCAGTTCCGGCACCCACTGGCGGATAAACTCACCGTCACGGTCGAATTTTTCGCCCTGCGTCGTGGGGTTAAAGATACGGAAATACGGTGCGGCGTCGGTTCCGGTTGAGGCAGCCCACTGCCAGCCGCCGTTATTGGCCGCCAGGTCGCCATCGATCAGTTGCGACATGAAATATTGTTCGCCTTTACGCCAGTCAATCAGCAGGTCCTTCACCAAAAAACTGGCGGTAATCATGCGTAAACGATTATGCATCCAGCCCGTGGCGTTGAGCTGACGCATCGCCGCATCCACAATAGGGTAACCCGTACTACCCGTTTTCCAGGCCTGCAAATGCGTCGGATTATTCTGCCATTGCACGCGATCGGTCCAGCGGATAAAGGGTTGATACCGACACAGCGCCGGATGGTAAGTCATCAGATGACGATAAAATTCACGCCAGATAAGCTCGTTCAGCCAGACGCTACCCCTGCCGCCCTCAAGCGCCTGCGGCTGCTCCGCGAGCAGTCGATTCAGGCACTGGCGCGGTGATAGTCCACCTGTCGCCAGGCTCGCGGATAATCGACTGGTCCCGTCAATCGCAGGAAAATCACGCTGCTGCTCGTATTCTCCCGCCGCCTGCTGGCAAAAATGGCGTAATTGCGCGATGGCCAATTTTTCATCTGCCACAAACCTCTGCGCATCAAAATATTGCTGCGGATAGCTCAGCGTTATTGCGCTTAACGACGTGCTGAGTGCGCCGCTGTCCCTCATTTTCGGCGCGCTAACGCATTCTGGAATACCGTCTTTAATCCGCTTCAGCCAGGCATTTTTAAACGGCGTGAACACTTTATACATCTCATGATTGCCGGTCATCACCGCCCCCGGGGGCAGGATCACGCTGTCGTCAAACCCTTCGCACACCACCTGAGGTAATGACTTTTCGACGGCAGCATCACGCTGGCGTTCGTTTATTTCATATTGATAGTTATAAAATAATCGACTGACGTCATGCTGCAGGCAGACACTTTTGATGGTGTCCACGCTGGCCGCAAAATCAGCCACTTCGTAAAACAGTAAAGGGATGCCTTTTTCTGCCAGCGCTGTTTGTAACGCATTCAACTGCGCGCAGGTAAATGCCGCCTGGCGCGGGGCCATATCGTGGGCCTTCCACTGCTCGGGGGTAGCGATATATAACGCCAGCACCTGCGCAGAACGATCCCGACAAGCCGCCGCCAGCGCGAGGTTGTCGTGCAGGCGTAAATCACGCCGAAACCAGACCAAATGGGTGGTCATAACACTCCTGAAGAAAAAACTTAACGCCCGTAGCGCAAACGCAGAGCCTCTGGCCAGGGATTGAAATAGCGCTGCCCGGAGAGATAAGCATCCGGATATTCCGCCATATAGTGTTTGAGTAATGTTATTGGCGCAAGCAGCGGTTGAGTCGAACGTCGATACCCGTCAATGAGAGAGGCCAGCTCCTGCCGCTGACGAGAATTTAATTGCGTACGGAAATAGCCCTGGACATGCATCAGCACGTTGGTATGGTTGCGCCGGGAGGGAAGATGCGCCAGCAAACTCATCAGCCTTAAGCGATACTCGACAAAATAAGCCTGCAAATCTTGCCATTCGCCGATCGCCGCGACAAAACGCCCGAGTTCGCGATAGTCCGGCTGGGAATGGGCCAACAGTAATAGCTTGTAACGGCTGTGATAATCGATTAGTGCGCCGCGCGTTAACCCTTGCTGACGGATACCGTTGAGCTCGTGCAAGGCATAAATGCGCTCAACAAAATTTTCCCGAATCTGCGGGTCGTGCAAACGCCCGTCCTCTTCCACGGGAAGCCAGGGTAACGTCGACATCAGCACAGACGTAAAGATCCCTCGTCCCGCTTTACGGTTGTTTTTGCCTTCCGCGTCGTAGACCCGCACCCGTTCCATACCGCAACTAGGCGATTTTGCACAGACAATATAGCCACACAAATGCTCCAGACGATCGCTTTGTCGCTGACTAAAAGCCGTCATTACGTCTGTCAAATCACCCTCGCGCTTATCACTAAAACGCAGGGAGACAGCCTCGCCCTCTTTGACCAGATGCAGCGCAGGTCTCGGGACCGGTAACCCGATACCCATTTCAGGGCATACGGGTTCGAAAGCGACCCACGGCGACAGTTCTTCCACAGCAAAGGCCAGCCGCTTGTGCCCACCATCATAGCGAACCGCCTCCCCCAACAGACAGGCACTGATACCAACAGGGATTTTCTCGCTCATGATCGCTCCTTTCTCATTCCTGAGATAAGTGTAGCTATCATGAACAAAAAAGCCGCTGATATCAGCGGCTTTTGGGGATTTATTAGCTATCAGTAGAAATCGCAGGTGGCTTTTTCAGCCTGCTCCATCCACACCGGTTTATCACTGGTTTTAGACCAGACGCGGTGCAGGTAGCTGTAAAAACGGGCGCGGTCTTTCCAGAACAACATGACCGGCAGCGCCAGCACGCCCGCCACAACGGCAAAGGTACGGCGCAAGAAAACAATGTGTGCTGGATATTCTTTATAAAAGTCCATAATCCTCTCCCATATATCTGTTCGGTGAATCGCACCGGAAAAATAAACTTGGTTAACTGATGAAAATAATACCGCCTTGTGTGTAATTTTGCTACTCATCCGACCACTTATTTTTATCTATTGATGCTCCGTTTAGCTAAAAACTGTAATTAAGTTACATAAAAGTTAAATTAATACTAATCATTAGTTAAATAATGGTCTTTGCCATTTTTATACTTTTTTTACACCCCACCCACTGATTTTTGCGAAATCTTTGCAAGCAAAAATCTACGCTCTGGTTATCACATTTATGCCACTGGAGGTGCACTGTGAGTGCAGGCGTGATAACCGGCATTGTGCTGGTCTTTTTATTATTAGGTTATTTGGTGTATGCCCTGATTAATGCGGAGGCGTTCTGATGGCGGCCCAAGGATTTTTACTCATTGCCAGTTTCTTGCTGGTGCTGTTTGTCATCGCCAGACCGCTGGGCTTTGGGCTGGCTCGACTGATCAATAATACGTCCCTGCCGGGCCTGGCTGGCGTGGAACATATGCTGTGGCGCTCTCTGGGCATCTCGCAGCAGGAGATGAACTGGCGGCAGTATCTGTTGGCGATCCTCGCGCTCAATGTACTGGGCCTGCTGGTCCTGTTTTCGATGCTGATGGCGCAAAACCTGCTGCCGTTAAATCCCCAGCAACTGCCAGGGCTTTCGTGGGATCTGGCGCTTAACACCGCGGTGAGTTTTGTCACTAATACCAACTGGCAATCCTATGCTGGTGAAACCACCTTAAGCTACTTCAGCCAGATGGTCGGGCTGACCGTACAAAACTTCCTGTCAGCGGCAACCGGGATTGCGGTGATTTTTGCCCTGACCCGCGCCTTCACGCGCCAGAGTATGAACACCTTGGGCAACGCCTGGGTCGATCTGATTCGCATTACGCTGTGGATCTTGCTCCCCATTGCATTGCTCATTGCGCTGTTCTTCATTCAGCAAGGTGTGCTGCAAAACGTGTTGCCCTATCAGCCCATCACCACCCTTGAAGGGGTGAAACAACTGCTGCCGATGGGGCCCGTCGCCTCACAGGAAGCGATTAAGATGCTTGGCACTAACGGGGGCGGTTTCTTTAACGCTAACTCATCACATCCGTTTGAAAACCCTACCGCGTTGACCAATCTGGTACAGATGCTGGCTATTTTCTTAATTCCTACCGCGCTGTGTTTTGCCTTTGGTGATGTGGTGGGCGATCGTCGCCAGGGACGGACCCTGCTGTGGGCCATGTCGCTGATATTTGTGGTCTGCGTAGCCGTGGTGATGTGGGCCGAAGTTCAAGGCAACCCGCACCTGATGGCATTCGGTGCAGACAGTAATATCAACATGGAAGGCAAAGAGAGCCGCTTTGGCGTGCTGGCCACGAGTCTGTTTTCCGTCGTGACGACAGCGGCATCTTGCGGCGCTGTCGATGCTATGCATGACTCCTTCACCGCACTGGGCGGCATGGTGCCGATGTGGTTAATGCAGATTGGTGAAGTGGTCTTCGGCGGCGTGGGTTCAGGTCTGTACGGCATGCTGTTGTTCGTGCTGCTGGCGGTGTTTATTGCCGGGCTGATGATTGGTCGTACACCGGAATATCTGGGTAAAAAAATCGACGTACGCGAGATGAAACTGACTGCACTGGCGATTCTGGTCACCCCGACGCTGGTGCTGATGGGCGCGGCGCTGGCAATGATGACCGACGCCGGACGTAGCGCCATGCTCAACCCTGGCCCGCATGGTTTTAGCGAAGTGCTGTACGCCGTGTCATCCGCCGCTAACAACAACGGCAGCGCCTTTGCCGGATTAAGCGCCAACTCTCCATTCTGGAACTGTTTACTGGCGTTGTGCATGTTTGTCGGGCGCTTCGGGGTGATTATCCCGGTGATGGCAATTGCCGGTTCGCTGGTGAGTAAAAAGAGCCAACCCGCCAGCTCCGGCACATTGCCAACGCACGGCCCGCTGTTTGTTGGCCTGTTAATCGGCACCGTGTTGCTGGTTGGCGCACTGACCTTTATCCCTGCCCTGGCGCTTGGTCCGGTGGCGGAATATCTCTCCTGATGATATTGAGTGAGCACTGAATATGAGTCGTAAACAACTGGCGCTATTCGAACCAACACTTGTCGTTCAGGCGCTGAAAGAAGCGGTGAAAAAAGTAAACCCGCAGGCGCAATGGCGCAATCCGGTGATGTTTATCGTCTGGATCGGCAGTCTGCTGACCACCTGTATTAGCATCGCGATGGCAAGCGGTGTGATGCCTGGCAATGCGCTGTTTAGCGCGGCAATTAGCGGCTGGCTGTGGGTCACCGTACTGTTCGCTAATTTCGCCGAGGCGTTGGCAGAAGGCCGCAGTAAAGCGCAGGCCAACAGTCTGAAAGGGGTGAAAAAAACCGCTTTTGCTCGCAAACTGCGCGAACCGAAATATGGCGCTGCGGCGGACAAAGTTCCTGCTGATCAACTGCGTAAAGGTGACATCGTGCTGGTAGAAGCTGGCGATATTATCCCCTGCGATGGTGAAGTCATTGAAGGCGGCGCATCGGTCGATGAAAGCGCCATCACCGGGGAATCGGCTCCGGTGATCCGTGAATCCGGCGGTGATTTTGCCTCCGTCACTGGCGGCACGCGTATTCTTTCTGACTGGCTGGTGATTGAGTGCAGCGTTAACCCCGGCGAGACATTTCTGGATCGGATGATCGCGATGGTGGAAGGTGCGCAGCGACGTAAAACGCCGAACGAGATTGCCCTGACCATTCTCCTGATTGCCCTGACTATCGTCTTTTTACTGGCAACCGCCACGCTGTGGCCGTTTTCCGCGTGGGGCGGTAATGCAGTCAGCGTAACGGTACTGGTGGCACTGCTGGTCTGTCTGATCCCAACCACTATTGGCGGCCTGTTGTCAGCGATTGGCGTCGCCGGGATGAGTCGGATGCTGGGCGCGAATGTTATTGCCACCAGCGGGCGAGCAGTTGAAGCAGCGGGTGATGTTGACGTTCTGCTGCTGGATAAAACCGGCACCATCACCCTCGGTAACCGTCAGGCGTCAGAGTTTATCCCCGCACAAGGCGTGGAGGAAAAAGCGCTGGCCGACGCCGCACAACTGGCTTCGCTGGCTGATGAAACGCCGGAAGGCCGCAGTATTGTGATCCTCGCCAAGCAGCGTTTTAACCTGCGCGAGCGCGATGTGCAGTCGCTCCATGCCACCTTTGTACCGTTTACTGCACAAAGCCGGATGAGCGGGATCAACATCGACAACCGCATGATCCGCAAAGGGTCGGTCGATGCTATTCGTCGTCACGT
>OGZI01002742.1_pt1 | contig 13663 bp, 11 predicted proteins | sample 1576711 | NCBI WGS metagenome assembly OGZI01 (sample SAMEA3541482, study PRJEB24748) | human gut metagenome | biome: human gut; feature: human-associated habitat; material: faeces | place: China | collected 2012
GATTTCAGGCTCACCGCGCGGGCGTTCCATATCATACACATAAAAGGTGCTGAAATTGCAGGTTACCACCCAGCGCGGGTGCTGCGATACGGGCAGCTCCAAAATATACCGCTTAGCCTGTTCAAAAGGGGTCAGCAACGCACCGTCTGATTGCTTGATGGGCTTGTTCAAATCCTTGCCAAGCCCCTTTTGCTCAATCAGAACGTGGGTAGCAGGAATCGTGCCGTCAATGAAACTGGTGTGGTCAAGGTGGACTTGCTCCTCAAACTGAATGAATTGCTCCGGGTGTTCGACTCCGTACACATCACGAAGAAGCGACAGCCAGAAAGGTTGACTTTCGCCTTTTTCGTAGCCCTTATCTTTCCAGTAGGCGGCAAAACTCTTTGCGGCCTGTTGCTGTTGCGCAGCGGTCATAGCGGTCACCTCATAGCACAATGTTTTTATCATTATCATAGCATAAACCCCTGTTTACGGCAATTACGTTTTACAAAAATAAGAGGGTAGGCGCGATCCGCGCCTACCCTTTGAAGTTAACATTTCAAAATTACTTCAAGGTTGCATCATTAAAATAGTATGCCTGAAACACCGTGCCGTCCTCCATGATGAAGCGTCCCTGAGCATCGTGCGGAATCTGCTCGGCTGCGCGTCCGTCCCCGATGATGATGGTGGACAGCGTGGTGTCTGCGCGACCACAAACGCGAATGTTCATATTGTTTTTAATCTGTCCCGGCAGGATGTTCGCATCAGGGCGCTGGGTTGCAAGAATCAGATGAACGCCAAAGGCACGGCCTTGACGGGCAATCAGCGCAAGACGTGCTTCAATCTGTGCCAGCAGTTCTTTACGCTCCTTGTCTGCGCCCGTCCTATCGAGCAGTTCCGCAACCTCATCACAGGCAAAGACAATGCGCTGCATATAGTCCCCGGCCTTTTGGCGGTACTCGGTGATGTTGGCGGCTTCAACTTCCTTGAAAAGCTGTTTACGTTTTTCCAAGGTATCCGCCAAACGATTCAAAAGAACCAGCAGCTTTTGCTCATTAGTAATAATATAAGCAAACTCCTGCCACGCACGCGGAAAGTCAACTCCGCCTTTGAAGTCGGCCACATACACAACGTCAGCCTGTTCAATCGCTTGCCAAAGCAGACATTGAAGCAAGATGGTCTTGCCGCTGCCCGTGTTGCCGCCAATCAGGATATGCGGGGTCTTGTCGATGTTGATGATAATATCACCCGTCAGACCACGACCAAGGAGCAGCAAATTGTCCTCGTTGTAGTGGATATAGCGGTCATGCCATTCAGCGGTGTCAAAAGCGTGTTCAGGCGGTACGCAGCACAGGGTTACAGTACGGCGGTCTTTGCCCTCTTTAACGCTGGCAATTAGCATATTAAGAGCACTTTCAAGTTCAAGTTGCTTATCAACCCATAAGGAAACGGGAAAGCCCGTGCAGCGGTAAGTATAGGTGACAACGTTGCCGTGTTGCTCTTTTTGGATTAAATAGGGCGCTTCCCCGGCACTGTTTAGAAAGCCGATACGCGCAAAATTGTGCTGCATATCCAATGCGCCCGGAACATAGCCAACAGCGGCAAAACTGAAAACGACCCAGCATAAATATGTAAACGCTGCTGGCGCAATGAAAATGCTGCCAAGTACGCCGGGCAGATGATACGGCCAGTAGATTGCCGCGCAGAGTACCACGCCCAGCAGCAGGAGAGCAAGCAGACTGTAGCGCTTGCGGGGGTATGTGGCTGCATTGTGCAGCCCAGCTTTTGCTGTAGAAGAGAGGTTGCGCAGATTGGTGCGCGAACTCAACTCATTGTTGTTCAGATTCGTCATGGTTATTCTCCTTTTCAGGTTCAACATGAGGGGGCAGAAGATAGCGCTGTTCCCACTCCCCCGTTGTGGGATTCAAAATATAATCTGTGCCAACGTCATCCATGTCCTGATAAGAACGGAAATGGGTAAGGTAAGATGCCAATGCCACCGAATCATAATTTTTTCCGCTGGCACATAATTCTGCAATAGATAGCGGCGAAATAATGATAATGGTTGTGTAACACGCAACTGCATCGGAAAATCTTGCAGGCAGCGTGCAGTAGTTTCCGCTTAGAAATCGTCGAATATCAAACCACAGGAATTGTCCGGTGTAGTCTGTCAGAACGACAGTTCTTTCGGCACAGTAGCTGTCCCAGGGGTGCGTGTAGTCACTTACAACGTATGTATCCGGTGTGTGTGCAAATAACTTGTAGGTTTCTTTAGGTGGAAGATTTGCTTCAATGTAGATGCAGTTTAAGTCACGGTAGACAGAACGGTATTTCTGGCTCATCACCGAAAATCTGATTTTGCGGAGTTCAGCAGACCGATTCCAAATGGTCGGATACAATATCAGAATATCGGCATCATTTTTGCCCTCACGAATGGCTCGCATTATATCCTCGCTCAATGTCTTTGACGATTGATTGTCCTTAGACTTTCGGCTTCCGGGAATCTGTCCCCACTCCCAACAGTTGGCTTCGGAATCGGGGAGTCTTTCGCCTATTTTTTCGGGGTGTGTCTTATACCATTTACCCGTAGGGTCTTTTAAGATGTACTGCCGCACCGAAAAAGTATCGGCGTTGCAGTTTTGGAGTGCGGCCATGGGAAATTTTTTATGAACCGTGCCACCGCGAGTTTGGGCAGCAAAACGTATAGCAATGTGTCCATGTGGCGTGTGCTTTCCATTTTCGTCTGCAGTCAGGCTTTGTTCCATACGAGCTATTATGTAGACGATTTTTCCGGCAGCAATGTCATCTTTTAACCGTTCAAGAATATCTTGTTGGTCGAGAGATATTCCGTGGTCTTGAGGATTATTTATTGTCAGTAACCACAGATAGGCTTTTTCGGATAAGATGGACGGTCTGCCTTTTCCTCTGCATTTTTCTGGCGGAATTACTTCTGTTTCGTTTGCAGTTCCGTCAAAATCTGCTGCTTTTGCCATTTTCCATCACCACCTTTTGTCTCAATGATTGTCAATTTGTCTCAATAGAAATAGCTTTTATTAAGACAAATATTTTGACGATAATATGACTAAAACAACGACTTGTCTCAATGTCTCATTGTCGCTCGTAAAGTAATATTCCCCGCCGATCCCGGCGGGGACCCCTACGAGCGGCCCACAGGGACGAAAAAAGAGGCGGCAGCAAAGGTGAGATGCTTTAGGGCATCCCGCCCTTGCCACCGCCAGTTTGTGTTACTTGTCGCAGACGGCTACGCCATCAGCAGCAGCTTTCAGGTTGATTGACAGGATACGATTTTCGCCGCGCGCAAAGCGTGGATAGATGCCCACACGCAAGTTATCAAACTGCACAAGATGGTCGTAGGAATCATCAAAAAGCAGTTGCTTGCCGGGAATCTTGACCCCAAGAAAATTGTTTCCAAGCGTGGGGCAAATCACACTGTAGGAGTAGCCGTCAATTATATCAGTACGGACGTTGTTTTCGTCGTAGTGATAGTAGGGGCGGACACTGTACAGTCGCAGGTGTTTGCCGAGGGTCTCATTGGAGACGATGACCTTTTTGCAAGTCACATTGTTAAGTTCCATAGTTGTGTTCTCCTTTCTATGGAAGAGGTTGCCCCGCAATGATGCGGGTCGGACTTTATAAGCAAGTCGAATTTGCTTCTGACATCTCTAATTTTATGCGGTTCGCACATTCACGCAAGGGGGTTCAAGATGTAGAATCCGAGGGTAACGGATTTTTACAAAATTTTTTCAAAAAAATTTCTTTTCCGCGTTCAAGGCGGGCATCAAAAACGGATTCCAACAGTTGAGGAACCATATCCATATCACCGTCCAACGTGTGTCCATACACACCCGGCATACCTGAATGGACATGTCCCATGATTTCTTCAATCGTCCAATCCTGAAAAGTAGGAATGTTCTTTTCAGCGTCAGGTAAACCACGAATCTCACCTTTATATAATGACTTAAAGGTATGGCGCAGCTCATACGGAGTGACATACGGAATCCCGTTGTACTTGCAAAATTTTCCCCAGCGTTCTCGGTAACAAAGCTGGCCTATATCACCAAAAACGCGCTCATGGGGATTGTTGGGATTTTGGCGATACTTTTCTTGTGCTTTCAAGACAGCACGTGTTTGGCGCGTTTGTGGAAAATCGCGCTTTGCGTAGCCGTTCTTGCCGCCAGTTGTCACACCCTTAGCGTTGATAGCACGGCGGACGTGAATAAAATCATCATCAATATCGCCCCATTCGAGGCCCATCATTTCTCCAGTCCTCAAACCCGTAAGAACATTAAAGCGGTAGGCGTAAATCAGACTGTCCTCACAGACAGCGCCGTTGTAAAGCACTTGCGAATGTGTGAAAAGGATATAGAGTGAAATAAGGTCAAGGGCTTTTTTGTCTGATGATGGCGCACTGGCAGGAATTTTGATGTTGTTGGTTCTGAGGTCTGAACGGATGTCAGAATTGTCAAGGTAACTACAGAAGCCAGAAAGGTCACCGCGCAAATTTAAGAGTGTTTTTTTACTTAAGTGATGTTCGTGATGGGCGGTTGAAATAACGCGCTTAAGGTCTTGCTTAGTAAGCCGAGAGATGCGAATGCGACCAATAACAGGAGCAATATGGTTTTTATATCTGTTGGCAATATTATATGTATCAGTAGTTTCAAGAGCTTTATCTTTTAGGTAAAGCTCAAAGAGGTCATCAACGGTTGTTTTGTCAGACAGTGAAAGGGGCGAATCACTAAGAAGCCAAGCGGCGGCTTTTGCGGCACAATCTTTTTGCCCGCGCTTGCCGGGAAGTTTTGAGTAAAAAGATTTCCGCTCTCCATCTTTCTGCACGTTGATTTTCCAAATTTCCTTTTGGGTAACAAAAAACACACGAGTAGCAAGCTCGCTTTGAAGATTAGGCATGGCTGTTCTCCTTACAAAACATAGAATTTTCGATGTAGGGTTTGACGAAGCACGAATAATACTGTTTAGGGGACAGATTCAGGATATTGCCGATAGAAGCAATTTCAGCAGATGTGAACTGGGATTTACCCGTCATTTTGTCTGACATTGCCTGCGGAGAAATATAGATAGCCTTTGCAATTTCTTTATCGGTATAACCTGCATCTTGAATAGTGCGGTGAAGTTTGTAATGTAAATTGATAGCCATAGGAAGTACCTCGTCTGCTGTAGTGTAAATACTATCCTATGCAGTTCGCACGTTTACGCAAGCATTTTTTTCAAACCTCCAAATTTTTAATAAATTCGTCAAAAATAGCATCGAAAAGGAAAACAGCTGCACGAGGGCTGTACCCCATTTTGTACCCCACTCAAAATAAAAAAGCCCTTTAATTGAACCGTTCACAGCGGACTGAATCCGCCTATAACGGTGCAAATTAAAAGGCAATTATATTTGAATTATAATTCGATTCCCGTACGGGTCACCAAAAAGCACTATCTCAAATGAGGTAGTGCTTTTTTCTTGTGCTATAAACTTTTAAGGGAGTAGAGGAGTACGGGAATCGAACAGCCCGGGCCCCGCGTCCAGCGTCCCGCGGGGCAAAAACAGCCCCGCGGGCTGTTTTTAGGGCGCGGGAGATGGACGGGAGGGTCACCAAAAAGCACTACTTCATTTGAGGTAGTGCCTTTTTCTTTGTATACGCTTTTTAATAGGTGTCGGGCGTAAAAGGTGACCCGGGCTGTTGTACATCCCCTCGTTTTCTTTTGCCTATTCCTCCAGCCTGACCACCGTTACGGTACACTGCGCTGTAAACCCGCCGCAGTCGGCGGTCAGGGTCGTGGTGCCGTAATTCACGGGGACGAGCCAGGAGCCGTCGAAGCGGGCGATGCGCTCGTCGGCGATGTGATAGGTCACGGCGGGGTGGTCGGTGGTGTCCTCCGGCAGAAGATGGCAGACTGCGCCGACGCGGCTGGCGTAGGCGTAGTCGGACTCGCGCGTGCCGTCGGCGGTGATCCAGGTCACAAGCTCGTCGTCAAAATACAGCGTGTAGTCGTCCAAAGCAATGCCGCGCAGCGGGCTGGACACCTGCACCGGGCAGCTGGCGGAAATTTTCCCGTCGGCGCTTTGCAGCGTCAGGGTGGTCGAGCCGCCGCGCAGACCGGTCACAATGCCGCTGGGATCGACCTCGGCAATCGTGTCATCGGCCACAGACCAGCGCCACTCGGTCAGGGCGGCGCGGCGGGGGCTGACCTCACGCCCGTCGGCATCCTCGTAGAGGACGGCGGTCTCGGCAGTCTGGGTCTTTTCGACCTGCACGGTGTCGGGCAGGGTCACGGCGGCCACCGGCGCGCCGCAGGCCGTCAGGCCCAGCAGCAGGGCGGGCAGAACAAAAAACAGCGATTTCATGCAAAAGCCCCCTTTTGGCAGTATCATACCACAATGCGCCGCCGCAGGCAACTGTTGCACTTTTGGGCAAATGCGTGTACAATAAACTATATACTTTTGCAAAAGGGGGGCCGGGCATGGAGCGGACGGCGGGCGGCATCACCTACACGCTGACGCGGCGACGGGTGCGCAACATCAACCTGCGCGTGCGGGCCGACGGCAGTGTGGCGGCCAGTGCGTCGCCGCGGGTGCCTGCAGCTTATGTGGACGCCTTTGTCACGGCGCGGGCCGACTGGGTGCGCACCGCACAGGCGCGTGCCGCGGCCCGGCGCGAACGAGAGGCCGCCGAGGCCCCCGCGCTGCCGCCCAAGGCCGAGGCGCTGGCCTATATGCAGGCGCTGTGCCGGGCATACTATCCGCAATTCGCGGCGACCTGCCCGGGCGGCGCGATGCCCAAAATTGCGGTGCGTGACATGAACACCCGCTGGGGGTCGTGCAGTCTGCGCACCGGCACGCTGGCGTTTGCGCGGCGGCTCTGCACGATGCCGCTGCCCGCGCAGGAGTACGTTGTTGTACACGAGTTCTGCCACTTTGCCCATCCCGACCACAGCCCGGCGTTCTGGGCCGCGGTGGCGGAGGTGCTGCCGGATTATAAGCAGCGGGAACGGATGCTGAAGCTGCGGTGAGAGCAGACGGATGAGGGGGGAGTTTGCCGCGATTGCCCGTGAACGGGGTGCCGGCGGAAGGTTTGCCCTCATCCGACCTTCGCGTTCGCTCGGCCGCCTTCCCCCGGAGGGGAAGGCTTCATACTCTACAAACAAGGGAGGTTCCCATCTTGCCGTCTCCACAGAAAAAATATACGACGCTGGTCAGCAATACGCTGCTGTTTGCCATCTCCAACTTCAGCTCCAAGCTGCTCAGCTTCTTCATCCGCCCGTATCTGAGCTACGCGCTCGACTCGCCGGACGTTATGGGCGTGTCCAGCCTTTTGCAGCAGGCCACAAACCTGCTGATCCCGGTGGTCAGCCTTGGCGTGGCCTATGCGGTCATCCGGTTCGGGCTGGACAAAGCGACCAACAAATCCAGCGTCTTTGTCAACGGCGCGGCGACTATCGGGCTGGGCTTTGTGGTGCTGCTGCTGGCCATGCCGCTGGTGCGGCTCATCCCCAACGCTGCGGAGTACCTGGGCTTTTTGTACCTCTGCGTGCTGGCCAGCTGTATGAGAACGCTGTGTACCCAGTTCATCCGCTCGCGGATGCTGAACCGGCTGGTCGCCATAGACGGTGTGCTGACAACGCTGAGCCTGCTGCTCTACTACCTGCTGTTCCTGAGCGTCTTAAAAATGGGCGCTACAGGCTTTTTGCTGGCAAACGCGCTGGCAGATTTGACATCCATGGTGTTTGTGTTCATTGCGGGCGGGTGCTGGCGGTACTTCAAGCCCAAGGCGTTTGACAAGACGCTGTGGAAGGAGATGCTGCGCTACTGCCTGCCGATGATCCCGGCGTCCATCAGCTTTTGGATCATCAACGCCAGCGACATGTTCTTTGTGCAGGGCATGTGCGAGGGCTACGCGGGCCGCAGCGGCAACCACTGGGTCGGGCTGCTGTCGGCGGGGTACTTCCTGCCGCAGATCATCACGATTTTGGGCAGCATCTTCTATGAGGCGTGGCAGCTCTCCGCCGTGACCGAGGAGACGGACCGCCAGGCGTTCTTCTCCAAGATATTCCGCGTGTATGCCAGCGTGCTGTTCTGCTGCGTGGCGGGCATCATCATGCTGTGCCAGCTGCTCATGCGGGTGTTCAAGGCTGAATATTTTGACGCCTGGACGTTTGTTCCGTTCCTGACGCTCTGCTCGATGCTGACCTGCCTGAACCAGTTCCTGAACAGCGTCTACGTCGTGTATAAGCGGTCTACCGGCTCGCTGTTCACAATGCTGGCCGGTGCGGTGCTGAACCTGATTCTGAACTATCTGCTCATTTTGCAGTGGGGCCCGTGGGGCGTAACCCCGGCCAGCTTCCTGAGCCTGATGCTGGTGTTTTTGCTGCGCGCCTACTCGACCCGCGGTTTGCTGGAGATCGACTTCCACCCGGCGTGGCTTGTGCTGAATCTGGCGCTGGTGCTGGCGGAAATCTGGTGCATGATGAACATGACCCATTGGGCGCTGCCCGTCGTGGGCATCACCGCGGTGGTCTGCGTGCTGAACATCCGCGAGGTGCTGAGCATGCTGGATACGCTGATCGGGAAGTTTTTGAAGAAACGGAAAAGTTGATTTTGATTTGCCTTCCCCCCCGGGGGAAGGTGTCTGTGGCCCCGACCACAGACGGATGAGGGGCAAGCTTGCGGTACTGATCCGCTTACGGGCTGCCGCCGGAAGGCTGCCCCTCATCCGGCGCTGCGGCGCCACCTTCCCCCCCGGGGAAGGCTTAAAGGAGCTTACCATGGAAAACAACGCTATCCTCTCCGCCCTCTCCGCCCGCAAAAGCGTGCGGGTATTCACCCCCGACCCCGTCACGCCGGACGAGCGGGCGGCCATCCTGAACGCGGCGTTCCAGGCACCGACGGCGGGCAACCAGCAGCTGTACACGATCCTGGACATCACCGACCCGGCGCTGAAGGCCACGCTGGCCGACCTGTGCGACCACCAGCCGTTCATTGCCGGGGCGCCGCTGGTGCTGGTGTTCCTGGCCGACTGCCGCCGCTGGCTCAACGCCTACCACGCTGCGGGCATCACGGACGCCCGCAAGCCCGGGGCAGGGGACTTGATGCTGGCCGTGGCCGACACCTGCATTGCCGCCCAAAACGCCGTGGTCGCCGCCGAGTCTCTGGGCATCGGCAGCTGCTACATAGGCGACGTCCTCGAGAATGCTGAGGCCATGCGCGACGCCCTGCACCTGCCGCAGTACGTTGTGCCCGCCTGTATGCTGGTGTTTGGCCGCCCCACGGAGCAGCAGCAGCGCCGCCCCAAGCCCGCCCGCTTTGCAGAGCAGGCCGTCGTCTGCGAGAATGTGTACACGGACCGCACCCCCGACGAGCTGCGCGCCGACTTTGCGGCGAAAGCCGCCGCCAACGCCCAGCTCGACTACGACTTTGACAAAGCCGTGCAGGCATTTTGCAAGCGCAAGTACGCGAGCGACTTTTCCCGGGAGATGACGAGAAGCGCAGAGATTTACTGGAAAGAGTTTTTGTGATTGGCAGAGAACGCAGGGTCAAATCCCATATCCGCCCGGGAGTGTTGCCGCTGCCGCCGCGCCCCTGCAATCTCTACAAATAAACCACCCCCACCCAACTGCAGATGTTCTGCGGCTGGGTGGGGGCTTTCTTATTGATTGAGGGTGAAATTATATAGCAGACCGTCAATAAATTGCATTCCTGCCTTATTGCGTGCGTAGGGGCGGCCATTGGCCGCCCGCCAACTTACCGCAGCAACGCATTTTCCGGGATAGTTTTTTGCAAGGCAAACGGGCAGGGGCGAGCAATGCTCGCCCCTACAAGCGTTTTTCGACAGTCTGCTATATTTTGGTTGTATCCTGTAGTTTATGCTCTGGCGTAACGAAGCTGCCGGTATTGTCAGCTTTTAGATTGGCGTTGGATACAGGATTTCCGGCGTTATCAATTTTACGGATAGAGACAGTGCAGAGTTAGAGTTTTTTGTTTGTGATATGAAAAGTATCCTCATCACCAACAGTCTTTTTCAGACTATAGCTACCCCCTTCTCCCTGATTGAAGTTAAAAGCATCAATACGGAACCAGGTTGTATAATGGGAAGGCGGATCAGAGGGATATTGCTTATAATATAAATGAAACGAACATGTGAAATCTCCCTTATATCCGTCAGGAGGAGTTTCCGTTATATCATAAGTTTGGCCAGTTTGGTCTCCGGTAGTTAGGAAAGCAGCAGAATACCCGATGTTATCTCCCTCATGCAGTTTGACAGGAATGGAGCATTCTCCTTTACTATCACTGGTGAGTTGGACAGTGTTTGAGCCACTCGTAATAGCAAAAATAGCACCGGACAGTGCATTTCCTTCAGGGTCAGTGACGCACAGCTTCAATTTGGCAACGGGAAAGCGCCTAATGGTAAGCCGCCTTTTATCATTTTCGATAATAAATGTATTGTCATTTCCGTTATTCTGTATGGAATTGAGATGATAGCCGTGCTCATCATTGACAACATTGATATAGATTTTTGTACTGCTGGGAATGACTTGGTAGTCATCAGGAACTTTAGCTTCGGTGATAGTAGTCTCCGTATCCCCGATAACAGTGTTTTCACGAGGATCTTTCTGAGGAGAAATTTCCAACAGAATATCACCGTTTGCATCAGAGGTCACATCAAGGATGTTTGTGCCGCTCTGAATGCGATATTTTCTGTTTGCAAAAGGCGTAGAGTCCGCAGTGCTGACATCCTGCAAGTGGATAATGAAGTGATGTTCATCTGCTGTAGCGGTGCTGCCGGTCGTACCGCCGCCGGAAATGCCGCCCCCGGTGCTGCCCCCGCCGGTTTCACCGCCGCCGGAGGGGTCATTTTTCTTCGGTGTCGGCACAACAACAGCCTCATCACTGCCGATATTTACACTCGCGGTGCTTCCCGCGTTCGTGTATACGACCTGTATTCCATCGGCGCTGGTATACACTAAGTATAAAACCTGCCCGCTGGCGTTGCAGGTCATCCCCTGCACGGTGCCCTTGACCCCGGCATCTGCCGCAATCGTGGTCGTGGCAGTGCTGCCCGCAGGCGGGTTGTTCACATGCAGCAGATACTGCCCGCTGCCCTCGGTAAGTGCTACATCTCCGCCGGTCACGGTGGGAACCTCGTTTGTCAACGTGCCGGCCCAGTTGGTCAAGGCGGCTGCATTTTCGGCGTTCCCGGCTACAGATGCGTTCTGCACCAAGGCGTAGTTCTGCGCACCCTGCCGGGTCGCCGTCATCACACACGCCTGCGCCTCACTGACGGCCTGCTTTTCCTTGGCGCTGTCAATGTACCCGGTCAGCGCCGGGACGGCAAAGGCCGCCAGCACACCCAGAATCACCAATACCACGATCAGCTCCACCAGCGTAAAGCCGCCGCGGCTGCGCGGGGTTCGTTTCAGACCTGTCATAGGGATGCCTCCTCTTTATTCGGCGGGGTCAAAAATGCTCTGGTCGCGCTTGGCGTGCGCACCGATGTTGTTGTATTCCAGCATCAGATACCCCTTGGCCCACTCGTCCAGCGCGGGGTCTGCGCCGTACTCGGCTGTGCTGCCGTCCACCTTCATGTAGTCGTTGGCGGCGGTCACAACGGGGGTGTTGTGCTTCATTTCCAGCAGGTACTCGTAGTAGTCGCTCAGGGGCAGACCCGCCTGCTGCAGCAGGGTGGGGGTCAGCATGACCATGTCCATGCGGTTCAGCGGGTCGGTGGTGCTGGTGGCGGCTGCCGTGTGCTCCAGCGGGTAGTTGGCCCAGATGAAAAACGGCGTGCTGCGCTCCAAAATCTGCAGCTCGTTGTCGGTTTCGGCAAAGCTGGGGTCGGCCACATGGCCCACAAAGCTGGGCGCGTGGTCACCGGCCATGGCCACAATGACCTTGCGGCCCGTCTTTTCGTACTGCGCGGTAAAGTAATCGCACAGCTCCTGCACGGCGGCGTCGGTCATTTTGATGCAGCTCAGGTACTCGTCCATCAGCGCATCGTAGTCGCCGTAGTCGGTGGCGGCGTGGACAATATCCAGCGACGCATCGTTCATATCGTAGTCGCCGTGGCTCTGGATGGAGACCAGGAAGCTGAACCGCGGCTTGTCCTCCGGCATGGCCTCGTACATCGTTTCCCAGTCGCGGTAGGTGGCCGAGTCGGTCTGGTACGGGCGGTCCCCGTAGGTCTCCTGCGTGGTAAAATCGCTCTGGAAATGGGTCTCGTCAAAGCCCAGCGCCAGCCAGGCGGAGTCACGGCGGTAGTTGGAGTTCGTGTAGGGGTGGGCGGCCATCGTGGAGTAGCCCAGACCCTTGAGGTAGCTGACAACGCTGTTGGCGTTGTACAGGTTCAGCCAGTTGAACGGCGTGATGCTGGGCATCAGGATCAGCGAGTTGGAGGTCAGCATCTCGTACTCGGTGGAGTTTGTGCCGCCGCCCACATGGGGGCTGATCGTGTGGCCGTAGACCGAGTTGGGCAGGTTCTTGGTGACCGGCATGATGTCGGTGTCGGCCTGCAGGTCGGTGACAAGGTCAAAGTCGTAGAAGCTCTCGGACAGGATCAGCACAATGTCGGGGTAGTCCTCGGCGCTCTCGGGGCTGGCAGGGGCGATGTAGTCGTCGGCCTTGCGGGCGGTGTTCACCGCCGCGGCGTCGTTGTAGTTCTCCGGCTCAATGACAGGGTCGGCCATCAGGCTGGTGGCCTCAATCGTCCCGGCCAGATAGCCGTAGGTGTAGTAGGTGTTCTGCCACGCCCAGCCGTAGGTCGTCTTGGGCTTGATGGTCACGGGGCCGAAGTAGCCGAAGAACATGACCAGAAACACGCCCAGTGCGCTGCCCGCCGCCCGCACGCCGCGGGCCTTCCAGCCGGCGCGCTTAGGCACACCCTTGACCAGCTGCGCCTGCACGAACGCAATCGCCAGAATTGGCAGGTAGAGCAGCGCGATCTTCACAACGTCCTGCGTGATTTTCAGGGTGTAGCTGCCCATGACCTCGGCGGCGGTGCCGAGGTTCAAAATGTCCTGGGGCATCAGCGCCGAGCCGTGCAGGTCGCGGGTGTAGTAGTTGATGAGCGCAATGATGGTGAACACCGCACCCGAAATGCCCGTTGCGCGGCTCCACTTGCCGAGCAGCGCAAACAAAATCAGCGTCAGGCAAAAGGCGGTCAGCGCATTGAGCGGCGCGTAGAGCGGCCATTGAAGCTGCAAAAAGCTCTCGGTCACGCCGTCGGACAGCTCCAGCTGATAGCGGGAGATGAACCCCACCGCCACCGCCAGCAGGCAGGGGAGCACCCCCTGCAAGAGGAATTTCTTCCAGTTAAAGTTTTTCAAATGCTGCATAGGTGATGAATAAATACCTTTCTCTGTAAATTTTGTACATAACTATACATAATATATTATAACACGACACCACAAAAAAAGAAAGAGGTGCAAGCAGCACCTCTTTGGATATAGAATGATGTTTGTCCGGAATACGGATATTACAATACGCCTGCCCGTAGGGAACGGCATATATGCCGCCCGCACCTCCCGGCCAGCACCCGCCAACCATCCACCACCCCGTAGGGGCCGGGCATGCCCGGCCCGCAACCCTGCGTCGCCGCCTGTTACTGGTTTGCATCGTAGGGAGGGGTCTTGACCCCTCCGCGGGGCGTCGAGGACGCCGCCCCCTACA
>OGZI01002747.1_pt1 | contig 13653 bp, 4 predicted proteins | sample 1576711 | NCBI WGS metagenome assembly OGZI01 (sample SAMEA3541482, study PRJEB24748) | human gut metagenome | biome: human gut; feature: human-associated habitat; material: faeces | place: China | collected 2012
TATTATTCTCTGCAAATATTTTATAACTTATATATAAACTATATATAAAAGCAGAACTTGTTCCAACTGCTACCAAGCTATCCATATTAGGACTTAACATAAATAATTGTCTAAAACCAACCTTATAAAATCTTTTTCCAATTATCATTACAGTTATAGTTATGATAAATTGTACTGCCACATAATTAGCTATGTTATCCACAGGATAAATTATATGAGGAACTGGTAATCCAAACATATGACTCATAGAAATATACATCAGTATAAAAGACAAAACTATAACAATTTTTGATTTAGTTAATTCTGATTTTAAGTTCTTTTCTGCTCTAAGAGCTTCTTCTTTATCTTTTAAATCTTCTCTTCTTTTTGGTGTATAACCTAGCTTTTCAATTATTTTCATAATTTCACTAGCTTTTATTTCTTTCTCATTATACTCAATATCTGCCATATTATTTGAAATATTAACAAGGGCTTTCCCTACTCCATTGGTCTTTGATAACTTTCTTTCAATCTTTACAACACAAGCTTGACAACTTATCCCATCTATTTTTAATTCTAATTTTTGACTTTCATTTTCTTGATTATTTCCCACTTTATCCACCTTAGTTCCTTTCTAAACAAAAGAACTAAACTAAATCATAACCTGCATCATCTAGTTTTTCTTTTATTTCATTTAATAAATATTTAGCTTCTTTTTCATTTTTAAATAATAAAACACTATGGTATCTACTATTATTTGGTTTTTTTACAACATATTGATAATCTAATTTTTTTAGAGCTGGCTCAATATAATTTATATAATTTCTATTATTCAAAGGAACTTTTATACCAATAATAGTACCGCCACTTTCCTTATCTTTATGAGTACCTATATAAGATTTCAATAATTTATTACTAATATCTTGTTCTTCATTATTTACACTATTTACGGCATCAAGAAAACTTTTTCGTTGTTGCTCTGTAGCAAATAAAAAACCTGCACTTTGATAACGACTATAAAACCCACCTGCTTTTTTAGCTAAAGTTATTAATGTTTTAAAATCATCTACATATTTTATAGGATATGCTCTTTTATAAATTTCTCCAGTTTTAGTATGTTTAAAATCATCTAAAACAAAATAATTATTACTGTTATTAGTATTCCCATCATCTATATTAATATCCATATATTCCCTACGTTTGGCTATATCATTCAATTCTTCTAAAAATGCTTCTGCTTTTTGTCGGCTCTCAAAATAATAAGGCGTATTTTTTAGAACCATTACACTTGAAGAACCTATACCCTTATAAGTTCCATTATGTTTTTCAACAATGGCTTTTATTTTTCTGTTTTTATTAATATTAGTAATTAAATTTCTAAATCTAAAATTATTAGATATAGTAACTTTTGTTAATGCTCCTTCTTGTTCTATAGAAAATGGTTTGCTATTTGCAATATTCTTTAGTTCTTTTACAAAATTACTAGCTTGTTCTTGTGTTTTAAAAGGATATGCATATGCTCTAATTCTTTCAAATGCATCTAAATTGCCATATTTTTTAGCAATTTTATCTATTTCTGTGATAGATAATTCTCTTGCACTAGATTTAGGAGTTATATAAACAAATATTTTATCTGGTAATACTTGTTTTATAACAAAATCTTTATTTAAAAAGTCATTATAAAATTCACTTATTTCCGTTGAAAAAGCTTCCATATCACTTAAACTCTTAAAAGAATATTGACAATAGTTTAATGCATCTCTTTTAAACCAACTATAAAACTCTCCTTTATCGCTTCCATAATGAATATTTTCATCTCGTCCATTATTCTTTATTGCTACGTCATGAAATATTTTATCTAAATCAGCTGATTCATATTGTGCTGTCAATTCTAAAATTAAAGGATTTCTTATAGTAAATATATATCTATCTGCTCTTTCACTTAACATTGCTCCCGTTCTAACACTATTGAAATTCTTAAGTATTTCTCTTTTTTTAGCAATAGCATCTTCTTTTTCCTTTAATTTATTAATTGTTTCTTTATTTTTAGGCACTTCATAATAAGGATTTATTTGCTTTATAACTTGGTCAAAATATTCCTCATTTTCCATGACAATTTCCATGACTGATTTTTCATCATAATGTTCTTTGACTGTATTTTCTTCAGATGATACTTCATCATTTATAGAAGAATCATCTTTTTTCACATAACTTTCACTATCAATATCATTATTTACATTGATTTCATTTTTCTCTTTATCATCAGTACTTCCATCTAATGAATACTCAATATTATATGGATTTACTCTATCCACTATCTCTAGGTTTTCTATAGTATCAAATAATTCATTGATATTTTTTATATGTGATAAATCAAGTGATGTAGACACATTTATTTTTGTAGCTTGTTGTCCTTCTTTTGTCGTTTGCTTGTCAATTATTACAACTTTAGTAGAAATAGATGTCCCTGCTTTATTAAATGCAATACCTGGTAAGATAATTTCTCTTATCAATATAGCTGATGTAGCTTCTTCACTTGCATACCATTTATCAAAATGTTTTTGACAAGCTGGGCCATTAGGTATTATAGCTACAATTCGACCGCCATCACGCAAATGTTTAAATGCTTTAGCTACATGTTCAATAGCTGTTTTACCACCTTGACCAAATGGTGGATTCATTATTACTGCATCAAATTTATTAATAGTATCAAGATTTTCAAATGGAATATCTCTAACCTTACCATTAAAGCTCATTCTAGTTAAATCTGCTAATTGTGAACTTGGTTCAATAGCTACATTTTTAGTTGTTGCAGGGAACCATCTCGCAATAGCTCCATGTCCAGCACTTGGTTCTAAAGCAGACTCTCCATCTTTCAATCTAGACCATTCAACCATTTTTAGACCGATTGGTTCTGGAGTAGCAAAATAATCTTTACCTTCACTAGATTTATTCTTACTTGTTTTCTTCTGATTGGCATAATAGAAAGTTTTTGCCTTATCATATGCTGTTTTTATATTTTGATTAGCATAATCTTTTTCTTTTCCGCCAGTCCCCTCTGATGAATTACCTGGTAAATTCTTTTTCCACTCATCACTATCAATTGTTTCTTGAAAAGCTTCAACAAACGACTGTTTTAAATTTCGTGCTTCTTCTCCCAAAGCTAGATTTTCTACTGTTTCACTTCTTTGAGCAATATTTGTAGCAAAAGCTGTACGCTCCATTGATGTTCCTGTATTTAAATAACGAAAAATAGCATTAGATTTTTGACCAACACGATAAATTCTGCCTTCTGTTTGAATTGCTTCTACAGGTTTAGTTGGTAATCCTAGATTAATCAATACTCTTTGATGTTTTCCTGTTTTATCATGAAGACTAATTCCCGCACTACCAGCGTCTGCTTGTACTAAAATTACGTCAACATCACTATTATCATCATTAAATTTTGATAAGCTATCATTCTTTTCTTTTGCAGATAAACTTCCATTATAAATAGCTATTTTATCGCCAAAAGCTTCGGTTAATGTCTGTATAGGCGATGTCAATTCAGATAAATCAAGATTTACTAAATCAGGTCTTTCTTTACAAAATCTTTCATATTCATCTTTGATACGATTTTTAGTATAAGAAGTAAGTGATTTAAATTGTTCATCATCAAAAGATAGTTTAAATGGATGTTTGCTTTCATTTTTTAAATATCTATGAAATACTACTATTTTTTTACCAGTTTTTTTGTATTCTTTTATTAATTTTATAGCTTCTCTAGCTTTCACAGCTTCTAATAAAAATAATTTATTATAATAGCCATAACTTTTATTAAAGAAATTGGCTAAATTTGTATAGTTATTTTTACTATTAAATAGATATTCAAAGCCTTCATCTACTTTTTTACCTATTCCACCATCTACTAGAATAAAACCTCTATCATAATCTTTATCAATTACTAATCTTCTGCTAGATATAGCACCATCATTCTTTAATTTCTCATGAAATTCCATTTCCATTATGCTATTATCTACATCTGGATCAGGCTGTTCTAATCGGTTATATCTTATTTTGTAACCAAAATTTTTAACAAAAAATTTATCATGTGCTTCTTCAGTACTTAAATTTCCATTTTTTCTATCATAATTAAAAAGATATCCTTCCGCATAATCGATATTTTTAACATGACTAAATGGTGTTGCTGATAAAAATAATACTTTTGGCTTATCTTTTTCTTGTATTTGTTTCCATTGATTTTTTAATTCTATTCTTAATTCCGAATTAGAATTTTCCTCTGGATATAAATAATCAAAACGTGTGTTAAAGCCTCTTTCATTTAGAGTAATAGCTCTTAAATTCTTAATAGCACCTGTTTCTTTATTATTTTGATTACTGATTAATTTATGACATTCATCAATGACTACTAAATCCCAATTACGCTTAACAAGTGTTTTATTAGATGTAAAATTATTTAATGTAGTTATAGATATATTATTATTACCATTGTCTTTCTTATTCTTTAATGGCACTATATTAAGTCCAAATTTTTTGCCACTATCAATCCAACCATCATTGATACCTGTACTTGGCGATACAATTAAAATGTTCTTTTTTCCTTGTTCTACAAAACGTTTAACAATTCCCAATCCAGTAAATGTTTTTCCTGTACCTGTACCATTAGTAAATAACATTCCTGGTTTATTATTCACAAACATACGTGTTTCTGCTTTGAAAACATCATCTTGTTGTTCTGGCAATAATAAAGGTAGGTCATTCTTGATAGATTCAAGATTGCCTACCTTTATATCTTTTATATTAATTTGTTTTTGTTTATCTATAGTGCTTTCATCGAATAATGATTCATTAACAAAGTCAGTAATTCTTTCTGTTGTTGTTTCGTCAACCAATGGTCTTTCGTAGCTATCTGTAACGCTTCTTGATAGCTTAGTATCTCTGGTGCTATTGTCCGTATTTGCGGATTTTTCTTGGCGTATTGTGCTATCGCTAGTCTTTCCGCCAATATTGGTGCTATCTCCACGAATGCTAGTGCTACTATCTTGTCGTGGCCCCTCTCCACCATTTGTTCGTATATCTTGTCCATCTTCTCTACTGGATCGGTGGCTTTCATCATCTGTCCCCACATTGTCTTTATCGTTCCCCTGCTTATCTCGTGTAACCACTGTGTTGGAGCTGTCATTAAGCTCATTTTCATTTACCTCACTTTTCTTTTGATTGTCGCTAATATTATCATTTGATATAATATTATTAGAAGAAACATTTGATTTTACGGATATCGGGAGCCGTTCCTCTGTAACTCCAGTTTTATTGTTACTTTGGGATAATCGAACCGCACTATCACTGGAAATAGTGGCAATATCTTGTCCCTGTTTGCTATAAATCAATGTTTCTTTTTTTATTTGATTTTTAAAGCTCCCTATATTCTTAGGTATAGCAGTGATAATAATATAATAACCATTATCTTCGTTTTGTAATTCAAAATAAGTAGGTACTACATTTTGTTTAGCTTTTACATTATCATCATTTAATTTAACTAAAGAATATGTCGCTCTTTTTCCTTTTCCATTATCTTTTTTATAAATCACATCAAAATTTTCAGCAACATCTGCAATCATATCTTCAATCGAATTATACCCTATATGTTTAGCTTGTTTTTCATGTTTTTTAGCATGAATTAAGCCTTGTTTTTCGTTACCAACACGAAGTCGAATTTTCCCTGGTGTCAATTCTCCGCCAGTAGCATTTGATATAGATGATGTAATTTCTCCAAAATTCCTGCTTCCATTGGATTTTATAATAAATTCATTTTCATTAGCTTCAGCTAAAGATTTTCCACTTTCTGTTAAATATCCATATGCTAAATCAAATGATTTATTTTGTTTATTATTTGTATTCTTTTGTTCTACTTCATTTGCTTTTAAATCAAAAGAAGACCTATTTATATCTAACTGTTCTCTATTATTCTCAATAGATTGTGTTTCAGATGTAGATAAGTCTTCTTTTTGTATATCTGCTTCAATTTTATTGTCATATAAAGTTTTCTGTATTTGTTGTTTTTCTTTATCATTTAATATAGGTTCTAATTTTCTTTGCATAAAATCATTAGCTTTATTTACTCTATTAATATTATCACTACTAATAGCCTGCTCAAGATTATTTAAATCAACTTTTAATTGTTTTTCTTGTACTTTATCAAACAAAAGTTTACCTATATTTTTAGCAGCTTCTATATCTATTTCTTTTTGTTTTTGCTGAATATTTGTTTCATTACTTCTGCTGCTTGTTTGATTTTCTTTTGGTAATTGTCGTCCTTGTTCATATTGTTTTGCTTTGTCTGCAATTGTTTCAAGTCCATTTATAGCATCTTCCCTTCTTCTAAATTCATTTGCTACTTCTGGTGGTATCTGCATACCATATTGAGGATCTTCATATCCATATGACAAATGCTCTATAGCTGTATCTCTTAAATATCCTTCAATATCATTTTTTCCAAGAGGTCGATAATCTCTTGCTTTCATTATATCTCTATACCATTGATAATTATTGGAAAATCCAGGACTATTAATATATTCATCTGTTTTTTCATTATAATATACACTACGGGCTACTACTCCTTTTTTCATTTGAGAACGAAGTATTTCCATATAGTTTTGTATATCTTGTTCTTGCTCATTTTTCAGTAAGTTTAATACATCAACAAAAGATTTTCCAGTATCTTTAAAAGTGTAATCTAAATAGTCCATTGCTAATGCTTCTTCTTCAGATAAGCTATTTATAAATTCTTTATATTTTTTTGCTCTTTCTATAGATTTAGCTAATTGTTCTATAGAGTAATCATATTGATAATCTTGATTATAATTTTCCGCCATCAAATTGTTTTTTATTCTATAATATAACTCATTTGTCTTATCTTTTGACGATTTTTCTTCAGATTTAGTTTTATAAATAGGCTCTCTTTTTGCTTTCCAATCACCATATTCATCAAGAGGTAACATTAATTCATTACTCCAATTTATAGGATTAGTCATATCATCAGAAGAATATCCACCTTGATTACCATTATATAAAGCTTCATATATTTTATTATTTTTTTGCTTAGATTGCTCCTCTTCATATTTAGGCATATTTCGTTTTAAAATATCACCTAATAATCCATCACTGGATAAATCTTTTCCTTCATTTTTTGATATTACTGTTGGGCCTAAATCACTATAATTAGAAGGAAGTGTTGAAAAATGGTCTAATCTATCAATAATTCCTTTTATTTTATCTTGATTATTTCTATATTGAACAACTGGCACAGCAGCTATTTGATTATTATTTATATTAAATGGACTTTTTATCATTGATGCATTTTTTTGATAATCAATTTTTCTCTTATCTCTAATAATTTTATCTAATACATTACTAAAAGATTGGTATTGTTCTTGTTTACTATTATTTCTAGCTTCAGCTATTTCATCAGCAAGATGATTATTAGGATCATTTAATCCATTTAATAAAGTTGCTTTAATTACTTTTTCATCACTATTTAATGAATTTAATAAATATTGTATTGCAGTAATAGCATCTCTTTGTCTATTTATATCACTACTATCTAATGAAGCTTTTATCTTATCATAATTTACTATAGGATTAGTATTTTGTAATTCATTATTACTTTTTTCTAATTGTTTTAATAAATTATTTCCTAAAATTTTTAGTTTGTTTGTATCAAATTGGGGTTTATTATCTTTATTTTTATTAACTTTAAAAGCATTATCCTCCATAAAGCCTTTTTTCATATGCTCTATTTTTTCAGCTTTTTTTGCCTGCAATTTTGTTAGAAATTTTTTATCTGTTTTCTTTATATTATCAATTAAATTATCTAAAGCATATATATCATTATTACGCTTTATTTTAGTTAATTTATCTAAATATAAAATATTTCCATCTGTTTGAGCTTTAGCTATTTCCTCATCAACAATATCCCATTTTTCATCTTCAGATAAAGTATCTAAATCACTATTATTATCATTTTTTTCTGTTTTATACTCTGCTTGTGCAGGTTCATAAAGTGATATATCATCTGCTTTCATATTAGAATAATCATTATTTAATACATAACTATCATTATTGTAAAAGTCGTTAGCAGTTGAATTATCAATGTTTGGTGCACTATCTACTTGAGTTGATACACCAGGTATAGGCTCTCCATGGTCTGAAAAATGTATATGTCCGCCAGTAGCATTTGCTGATGGATTAGTATATTCATCAAGTGATGTTAAACCATATTTTTCGCCTTGTTTTATAAGCCATGCTCTAGCTTCAGGATCACTTGCTAATAAGTCATTAGCCACATCAATCGCTTGCCCACTATCATGCCAAGAAGAACCATCTCCATTTCTTTTCATGCTAGTTACATCTAAATTATAACCAAATTTATTATAGAAATCTCTTGCCAATAAATTTAATTTTTGTTCTGTTAATGTAGTAAGCCCTGTATCACTAACTTCTCCTAAGATATTGTAATATTTCTTATCAGGCAAAGAAATGCTATTCGTACTATCTTCTATCTCACTTGCAATACTTTCTAAATCGCTAGTATATTTTTCTTCTGATGCACCATAATATCCATTTTCTTTAAGTACATGTGAAAAATCTCCTATATTTCCTTCACGAATTTTATTTAAATCATAATTTTTTAATGTTTGTCTAGCATATTCATGGGCAAATTCTTCGATTGAATCAAATCTTTGTAATCTATTTTCAGAAGTATTAGGATCTTTCAATCCGCCAAAATTATTAGTTCTAACTGCATTATCCGCAGAAAATCTACCACTTTCTAAAGCCCATTGTGAATAAATAGCTTTTGCTAAATCTGGTCTTCCTACATCATTAGCTGCAATAGTAGCAGCTTTCCATGCATCAGCATTTTCTATACCTTTTGGAATAGATATATTGTTAGTATTTGTATTATTAACTTTATTTTTTACTAATGCATTATATGTTCTATTAATACCACCTCGTATACCACCAATGCCAGCAAATCCTAAAGCACCTATAGCCCCCATTGCACCAGCTTGCTCTTCATCAAGCATAGGATTAAAAAGTGTTCCATATGGTTTATTAGTATATTCCTTTTGTAGCTGTTGCTGTTTCATTTCTGTAATATATTCACCAGCCATATTTAATGGAACACCTGTCATTATATTTCTAGCTATTTTTTTATACCAATCATTACCACCTAAATATTTATTTTTCTTCAAGGCTAAGCCCATTTTACCTGTAATCAAAGCACCTGTTAATGCATCAGAAGCCATTAAATAGGGTGCTTCATTAATGGCTAATTTATTAATAGTATTTGCAATATCTACATCACTATAACCTTGTTCTTTTAAATCATTATAAATAGAACCTGCATCCGACACTGCTTCTGTAAGACCGCCACCAACACCCCATTTAATCATATGATTAGCTACACTTTCTGCACCTTTTCCAATTGCTGCTGAAGCTAATTTTTTACCAGTTATTCCACTTAATAAATCAATGCCTTTTGTTACTGTTCCACCTATTTTAGCAGCTCCTGCTCCTGGTACAACTACTGAAGCTGCTAATGAAGGTAACGTACTTCCTACACCTTGTGATATATCTGCTATAGCACCTCTTGGATCTGTCCAATAATCAAAATTTGAAACTCTATCCCATAAACCACCATAAGAATCACGAGAACCATATTTACGTATATTATCTTGTGCTAATGTATCTAAATATGCACCTTCATTCAATAATGCATCAGCATTTTTCTGTATTGTTTCTTTATATGGTGTTGGATTACTTTCTGTTACAGGTTGGTATAGATTAGGGCCATTATATCCATTATTTGTTATAGCTTGTCCTTGTGCTTCTAATCCTTTTGCAGATAACCATTTATTCAAATATGGATTATCCGCCAATGCTTTTAAATTAGCCCCAGTAAAATTAGCAATACCACTTATAGCACCTTCTGCACCACCTTTAAAGTTTCCCCATGCACTTTCCAAAAATCCTGGATCTTCTTCTTTTGTTTTTTTATATATATTTTCACCATAATGTTTATTTACTGTATCAATAAACGATTGTGACCATTTAGACATTATTTTCACCTTCTTAATAAAATTAATACTTATTTATCAATATATTTTAAATAACTTTCAGCTTCATTTTTATATGCAGAATTACCAGTTTTAGTATATGCAGCCATGGCTCGTTTATAATTTGCTTCATACATAACTTGATTTAAATTGTATAAATCATCACTATCTAATTTTTCCTTATTTTTTTCTATATAATCTTCAATTGCATCAATAGCTTCACCTGAAGATATTCTTAGTTTATCTGCTTCATCAGAGTCACCATCAAATTCAGCATATTGATTTACTGCTGTCATGGCTTGTGAAATTAAATTATTTAATTCCGTTATATATGTTGGTGGCTTTTCTTGCTTATCAGATGATTTACCATTTATATTGTTATATACTCCTGAAGCTAATAAATAAGCTGTTTGACTATCTAAACCGCCATATTTTATTAAACTTTTTGCCATGACATTAATCTTATCTTGCAATCCTAAATTTGCATATTTTCTATCCACTTGAGCTTTTATTTGATAAAGTTCTGCCTGCTGTCTTGCTTGTAGAGCTTGTAAGTTAGCTGTTTCTTCATATTGTTGATTTTGCAATTCTGAATTAATTCTTCCTTGATTATTCATTGCTATTAATTGATTTTGAGCGTTATTATTATCCCTTTGAATCTGTTGATTAAATGCAAATACATCTTTTGGCATACCATATGCTGATAATAATTGAGTATATGCATCAGGATTTTCATTTCTTAATTGAGCCAAAATACCCATTCCTAAATCCCCAACACTTCCATCTGGATTTATTCCATATTGTATAAACTGCGATGATAAATCATTCATTTTTCTTGACTGATATGCAGCTGATTTTTGTGTTGCATATCGTTCTGCTGCTGTTCTGCCTACACCTTTAGCACGAGCTTCTTCATATAATTGTTGCCAATATTCTTGAGTACTTACTGGATTGGCTGTATATACACTACTTGCATCTTGCATATTAAATTTAGGACTTTCATTTAAACTAGCTAATAATGATCTTTCATCTGTAGTATCTGCTCCATAAGAACTCATATCTAATCCATATTGATTAGCTAAATCTCTAGCTTTTTTTGCTTGTAATTGAGCAAGTAATCTCTCATTTTCATTAGTAGCATTATCATAATTAAATTTAGCAGCTATAATTTCACTGTGTACTTTATCAGCTATTTGTTGCTGAAATGGTGATACATTTTGTGCTATAGGCAATTTATAATAATTTAAATCCGCCATAGATTTTTGAGATTGTTCCTGTGTTTTGTCTGCACCACATTAACTACTATCTACACCTAATTTATTTAATTCTTCTCTAGCAGCATTTGCCTGTGCATTAGCAGACTGCATTCCTTCAGTATCATTATTAGCTTGAGCTTTCATATAATCTGCCTTTGCACTATTGATAATATTTACATAATAATCAATTCGTGGTTTTAAATATTCAGGTAAAGAATTAGCCGCCACTTCATTACTAGAAGCGACGGCATTATTAAAAGACATTGGTAAAAATTTCATTATTAAATTCATTTCATTTTGCTGTTTTTGATTTTCTTCATTTATAGCATTTTGTACCATTTGTTGCTGTTGATTTTGTCTAGATGATAAATCTCCATAATTTGGTAAATTTGATGAAGATATGATTTCTCCTTTGGGTTTTAAATTACTTACTGCTCCTAATAAGCTTACAGTTTGAGCTACAGGAGACGTATTATTTGAAATATTATTTTCTGTTGTTTTATCAGCTATGTTATCTGATGTTATCGCATTACCCTTATACTCTAAATTATTATTTAAATTTAAATCACCACCAGAAGTTATTGCATTTGTAGAGTCTATACTATAATTCGATAAGTTTTCAGGGGTTAAACCTTTTAAAAAATCTGTTTGAGGTTCTTTTGATGCATTTGTTATTTTATTTTCATTCCCTCTATCAATATAATCTTTTATATATGAACCTAAAGCAAAACCTAAGGCAGATTCCCATGGCATACTAGCCACAGCTAATCCTCTTTTTAAGTTATACATTTTATCCCACTGGTCTTGATTTTGATATGCATTTATTCCTTGTTCCATAAAAATCATTCTCCTTTATCTTTTAAAATAATCCGCCAAACAATCCACCAAGTAATCCGCCACCGCTAGTGGTTTGAGTAGTTGTAGTCGTTCCTTTACCTGCTAATGCATTAAGCGTTGAATTGCCTGAACTTGCAAGCCCTGTTGAAGCATTCCACAAATTAAGTGCTGGCTGTTGAGCCGCTTCTTGTGCTCCTGCTGCTGTTGTTATTCCTGCCGATGCATTATTGATATTTCCATTATTTATTCCATTTAATAAGTTCATGTAACTTTGTTGTTGTTGTGAAATAGTATTATTCACACTATCAGATAAATCTTTCATTCCTGTAGTTGTTACAGAACTATTCAATACACCATTATTAGCAAGCCCATTTAATAAATTACCCATACTATTTTGAGCTATGGTTGATACATTATTAGTTATATTGTCTAGTGCTGCTTGCGGTAATTGTCCATTAGCCAAAGCTTGATTATTTTGGTTTGCTTGATTTATTTGACTTTGTGCTTGATTATTAGCTGTGTTAAAATCATATTGAACAGCACCTATTGAGTTTTGCAGAATATTTTTAGCAGTATCATTTAACCATGATGCATTAGGTGCATATTGATTAGCTAAGTCAGCTTGAACTTTTTGCAGCTGTAGCTCATATTCTGTTGGTTGATACGATTGGTTGTTTACCGTTGTATTTCCTTTGAATAACTGCAAATCTATATAATAAATTTTAGGTTCGTATGTATGTATAGCCTCACCTACTTTCTATATCTAAATATCCCATGTTACATAATAAGAAATCCTTGTTATATCATCATGCATATGTACAGGTGATATACGAGCCTTCTTACCTTTTTTGTTTTCTGCATAATAGATAAAAGAGCCGTCATGAAGCGGCTCTTTTTTAGTTATCTTATATCCCCAAAAACGAATATAAGCTTTTATATTTTCTCGTATGCATATTGTACCTAGTTTTTTTATCCCTAGCATTTGAGCAAATACTGTAGCGAAATCTCGCCAAAATTTGCCATCACCAGACATTTGATAAATAATTAGCATACTATTATCTTTAGTAGTGCTAAGTTCACAAAAGCCACGAGAAGGCAAATAAAAAAGCTTAAACCCTTCTTTTGGTTTAAACTTATCTTTTGTTTTTTGCTCATATTTTTTTATATATTCATCTAATGTATTATTCATATAAAAAATCCCATAAATAAACCATTTTTCCTTCATGGGAAAAATGTAACTAAAAAGCTTATAAATAAACTTATTTTAAAATTCCCAAATAAATATAATTATCTCAATGTGGGAAAAATGGCATTAAAACTTGAATTTATAACCTAGAATAACTGTCTTTTCATCAGCAACTATCCAGGTATTTTTTATATCCCCAGCTATAGCGATACCATTATTTCCAATACCTATACCAATAGCATAATTCTTTTCTTTGTTAATCTGTTGATTGTTTTCGTAC
>OGZI01002754.1_pt1 | contig 13624 bp, 8 predicted proteins | sample 1576711 | NCBI WGS metagenome assembly OGZI01 (sample SAMEA3541482, study PRJEB24748) | human gut metagenome | biome: human gut; feature: human-associated habitat; material: faeces | place: China | collected 2012
AGAATGAAGGAAACTTGCTCCCGCTGAAAGGAAAGACAGCCGTGATGGGGCCTAATGCAAATTTGATTCCTACCGGTGGCGGCAGTGGTTTTGTCACTCCTTTTTCTACCGTCTCAGTGGCTCAAGGCTTGAAAGAATTGAAGAAAAAGAATCTGTTACTATTGACGGATGATGTGATTTATGAAGATATTGTCCATGAGTTTTATACTGATGCTAATCGTCAGATGAAAGGCTTCAAAGCTGAATACTTTAAAAACAAGACCCTTTCGGGCCAGCCTGAAGTAATACGCACGGAATCCTCTGTTGATTATGACTGGGGATATGGAGCACCTTTGGACGGCTTTCCGACAGATGGATTCTCTGTCCGTTGGACAGCCTGCTACATGCCACAAACTGACGGGCAGTTGAAACTTCATATCGGTGGTGATGACGGTTATCGTCTGTTTGTGAATGACAAGCATATTACAGGAGATTGGGGAAATCATTCATACTCTAGCCGTGAAGTTGAACTGCCGGTTGAGGGTGGTAAGGAGTACCGTTTCCGGATTGAATTCTTTGATAATATTTCTTCGGCCATCATTCGTTTTAATGCTTATAGCCTTAATGAGGCGAAACTTCGTCAAGGATTGGCAAAGGTGGATAATGTTGTGTTCTGCACAGGTTTCAATAGTAATACCGAAGGCGAAGGCTTTGACCGTCCGTTTGCCTTGCTTCGCTATCAGGAATTGTTTATCAAGAAGATTGCGTCCATGCATCCCAATGTTGTGGTTGTACTGAACGCCGGTGGCGGTGTGGATTTCACCAACTGGTATGATGCTGCAAAAGCGATTCTTATGGCCTGGTATCCGGGGCAGGAAGGCGGTCAGGCAATTGCTGAAATCCTGACCGGTAAGATTTCTCCAAGTGGAAAGCTACCGATTTCTATCGAGCGGAAATGGGAAGATAATCCGGTGCACGGCAGTTATTACGAGAACTTAAAGGCGGAGATTAAGCGTGTAGACTATTCCGAAGGTGTCTTTGTCGGTTATCGTGGATACGACCGTTCGGGAAAAGAACCTTTCTATCCGTTTGGCTACGGTTTGTCCTATACTACTTTCGCTTATAGTAATATGGCTGCGGAGAAAACGGGTGAGCATCAGGTTACCGTTAGCTTTGATATAGAGAATACAGGTAAGATGGATGCTTCGGAGGTGGCACAAGTGTATGTGCATGATGTACAGTCTTCTGTTCCCCGTCCGTTGAAAGAACTGAAAGGATATGAAAAGGTATTCTTGAAGAAAGGGGAGAAGAAGCGGGTTTCTGTTGTGCTGGATGAGGATGCATTCTCTTTTTACGATATGAATCAACACCGCTTTGTAGTGGAAAAAGGAGACTTTGAGATCTTAGTCGGGCCTGCTTCCAGTCAATTGCCTTTAAAGGCTATGGTTGAACTGTAATGACCGAATGATAAACAAATAAATATATAATGAAAAAAACACTTTTATTGGGAGCGTCTCTGTTATGTTCCGTTTTTATAATGGCAACAGAGATTCCTTTTCAAAAAGCAGAAATAAAGTCAATCATGCGAAAGGTGGCGGATTGGCAGATTGCCAATCCACACCCCGCTCCTGAACATGACGACTTGAACTGGCCGCAAGGTGCTCTTTATGTCGGCATGGTGGATTGGGCGGAATTGGCTGAAAAAGAAGACAATGATGATACATATTATAAGTGGCTTACCCGTATAGGCCGACGGAATTGCTGGCAGCCGGATAAACGGTTTTACCATGCTGATGACATCGCTGTGTCACAGTCCTTTTTGGATTTATACCGCAAGTACAAAGATGAAGCAATGATTATCCCTACGCTCGCCCGTACGGAATGGATTGTCAATCATCCGTCCGAAGGCAGTTTCAAGCTGGTGGAGGGAGACTTAAAGACCTTGGAACGTTGGACTTGGTGTGACGCTCTCTTTATGGCTCCCCCTGTATATGCCAAACTGTATATGCTGACCGGGGAGAAAAAATATATCAAATTTATGAATCGTGAGTATAAAGCGACTTATGATTACCTGTTCGATAAAGAAGAAAATCTCTTCTACCGTGACCACCGTTATTTTGATATGAAACGATGGAGAATAGCTGATATCACCTGGAACGGAAATACAGATAACGATAAAGCGATCGTTTACGGTTTATATCCTTATCGTATTGCTAAACCAAAACCGGGAACATCGGATCAGGACAAGTACATTTTTGTAAAGACAAAATCCGAACGTTTCAAGGTGGCAAGAACCTTCCAGCAGTCTAACTATTATTCATTCATTGCTGATGATGTAATTAATAACAATCCGACGATTGTGAAGAATCCATTCCAATAAAAATAAGAGATTATGAAAAAGATTATACCTTTCTTTATTATGATATGTTGTTTGTTGGCAGTAAGCAGTTGCAGCTACGACAACTTTGAGGAACCTAAGGCTACATTGACCGGAAGAGCAATTTATGACGGTGAAGCAGTAGGGGTTAGAAGTGGAAGTTCAGAGTTTGCTTTATTCCAGGATGGTTATGCTTTGCATGGCTCTATTCCGGTGTATGTTGCGCAGGACGGAAGCTATTCCGTGTCCCTTTTCAATGGTGATTATAAATTGGTGCGTATGGGCAATGCTCCTTGGGAAAGACCTTCTAATGACACAATTTATATTACAGTGAAAGGAAACACTGTGCAGGATATTCCAGTGACACCGTATTTCTCTGTCAGAAACGTATCTTTTGCCAGAAACGGCAACAAGGTTACCGCACGGTTTACTATTAATAAGGTAGTTGCCGATGCCAATCTGGAGAATGTAGGTATTTATTTGGGAACAGGTATCCTGACGGATGAGAAACAAAAGGAAGCAGAATTGAAGTTGGGTAATACAGTTTCACTCAATCAGGAAAACACTGCTGAAATTGAGATTCCAAGTGGCTTACTCAATGAATCCTATCTTTACGCCCGTGTCGGAGCTAAATCAGACAAGTCATCGGAATATTGTTACAGTCAATCTATTAAAGTAGCATTGAAATAAATAGCATCAAGAATGTAAATACCGGAGGGGGAGTATCACAACCTGATATTTCCCCTTTTTATCCAACTCATGAAAATATGATAGTACCTATTAAACAAACTTTGATTATAATCGGCTTGATGTTGGCAGTGACGCTGCCTGCTTTCGCGTTATCTGGTAATCCTGTGTTACCAGGTTTCCATGCTGATCCTGAAATTTTATATTCCAACAAGACTAAGAAATACTATATCTATTCCACCACAGACGGACAGCCTGGATGGGGTGGTTGGTATTTTACCGTTTTTTCGTCTGTTGACTTAAAGAATTGGAAGGATGAAGGGACAATGCTGGATTTGAAATCAGATCAGGTACCTTGGGCGGATGGCAATGCATGGGCACCTTGTATGGAGGAGAAGTTGATAGGAGGAAAATATAAATACTTCTTTTACTACAGCGGTAATCCGAAAGCAGGTGGAGGAAAACAGATTGGAGTAGCCACGAGCGATTCTCCTACGGGGCCGTTTGTTGATTTAGGGCATCCCATTGTAACGGATTCACCCACCGGAAACGGTCAGCAAATAGATGTGGATGTGTTTACCGATCCGGTTTCGGGGAAGTCTTATCTGTATTGGGGAAATGGCTATATGGCAGGTGCGGAACTGAATGAGGATATGGTTTCCATTAAGAAGGAAACGATTACAGTGATGACTCCCGAAGGAGGGACTTTGCAGGATTATGCTTATCGTGAAGCTGCTTATGTGTTCTACCGTAACGGACTTTACTATTTCATGTGGTCGGTAGATGATACAGGGTCTCCCAATTATCATGTAGCTTATGGCACTTCAGCCTCACCTTTGGGACCAATTAAAGTAGCTAAGAATCCTGTTATACTGATTCAAAACCCGGAAAAGGAAATATACGGTCCTGCTCATAATGCTGTTTTGCAAGTTCCCGGCACTGATAAGTGGTATATTATTTATCATCGCATTAATAAGAATTATCTCAAAAGTGATCCCGGTGTTCATCGTGAAGTATGTATAGATCGTATGGAATTTAATGAAGATGGGAGCATTAAGCAAGTAATACCCACTCCTTAATAATATCTTTCCTGATTTCGGTAGATGGTCAGGTTGTTTCAGGACGGAATTGTATTGTATGATTTGAATAATGAAAGATTATAGATGAATAGGATTATAGGTAAAAAGAGAGTAGCGATTTTAGGTTTTCTGTTTGTATGTGTGGCGGGTGGATGTTTTCAATCTGTTTCTGATGTAAGTTATCAGATAGAAACGGATAAGCCTTGTCAAACGATGGCATATTTCAGTGCTTCAGATGCCTGGAGTATGCAGTTTATCGGACTTTGGCCGGAAGAGAAACAAAACCTGGTAGCCGATTGGCTGTTCAGTACGGAGAATGATGCGAATGGACAGCCGAAAGGTATCGGCCTGTCCCTCTGGCGTTTCAATGTCGGTGCAGGCAGTGCGGAACAAGGGGAGGCTAGTCAGATCGCTTCTCCCTGGATGCGAGCCGAGTGTTTTCTGAACGCGGATGGAACGTACGACTGGAACAAGCAACAAGGACAACGCAATTTTCTGAAACTGGCAAAGGAACGGGGAGTCAATAAATTCCTGGCTTTCCTGAACTCGCCTCCCGTACATTATACACAGAACGGATTGGCAACCAATACCGGTCGTGGAGGTACGGCAAATTTGAAGCCGGATTGTTATGGAAAATACGTCCGTTTTCTGGCAGATGTAGTACAGGGAGTAGAAGAACATGATGGCATCAAGTTCAATTACATCTGTCCTTTCAACGAACCGGACGGACATTGGAATTGGGTAGGACCGAAACAGGAAGGTTGTCCGGCAACCAACAAAGAAGTAGCTCATACTGTCCGTTTGTTAAGCAAAGAATTTGTAAGCCGGAATATGGATACGCAGATTTTGGTGAATGAATCTTCTGATTATCGCTGTATGTTCCGCACTCACGAAACAGATTGGCAACGGGGTTATCAGATTCAAGCCTTTTTCAGTCCGGATAGTGTAGATACATATTTAGGAGATACTCCGAATGTTCCCCGCCTGATGCTTGGTCATAGCTATTGGACAACGACTCCGTTAAGCGAATTGCGTAATATCCGCTGCCAGTTGCGGGATACCTTAGATAAACATCAAGTTGGCTTCTGGCAAACGGAGACTTGCATCATGGGTAATGATGAAGAAATTGGTGGTGGAAATGGTTTCGACCGTACAATGAAGACAGCGCTCTATGTAGCACGTATCATTCATCATGATATTGTGTATGCCAGAGCTGAAAGCTGGCAATGGTGGCGTGCCATTGGCGGTGACTACAAAGACGGACTGATTCGTGAGTATACAACAGACGATAACCTTTTGGATGGTAGAGTAGAAGATTCTAAACTGATGTGGGCTTTAGGAAATTATAGCCGTTTTACCCGTCCGGGAGCAGTCCGGCTATCCGTTTCGGCTTTCGATCAAACAAACGCTTTCATCCCTGATGGCGATACCGACCAGCAAGGATTGATGTGTTCTGCTTACAAAAACGTAGATGGAACGTATGTGATAGTCGTTATAAACTATGCCAATGAAGAAAAAGAGTTTTCTATTCATAAAGAAAAAGTCGGGAATGCACAATGGCAGGTTTATCGTACTTCGGATAAAGAAGGGGAGAATTTGCTGCCGGTAGGAAAAGTGAAAAGTGGAAAGAACATTCAGATTCCGGCACGTTCTATTATAACGCTTCAGAGTAACTAATAAAAGCAGCTTTATATTCTTTATTTCTTTTTGAAAGCTGTACATTTGTGTGTCCGTCCATTGCTACGAAGGTAATGGACGGACACAATGCGTAAATAAGGAGGCATTTTATGGACAATAGAGGAAAAATTGTCATTTATCAGACGAAGGATGGGAAAACTTCCATTGATGTAAAGTTGGAGAATGAGACGGTGTGGCTCAATCAAGCTCAAATGGCGGAGTTGTTTCAAACGGATAGAACTTCCGTAGTGAAGCATGTTAATAACATCTATAAGTCGGAAGAGTTGGAGAAAGACTCAACTTGTGCAAAAATTGCACAAGTTCAGATGGAGGGGAATCGGACTATCAAGCGTCACATTATTTATTATAATCTTGATATGATTATTTCTGTCGGTTATAGGGTCAATTCCATGCGTGGCACCCAATTCCGTATTTGGGCCAATAAAGTCCTGAAAGACTACTTGATTAAAGGTTATGCCATTAATCAGCAAGCCAAAGCTGTTCAACTGGAAGACTTGAAGAGCACCGTACGCCTTCTTTCTAACGTCATCGAACACAAACAATTGACGCTGGATGAGGCCAATGGACTCTTGCGTGTGATTACCGATTACACTTACGGTCTGGATACACTGGATAAATACGATTACCAGCAATTGGAAGTAGACTCCACGACTCCTACTGAAGAATTTCGTGCCACCTATGAAGAAGCAATGGAAGCCATTCACCTTTTGCAGGAAAAGTTCGGAAGCAGTGATTTGTTTGGAAATGAAAAGGATCAGTCGTTCAAAAGCTCTATCAACACCATTTATCAGACGTTTGGCGGAGAAGAACTTTATCCGAGCGTTGAAGAGAAAGCAGCGATGCTTTTCTACCTTGTCGTAAAGAATCACTCGTTTAGTGACGGTAACAAGCGTATTGCCGCTTTCTTGTTTCTTTGGTTTCTGGAGAAGAACGGTATATTATATAAATCCGATGGTTCGAAGTTGATTGGAAACAATACGCTTGTGGCACTTACGTTGATGATTGCCGAAAGCCGGACGGAAGAAAAGGACGTGATGGTGAAGGTAGTAATCAATTTGATTAATAAGAATAATTGAATTTAGGTCTTATTAATGAGTGATATAGATAATGAGAGATACCTCGCTTCAAGGTGTCTCTCATTCTACCATAAAAATAGGTTATTTTTTGGGGGGGAATTTATTATCAGGAATACCATTTTGCTGACGTCAGCAAAATGATCGGTAGTGCCTTCTTGGGCACTTTTTTCATACTCTTTACTTTATTATTGTATAGTATTTGCTTCATCCTCTTTTATCTCCGCCTTGCCATAATATCCCGGCATCGGCATGTAAATCGGATTATAATAAGTATTGATATTCTTCAACTTCTTCTCCTCCTCTTTCAGCCGTTTGATTTGCCGTGCGGCAGTGGTAGGGGTAAAGCCGCACAATCCTTGAAAGTCGCGACGGGTTAATACAGGGTTGCTCTTGAAGTAGTTTGTCAGCAATTTGTCTATCTCGTCATTTGAAAGGACAGCCGAATGGGGTTTCAGTTTACTTCGCTCCACATGAACAACACTGACTGACCTTTTCAGTTTGGCATCCGCTTTAAAGCTGATGTTGGCTTTGAGTTTTATCTGATTCGCTTTTAGTTTGGGCGAAGTGATAGGCTCTTGACTATTCAGCTTTATCTGGAAATAACCGATGCCATCCAGATGGACGCTTTGTCCTTCTCGAAGACGATCCCCCATAAAATGACTTAGAGATTCGAGAACAGACTTTACATCCCCTTCAGTTAGAGAAGTGGCTATCTGGATTTCTTTTGCCAGATAGTCTGTGTCAATGTGTTGGAAGTTGACTACACGTGCGTGATACATTTCCTTACCTTCCTCGTCCTTGGGGCGGGGAGTCTTGTACAATTCAAATTGTATTGCCATTATTAATTTGTTTTCGCCTTATACATTACTACGTATTTTAAATTTATCGTTGTAAGCCTATAAGGACATTGTTTTTTTGTTGCGAAGCTAATCGATCATCTTCGGACTTAGGGGGAGGGTGTTATATAGCTGTTGTTTGTTTGCTATCAAGCGGCTTTTATAAGTTATCCTGCCTTTATTCTTGGACTAAGGCATAGGGATAGTTATCTTCCGGTGCCTTTATCATTAGTTTCCCACGGCCGTGGAGAGATCTCGTCATGGCTGTGGTAGTATCTTTTCACGGCCGTGGTAGGAATTCGCCACGGCCATGAAGAATGAACTATATCGGTAGCAAAGATAAACTATATCAGGGAGAAAAGCAAAGTATTCCTACTTGTTGTAGGTATTTATATGCCTTGTTCTATTTGATAGATATAGGGCAAGGGAGAATTAAACTATTTTACTGTGATAACAGTGGCATTGTCTGAAAAATATAGTTATATTTGTAGCGTGTCTTCAGAGAGAAGATACGTTTACTTTTGAATTGGAGAAAGTGTTTTTATTATCTGCTCCGTAAATCTGGTAAATTTAACACCTGCAGATAATAAGTGACCGGTCTCCACGTCCATGTTGTATATATATTTGTTATATATCTCAACGGGCGTGGAGCTATTGCTTATTATTCAGGTGTAGGCTTACCAGAGCCGTCGGAGGATAGTACAGTAATAGTTTCCGCGCCTTTTTTATTGGCAAACGGGAACACATAATTAAAAAATGATAGTTATGAGTGACCTTACTTGTTCCTGTTCCTGCCTGATGAAGCACGATTTAGAACGCTCCGTCGACAAGCTTAGTTTTATGAAAGAAAACTGGCCTAGCTTTGCAAATATTGAAAGTGTAGACCAATTGTCAAAAGCTGAATTGCAGTGTTCTCTCTGTTTATTGAATATAGTGATAGACGGGCTGTCTAAAGATGAATTCTCATGTCCGAATAAAGAACTTATCCATTTGGTCATCATGTATGTGTATATACAGGAAAGGTTCGATTTATGTGAAATCAAAGAACTGCATACTAAATTGGTGATGGCTCCTGTGAAGAAAAGAAAGAAATGGCTCTCTAAGTCATAGCTATTCAGGTTGTCTTTGCAAAAATTTGATGAAAGTAGTGTTTTTTGCGGTGATAGGTGACAGATGTGGTGATAGGTTGAAAAACAACCTATCACCGCCGGGAACTTCGATGAATAAGGTATTTGATTGCCGTCGGTGATAGGTGATAGAGAAAAGTGATTTTTTATATATGAGAAGAAGCTTGTTAATGAAGAGTATTTTTATTCGGAGTATTCCATACTTTCGTCTGATCGCATACAATATCAATCCATTGGTCACCGCATTTGATTTTGAAATCTCCTTTTTCCAGTCTCCACTTACCGTCATACCCGACAAATGCCAAATCGCTTCCTTTTAGTTTCAACGTAACAGTCTTTGTTTCTCCCGGTTTCAAAGAGATCTTTTCAAAGTTCCGCAGACGGATATTGTCCGGTGTACTGCTTGCCACCAAGTCTTTAGAGAATAACAACACACTTTCTTTTCCGGCAACTTTGCCCGTATTGGTTACATCAATCGTGAATATCAGCTCATCATCGGCATTGAAAGTCGCTTTGTTTACTTTTAGGTTATTATATTTATAATTGGTATAGCTTAATCCGAAGCCGAACGGCCATTGAATATCCATCACCGAATCATAATTGTAGTTACCTCCCATTTGCCCCATATTTTCACAAGGCTTGTAGTCATAAGTCGCCAAAGCGTTGATTAGGCGGGGATAAGTAAACGGCATTTTTCCACTGAAGTTGGCATCACCGGCCAATAAGTTAGCAAGTGCATCGCCACCGTAATTGCTTGGCAGCATGATGTTGACGACAGCTTTTGCCAAAGGCTCTATGTCATTGATAATACGCGGACGTCCCTGGTTCAGAACCAAAACGATAGGTTTACCCGTAGCGGCCAGAGCCTTTACCAGATTGCGCTGATTTTCCGATAAGGTAAGATCCGTCAGGTTGCCGGGAGTTTCGCAATAAGAGTTTTCGCCAATGCAGGCGATGATAATATCTGCCTGTGCTGCCGCTGCTACCGATTTTTCAATTTCCGGTTTGTTTTCTTCCCACCAGTTATCGTTTTTGTAAGGAGCATAGGTGACTCCCGGTTCGTAGATAATATTCTCTTTTCCGTATTTCTCACACAAAGCCTCGTAGATTGTATGATATGCCTGCGTGTAATCATCGGCAACGTGTCCCTGCCAGCTATACGACCATCCGCCGTTCAGGCAACGCATGGAGTTTGCGTTCGGCCCGGTCAGCAGAATCTTTTTGCCTTTCGCTATCGGCAGGGTATGTGCGTCATTCTTCAATAACACTTCCGATTCCTCGGCAGCCTGGAGGGCAACGGCCGCAAATTCCTTAGAACCGAACTTGTCATACTTCTTAATGTCCCAATACGGATTGTCGAATAATCCCAGACGATATTTCAAACGCAACACACGGGCTACTGCATCGTCGATGCGTTCCATAGATACCTCTCCTTCTTCAACCAACTCTTTCAGATAATCGCAGAAACTCACTTCATAAGGAACCATTGACATGTCGATTCCGGCATTGATGGCAATCTTGATGGCTTCTTTCTTGGTGGCAGCAATATGATCCCGTGTGCAGAGATTGTTTATGTCCGCCCAGTCTGTTACAATCAGACCGTCCCAGTTCAAGTCTTCTTTCAGCCATTCGGTCAGTAATTCACGGTTGGCATGAAAAGGCAGGCCGTTGTCAACGCCAGAATTCACCATCACGCTCAATGCACCATGACGCACGGCAGCCAGGAAAGGAGCGAAGTGTTTTTCACGCATATCGCTGCGTGAGATGGAAGAAGGAGTACGGTCTTTCCCGGAAACGGGTACACCGTAACCCATATAGTGCTTCATACAGGCAGCTACATGGTATGCTCCGATGCGGTTCGGGTCTTCTCCCTGAAATCCCTTTACGGCCGACACGCCCATTTCTGTATTTACATAACAATCTTCTCCATAGTTCTCCCACATACGTGCCCAGCGCGGGTCGCGACCTAAATCGACAACGGGGGCAAACGTCCAGGGGATGCATCCTGCTTTGGTTTCATAGGCAGATATTTCGGCACTTTTCCTTGTCAGTTCCCGGTTGAAAGTGGCTCCCATGTTGATGCCTTGCGGAAACATCGTTCCGTCCAGCGTGTAGGTCGTTCCATGAATCTGGTCTACTCCATAGATGCACGGGATACCGATTTCTTTCATTGATTTCTCCTGTATCTGCTTGATGGCTTCCGCCCACTTCTCCTTCTTCTGTGCTACTCCCAGAGGGACATTCAGTAGTGAGCCTACCTTATATTTACCGATAACCGTGTCGAGCATCGCCTCGCTTAGACAGAATCCTTTCTCACGGCTGGTTTCAAGGTCAGACACCACATCAATGGTGATTTCACACATCTGACCGATCTTCTGTTCGAGGGTCATTCTCTGAAGCCATTGCCGGATGTTAGCTTCAATAGCCGGATCGGCTGGGATGGCGGGAGGGGTAGCCTGCGCGTGAGTTGTAAGGCAGGTACCGGCAAAGGCTGATACTAATACCATTTTCTTAATGCTTTTCATGAGTTGATATTTTTAGAGTGAGACTTAAAATCTACCACAAATGTAGAAAGATTTGCAGTCACTCGAAAGGGCGAAATGCAATTGAATACATATGATGCCCCAATAAGATACATTCTATTCTCTATGAGCATCAGGGAGTGACGGCTCCCGCAGACTGGGGAGGTTGATCGAATCCTCACAGAAATCAGGAAAATGTGACGAAACAGATGTATCCGAAAAAGATGGAATGTGCTTTTAGAAAGATATCTCAATGAGATTGGAAACAAATTGTACCTTTTTTTATAACATTTTCATGATGAGGATTAACTAATTTGTATGTTATAAGTAACAATTCCCGAGCCTATTTTCTTGTTTCGTCTCTATATTTGCAGGTGTGTTTTGCAATCAATAAGGAACGCAATAAATCTTTGATATTAACCACTTAAAAATGTACAATGAGAAAAACATTCTTGGAAAAAGTGCATAACCGGTATGTATGGTTATGCCATGTTGCATTGGTGCTGCTATTGCTCGTGCCTGCAACCAATAGCCTTCAGGCTAATCCTTCTCAAAACAAGACCGTCACGGGAACGGTGACGGCAGGTACGGATAACGAGCCGTTGATTGGTGTCAGCGTGCGGGTGAAAGAAGTTATCGGAACGGGTAGCATCACAGATATCGACGGTCACTATTCGGTAAGTGCCGGGCAGGGGCAGACGTTGGTATTCTCTTATGTCGGCTATCAGTCTCAAGAAGTGAAGGTGGGTACGTCTTCCGTTATCAATGTGGTGTTGAAAGAAGACAATGAGGTTTTGGACGAAGTAGTCGTTATCGGGTACGGCGTGCAGAAGAAGAAACTTGTGACCGGCGCCACGGTTCAGGTGAAAGGTGACGATATTGCCAAGCTGAATACCACCAACCCGCTGTCGGCCCTGCAAGGACAGACGCCGGGCGTGAACATCGTTTCCACTTCCGGACAACCCGGCGCCAGCATGAGTGTCACTATCCGCGGTCTGGGCACGGTGGGCAATTCGCAGCCTCTTTACCTGATAGATGGCGTGGGCGGTGACATTACCACGCTGAATCCTGCCGACATCGAAAGTATCGACGTGCTGAAAGATGCGGCTTCGGCTGCTATCTACGGAGCGCAGGCTGCCAATGGTGTAGTTCTAGTCACCACCAAGAGCGGTAAGGAAGGTTCCTGCAAAATCTCTTATGACGGCTTTGCCGGCTGGCAGACGATAGGGCGTAAGTTCCATGTGCTGAATGCCGCCGAGTATATGAGCATCATGGATGAGGCCCGCCTTAATTCGGGTATGTCCCGGGTGGATTGGTCTTCACTCAACTCTATTTACGATGCCAACGGCAATGTACATGATACCGACTGGATTGACCAGGCCATTGATAATGGTGCTTTGACTACCAGCCACAGTCTCTCCTTCACGGGTGGCTCCAAGACATCCACTTACGCCATTTCAGGCGGTTACACCGGTCAGGACGGTCTGATCGGAGGTTCGGATGTCTCTTATTATAAGCGGTATAACTTCCGTGTCAATTCGGAGCATAAGATGTGGAACGGACTGGTGACAATCGGTGAGCATGTGGGCTTTGTCTATAAAGACACGCGCGGCATGAACACGGGAAATATCTGGAATAACAACTTGCGCAGCGCATTCTCGGCTTCTCCTATTACTCCTGTTTACGATGCCGACGGTAATTACAACTCTACGGTCAGTTCCGACTGGAACGTGAACGACGGCAACCCCTACGGAGTGATGATGATGAACCGTTACAACCAGAGTAAGAACGCTTCGTTGGACGCCAATGTCTATGTGCAGGTGGAACCTGTCAAAAACTTGAGGTTCCGCACGGTTTACGGCATTAGCTACGGTGCTTCCGATTATCGCTCTTATACGCCGGAATACCAGTTTACCCCGCAGAGTGCGGTCGCTACCAGCAAAGTGAGCCAAAGTAATGGCAACGGGTTGTCTATGGTATGGACCAATACACTGGCCTATGATTTCAACATGGGCGACGAGCATCATCTGAATGCTTTGATAGGTAGTGAATTGTCTTCTTATGACGGTAGCAGTTCCGGTGGTTCCAATACCGGCCTTATTCCCGGCTTCGATGACTGGGAGCATGCCTATCTTGCCAACACCAACGGTACGGAAAATAAGACCGTGGAAGGGAAGCCTTACGATTCTACCCGCGGCTTGTCTTTCTTTGCCCGTGCAGGCTGGACGTGGAAAGACCGTTAT
>OGZI01002766.1_pt1 | contig 13562 bp, 6 predicted proteins | sample 1576711 | NCBI WGS metagenome assembly OGZI01 (sample SAMEA3541482, study PRJEB24748) | human gut metagenome | biome: human gut; feature: human-associated habitat; material: faeces | place: China | collected 2012
CTCGCACTGGTGCTGGCGTTCGCTTGCGCGTTCACCATGTTCGCTGGTGCGGCGTTCACGGATCAGGCCGATATCAAGGCTACTGACGCTGTGAACATGCTCTCTTCGCTGGGCGTAATCACCGGTTACACCGATGGTTCTTACCAGCCGAACAAGGTCGTTACCCGTGCGGAAATGGCCAAGATGATCTTCGTTGTTCGCAACAACAAGATCGACGACTCTGCTTATCAGAGCAACTACTCCAAGCTGACTGATATCAGCAACCACTGGGCAAAGGGCTACATCAAGTTCTGTGAGTCCCAGGGCATTATCGCTGGTAAGGGCAACAACAAGTTTGACCCGGACTCTCCGGTAACTGGCGTTGAAGCTGCAAAGATGCTGCTCGTAGTATCTGGTTACGACTCTGACAAGGCTGGTCTGACCGGTTCTGCATGGCGCACCAACGTACTGAAGTACGCAGGCGCAGCTGGCATCCTCGACGACGTAAACTCTGCTCTGGAGCAGGGTCTGCCGCGTCAGTACGCAGCTCAGATGATCTACAATACCCTCGACGTTAACCGTGTAAAGTGGTCTGAAGACTCCAAGTCCTTCGACGACATCCTGAACGGCGGCGTTAAGGAGACTGTAGGTTCTGCTTACATGGGTCTGTCCTACGACTACGGTACTCTGACCGCAATCGAGAAGGACTCCCTGTACATTGCACTGGACGACAGCTACGACACTGACAACTACCACAATTCTGACCGTAACTACAAGGATGGCGCATCCATCAAGTTCACCAAGGTTTCTGAGGATTACACCTCTCTGCTGGGTCAGAAGGTTAAGGTAATGTTCAAGGACGGCAAGACCAACAATGTTCTGGGCGTTTACGCTATCGCTGACAACACCGTTTACACCACTCTGATGAATGGTGTTGAGAAGGACGGCGACAAGATCAAGTTTGACGGCAAGTCCTACTCCATCGATAAGAAAGTTGCACTGACCTTTGTTGGCGTGAACGGCGTTTCTACCGACACTGTTGCTTACACTTGGTTCGACAAGGGCACTGCTCACACCGAGTACACCAAGACTGGCGTTTCCATCACTGGTAACACCTCTCTGTCTGAGGTTTCTTTCGTTGATTCCGATGCTGATGGCAAAATCGATACCGCTATCGTATTTGAGAAGATTGGTGGCAAGGTAAACAACGTATCTTCCGATAAAATTAACTTCGCTGGTACTTCCTACAAGTTCGAAGATGAGAACATCGACAAGGAGATCAAGACCGATGATTACGCAGTAATGTCTTACAACATGTATGGCGACTGCAAGAACATCGTTAAGGCTAACGTTGTTACTGACACCTTCAATGGTTCCAAGGACAAGGATAAGACCTACAAGAAGTATCAGATCGCTGATACTTGGTACAACATTGCTATCAACGACGACTCCGGCTACGACGATGTAACCGTAGGCGATACCGTTAAGGCATACGTTTACAACGGCGTTATCCTGAACGCTGATACCGACGACGGCAATGGCGGTCTGCCGACTAACGTTGCAGTAGTAATCGGCAACGGCGGCAGCACCACTCTGTACGGCGACCAGGTTAAGCTGCGTTACTTCGATGGTACTGTTAAGACCGTAACCATCGACACCGATGCTAAGAACAGCATTGCTGGCAAGGACACTCAGCTGGGCCGTGCTTACAAGGTTTCTGGCTCTGATTCCAAGGCTAAGCTGGAAGAGCTGGAGTCCACCACTGACAATGGCTCGACTGTTGGTAAGAAGTACAACGGCTACCAGACTCAGCTGTGGGGTGTTTACAACTCCAAGACTGGTTCTAAGGCAGTTGACCTGAATGCTTCCACCATCGCTGGCAAGAAGGTTGCTGATGATGCAGTAATCATCGTTTATACCGCCAATGGTTCTTCTAAGACCATCACCGGCAAGCAGTTCAACAACCTGACCACTGGCGTTGATACCGCTATTGGCGCTAAGACCGTCTTCACCAAGAAGACCAACGGTCTGGATCGTGTTCGTGTTGCTGCTGTCCAGGCTTCTGACAAGCTGAGCGGCGTAAACGGCAAGTCTAACGACAACTACGCTTACATCACCGCTGATGCTGTTAAGAAGGCTAACGGCGACATCTCCTACACCATCTGGAATGGTTCTGAGAACCTGACCGTACTTGAGGAGAACGGCACTGCTTCCGATCGTGCAAAGGGTACCGTTATCGGCTACTCCACCGTTGACAGCAACAAGTACATCCAGGATGTTGACGACAGCTACGGCAAGATCGAGGACGTTACGAACACCACTCCGAGCGAGACCAACATTGCAGTTGGTGCTAACGAGGCTTCCGACGCTAAGTTCATCGCTGTTAACGGCAACAAGCTGAATGTAACTTCCGACACCAAGGTTCTGGTTGTTGACTCCAGCGAGGATGATGACGCTATCGGCATCTCCTACACCTACGGCGATGTTCTGAAGAAGGCTCAGAAGGATACCAACGGCGACTTCATCAACAACGTTGCTTATATCCTCGACCAGGCTCTCCAGGCTGACGACACCGATCTGGAGCTGCTGGTTATCGATGTAAACGGCAAGTTCGATTGGGAGGATAAGGGTACTACTACCACTCCGACCACCGAGAAGGCTGACTACACCACCGCTTTCGCTGCTGTAAAGGTAGCTGATAAGGATCTGGTTACCGCTGCTGCTTCCGACCGCAACGCAAACGACAACACCGTTACTGTTGTTCTGACTGTTGCTAAGGGCGCTACCGTTAAGGACGCTAAGGGCGTTACCGCTACCAAGAATGGTGTTCCGGTTCAGGTAAACGGTACTCTGTCTGGTAATCTGTACACCTTCACCATCGCTGGTGCAACTGCTACTGACAAGATTGTTGTAACTGTAGCTGACGGTGCTTTCCAGGCTGCTTCCAAGTAATTTCTATCGAATTACAATTAAAAACCCCGAGGAACTCGGCAATGTCAGTAAGTTAAGCTGACAAATCCTCCTGCCTTCAAAAATGAGAAGGTAGGAGGATTTTTTATAATCAATCAAATAAATCTTGACAAATATACCATTTTGTGAGGCCCCTTTGCTAACATTAGTGTTAGCAAAGGGGCCCTTGTGGTAGAGGTGTATGTTGACTCACCAAACTACGAGGGAGGAATGGCTATGAAGCCCCAAACAGTAAAAAAGACACACGAAGATGCGATTCAGGCAGTAGCAGATTTCGCAATCAAAAGTATACGTTATTGGCATGTTCTCAAAACAGAAAAACAGCGCACAGCTCGCTTTCGCGTCGCTATGCGCTGTCGTTTCCCGTGGATTACTATACTCTTTTGTTTTTAGCTAAGTGATATTGAGGTTCCTCGGGGGTTCTTTATTCCTGTGTATTCACAGCAAATGTTAATTAAGCAACAGTAATGGTCAGAGTGTAAACCCACTGAGAAGCATTAGAGTTAGCGTTATCAACAGTCCAGCCAGCCAGAGCCAGAGCCGGAGCCTTAGCGCTCAGCTGATAGCCGGTATCTGCGGTTACAGTCAGGGTAGCGGTAACGGTATCGCCAGCGCTGATAGCCTTGTTGCTGTCCTTATCGTCGGTCAGCTTGGTGGCAACCTTGCCAACCAGACCGGTGCCCAGACCAGATACAGTGTAACCAGCCTTAACAGTTTCAACATTGTCGGAAGCGGTCGGCAGACCGGTGCCAGCAGAGATTGCAGCAACGTCAGCATGGTTGGTCAGGGTAACCTCGTTGTTGTTGCCGTCCTTGATGCGGTTGTTGGTCTCGTATACCAGCAGATCGATCTCGTTATCCTTGTTAACGATAACGAATGCGTTTGCGTAGTAGCCGTTGTCAGCCTTCAGCTCCTCAGCCTTGGACGGAGTAGCGTCGTCAGCAACGTAATCGTCCTCATCAATGTTGATGACTACGGAATCGGATACAACCTTACCAGCAGCGATGTTGTAAGCGGTGCCGCCGTTGAAGGACAGACCCTGGTAAGAGCGAATCAGCTTGCTGGAATCAGACCAGTCATTGCTGATTGCAATGTAGCCCTGGGACTCAGCGTTAGCTGCAGTGCTGCCAGATGCTACAGTCTCAGACTTCTGGGTGTTGGAAACAACAGTGATGTCGTCGTTAGCCTTCTCGTAAGTACCGGTGAAGGAGATGATAGCACCCTTGGCCAGATCGCCGTAAGAGGTCTCCTCGGTCTCAAGGGTCTTCAGGCCCTCAGAGGTGATCAGGTCGAGGTAAACAACGGTGTCAGTGCCGTCAGACTCGGTGCCCTTGTAAGCCTTCTTAACAACGCCGTACAGAGTATCGGAGCTGCTCAGGCCGGTGGAGCCCAGATCGATGTATGCAGCAACAACGTTGTCGTCGTCAGCCAGCAGAACAGAGTTGCCGGAACCGGTCATAGACTTGTAGTTCTTCAGAGCTGCGCCGGTGATTACCTTGTAGGAATCGTCGCTGTACTTCAGGAAGATCGGAGCTGCATCATCAGCCTCGGTGCCGTTGAAGGTCTCGGTCTTGTCGCTGTAGGAAACGGTGGTCGTAGCCTTAACATCGTTGGAAGCATAGTTGCCCTTGTTCAGAGCGAACAGGGTGTAGTCAGAGCCGTCCTGCTCGTAAGCGTACAGAGTGTCAGCGGTCAGAACAGAAGCAATATTAGTGGGGTTATTCAGAGCCTTGTAGTAGCTGGTCTTGCCATCCTCACGGTAAACGTCAGCCTTGTTAACAGACTCAGTGTTGTCCTTGTCGTAGTCTTCCTGATCGAAGCCAGTGGTCGGAACAACAACGGTCTTAACGTTGATGACCTTCTCAGTGCCATCCTCGAAGTAAACCTTGGTCTCAACGCCGCTGTCCATCTTCTGGTAGTCGCCAACGGACTTAACCAGCAGGGTGTCTACGTCAGAGCCGGAGCCGGACTCGCCGGTCAGGTAGTAAACGTAAGAACCGTAAACGTAAGCGGTGTAGGTCTTGCCGGACTTAGCAGTGTAGGAGTACTTGTTATTAGCATCCTTCATGCCCAGTACATAGTCGTGCCAGTTGCCGTCGATCTTGATGGAGTCAGACTTGAAGGACTCGCTCTTGCCGGAGATGGTCTGAGCCTTCTCGATAACAACAGAATCGTTGAACAGGTCAGCGCCTACGAATACGTAGTCGTCCTTCTTGTAGCCGTCGTAAACTTCCGGCTCGTCATCCTCGAGGTCGAGCTTAACAGCAGAACCAGTGGTGTTGCCCTTCATGTCCAGCAGAACCGGCTTGTAGGAAACGGAAGTGCTGTTAACAGTGGTGAGCTTAGCAAAGGTCTTGTTGTTAACAAAGATAGCGTCAACCTTCTCATCGTTGTCGTTGGATACAACGGTGATCTCCATATCGTTGTCCTTGATCGCAGAGATCTTAGACTTGATATCAGCTGCAGTGTTCTCAACCTTGGTCGGGTTGATAACAACATCGCCGTCAGCATCTACGCCGATGGTGTAGATGGTCATGCCGTTGTCGTTAACCTTGTACTTAACGTCGTCAACCTTGAACTTAGCCTCGCCGGAAACGGTGTCCAGGTCAGAAGCCAGAGCAGCGATGTTTACATCGTTGTCATCGGTAGCGTAAACGCCGTAAACCTTGTCCTTATCCTTGTACATAACCTTAACGTTCATGCCGAGGAGATCGGAGTAATCGTTCTTGATGTCAACGAACTTGATCAGAGAGTTCTTGGAGTACTCAGTACCCAGAACGGTCTGCTTCTCGTCAGCCTTGACAACCAGAGCCTCAGAAGCGCCGGTGCCGTCCAGGCCAACCTTACCAGAAGCCATCAGAACGCCGGTAGCATACTTCAGGCCCATGTACTTCTCGCCGATGGTCTGATTGTCAGCGCCAAGAACGTTAACGTTGGTGTAAGCATCGTCGCGCCATACAACAGTAGCGGTGTCGATTGCGTTGTAGATCAGCTGTGCAGCGTACTGACGCGGGCACGGACCGGTGAAGGAAGTGTTAACGTCCTCCAGCAGGCCATTCTCGTCTGCCAGTGCGTTGGTCTTTGCAGCCCAACCTGCACCTACCAGACCAGCCTTCTCAGCATCGTAACCAAGAGTTACGAGCAGCATCTTTGCAGCTTCCTGAGCAGTTACAGTTGCATTCGGAGCAAAGATGGTGGAAGACTTACCAGCAATGATGCCCAGAGACTGGCAGTACTTGATGTAGCCGCGAGCCCAGTGGGAGCCAATGTCGGTGAAAGAGGTCTTGTCGTCGTTGTACGCCGAAGCGTCAGAGTTACCGGTGCGCAGGACGTAGATCATCTTCGCCATCTCCGCACGGGTTACGGTACCGTTCGGCTTGAAAGAGCCATCGTCGTAGCCGTTAACTACGCCCAGCGATACCAGAGTGTCCACGACTTCGGTGTCAACCTTAATGTCGGCCGAATCCGTGAACGCTGCACCAGCAAACATGGTGAATGCACAAGCAAACGCCAGTACCAGTGCAAGAACCTTTTTGAGATTGCAGTACAGAGAATCTAAAACTGTATTGTATGCAATAAAAAACGGAAAATAACAAAAATATGAACTTTTAAAGAGAATTAGAAATACATCGAATAAGTAAAAATATGGAAATAAAATGAGAGGAAAACCATAGGGAGGGGCTGTCATGCAACAGCCCCTCCCTATGGTTAATAGTAAAGCAAAAAAGAGAGATAGAAGAGAGAATTCACTGCCAGTTGAGGTAGGTCTTGGCGTTATCCTTGGTAACGACATCACAGCCGGTATCTACTTCCTTATCGACCGTTTCGCCTGCCTCGTATTTTTCAATCGCGTCAACGACCATTTTTCCCATAGTCGCAGGCTTCTGTGCAATTGTTGCGTCGATTTCACCATCGATGATTGCTTGCGCAGCATCAGGCTGACCGTCAAAACCACAAATGTTGATCTGATCGCGCAGACCTGCTGCGGCAACTGCCTGACCTGCACCAATTGCCATATTATCATTGGCACAGAAGATAACCTTTAGATCGGGATAAGCGGCAAGAAAGTTTTCAGTGACCTCCATAGCCTTGGAAATTTCGCAGTTTGCGTAATCGGAAGCAACGATTTCGATTTTCGGATACTTGTCGGTGATTACCTCAGAGAATCCCTTTACACGCTTGGTGGTAGCATCGTTGCCGGAATTACCGTCCAGAATAACACATTTTCCGGAATCAACATTTTCGCCGACCCATTCACCGGCGAGTTGACCACCTGCATAGTTGTCTGTGCCGATAAATGTCACATATGGTCCGCCGTCTGCGCCGGAATCTACGAGAAAGACGGGGATTCCCTTGGCGTCTGCCTGTTCAATTACATCGACAATGGCAGTAGACGAGCAAGCTGAGGTGACAATCGCGGAAACACCCTGCTCGATATAGGTTTCAATCAAACTGATCTGCTTATCAACATCGGTTTCAGCGTCCGGTCCGGAGACGAGTACTGCGTAACCGGCGGCTTCACCGGCCTGCTTGATGGCTTCGCCATAGGTGACGTGGAAGGGGTTATTCATGGTTTTAGTAACAACAGCAATCGTACCCTTTACATTGGTGGAAGTGGACGAGCTGCTGCTCTTAGCAGTATCGTCGGTATCCGGAGTGGTGGATTGGTTGCCGCATGCGGCCATGGCAGAGCACAATATAGTGGTAGATAACATTGCTGCTAAAAATTTTTTCATCTCGGATTCCCTCCATTTTTGTGTAAGTTATTTGTTTGCTGCAATTCGAGTACGGATTACATCTAAAGAAACAGCTGCGATGATAATGACGCCAACGACTAGTGTGGTAAAATAACTGCCTACGCCGAGCTGTACCAGACCATTGCGGATAACAGTTACAATAACTGCACCGATTACGGTACCAAAGATACCGCCTTCACCACCGGCGATGCTGGTACCACCGATAACAGTAGCTGCAACAGCTTCCATCTCATAACTCTGACCGGCTGTCGGCTGTGCTGCAGTCAAGCGGGCGAGATATACGATTGAGGCCAGTGCAATGGCAATACCGGAAAGTACGAATACTTGGATAGTGGTTCGTTCAACATTTACACCGGATAGCCGTGCAGTTTCGGCATTGGAACCAACGGCGAAGATGTAACGACCAGTCGCAGTATGTGCAAGAAAAACATAGGCGGCAACTGCGATAATAATGAATACATAAACGGGAACAGGAATTCCGGCAATAAAGCCTTGTCCGATAAAAGAAAATGAAGCATTTTTGACAGAAATCTGTTCAGAATTAGTGATCCAAAGCGTAATAGCGCGTACAATATACATTGATCCGAGTGTCATGATGAACGCCGGTATTTTCACATAAGCAACGATCAAACCATTGATCAATCCGACCAACAAACCGGTTGCCAGAGCGACGATGATACATAGTGGAATATTACCGGTAGCATTCAGAGTCAGACCACTGGTTACGCAGCACAATGCCAACAGAGAGCCTTGAGAAAGATCAATTCCGCCGGTCAATACAACGAAAGTCATGCCGATACCCATGATAACGTATACGGCGGACTGGCGGAGAATCTGCATCAGATTGTTCGTGCTCCAGAAGGTACTGGTCGTCACAGCGAAGAATACAAGAAGCAAAGCCAGCGGCAGCAGGGAACCAATGCCATTTACACGCTTGATTTTATTCCAGGCTTTTTTGATCTGTTCCATTTACTGCCCTCCTAACGCGTAGTGCATGATGGATTCCTGTGTGGCCTGGGCCCGGTCTAGTGTACCGGTCAGGCGTCCTTCATGGAATACGGCGATCCGATCACATACACCGAGTATTTCGGGCAGCTCGGACGAGATCACAACGACCGCATTCCCTTCGGAAACCAGCATATTGATGATTTTATACATTTCACTCTTGGCACCAACGTCGATTCCTCGGGTCGGTTCATCGAAAAAGTATATTTTGGATTCGGCACAGAGCCATTTTGCAAATACGACCTTTTGCTGATTGCCGCCGGATAGATACTTGATCTGACGCTCCAGAGAAGGTGCTTTGATAGAAAGCATATCACGATACTGCGCAACATCCTGATATTCCTTACGCTCATTCAGGAATGGACCGCATTTATATTTGTGTAGGCTAGCAAAGACCAAATTCCATGCGATAGATTTGGTTAGAATCAAACCTTCTTCCTTGCGGTTTTCGGGTAGCAAACTGATTCCGTTGCGGATTGCATCATGCGGACTGCGGATCCTGACTTCTTTACCATCAATAAAAATACGTCCTACGGATTTTTTGAGTGCACCAAATACGGCTTTGGCTGTTGTAGTGCGTCCTGCACCGACCAAACCGGAAAATCCAAGAACTTCACCGCGACGCACCTGAAAAGAAACGTCCTCAATTAAGCCTTTAACGCTCAATCCCTGCACATCAAGCAATACATCACCGATATGGGATTCGCGGGCTGGATATTGTTCCTCGAGACTGCGGCCGACGATCAGTTTGATGATCTGTTCCATATCCATGCTTTTTACGTCGTCGATGGAAGCGACGAATTTACCATCGCGGAGTACGGTGCCACTGTTGCCGATTCGTTTAATCTCCTCCATGCGATGAGAAATATAGATAAAGGTGATTCCTTTTTTCTGCATGCGCAGGATGATTTCAAACAGATTGTCAATTTCGTGATCGGAAAGGGAAGATGTAGGCTCATCCAGAATAACGATCTGCGGGTCCTGTGAGAACATTTTTACAATCTCGACGATCTGCTGCTGTGCTACGGAAAGCCGTTTGACCTGTGCATGCGGATCGAGTTCGACTCCAAGTTCTTTTCCCCAGCGGACACATTCACTGTACATACGGTTCCAGTCGATCAAACCGGCGTGATTTTTGATTTCACGCGTCAGGAATACATTTTCTGCAACCGTCATGTGAGGGATCAGACTATTTTCTTGAAATACTGTGCCGATGCGAAGCTGCTGTGCCTGGTGAATATCACCGACCTCAACTTTTTTGCCACGCAGATAAACACTGCCCGACTCGGCATGATAGACACCGGTGAGAATCTTCATCAGAGTGGATTTTCCAGCACCGTTTTCGCCCAGCAGACAATGTACTTCGCCTTCTTGAATGCTGAAGGATACATCATCCAGAGCACGGATACCGGGAAATGTTTTTGTTACATGTTCGAAACGGACGATGGGTTCCGGCCGCAATGCTTCCGCCATGCTTTTCACCACCTTCTTGTCCACGTTCGGGTATGAGATCATTTTCACATACCCGAATGATCATTGCTTTACCAGGCTTCGATAACGACCTTCATGCTTTCGTCTGTCTGGCTGATACGGATTGCTTCGTCATAATCGTCCAGCTTGAATTTATGGCTGATAAATTTCGCCCACGGGAAATTGTTCTGATGACGAAGCATCATTTCCATGGTTGGACGATAGCCGGTAGCAGCGTGATTATTCATGCCGATGATACGGATATTTTTACCGGTTACTTCTGCCATGTTGACTGGGATACCACCCATATCTACATACATACCGACTTCGAGGAATACACCGCACTTGCGTGTCATTTGCAGTCCTTCTGGTACAACAGAAGGAACACCGGAACACTCACATACGACATTGGCACCCAAGCCATGTGTTGCCTCTTTGACCATCTGTACGCGTTCCTTGGCAGTAGTATTACGAACATTCAATACGATATCGGCACCAAATTCCTTAGCCAAGTTCAGCTTGTAGTCTGAAATATCGGTTGCGATGATCGTGCCTGCACCGAGCATGCGCGCCTTGATGATATGTGCCAAACCAAGCGGACCGCTGCCTAAAACAACTACAGAACCACCGAATTCAAAGCCTTCTCCATCGAAAGCAAACATTTCTTTTGCTTTATCGAGCGAGTAGGTAACACACATCAGTTCAGTGAGCACAGCAAGGTCATCGGGCAATTCATCCGGAACCTTATACAGATAGGCTTTAGGCGGGATGAACATATATTCGGCATTTGCACCGAATAGGCTGGGTTTACGTGTGATGGACATCGTGTTGCCGAAGCATTCGCGAGAAGGATCTTCACACCACGGGTACCACGGTGCAGTGCGGCAATAGTAGCATTCGCCGCAGACAATATCGGGGCAGAAAGTAATGCGATCACCAGGATGCAGTTCTTCACCATAAAAGTCCTTTCGGATTGTACCGGGAGATACGGCATCTAGGATGCCGACTGCTTCGTGTCCCATGATGTAGGGATATGCTACGTTAAATTCTGTATCGCTGCCGCTGTTTTGCCTTGTTTCGCCGCGATAGGAATGCTTGTCTGTGCCGCAGATGCCGCATTGCGTCACCTTGAGGACGGAACCCTGATATTGCTCAAGATCAGGATAGGGAAAATGCTGAATGGAAATCTTACCGGGACCCTCGATAACCGCTGCTTTTACCTGTTTTTGCATATCTATCATCAACCCCTTTAAAATATTTTAAAATAAACTAAATTTATTTTGTGATTTTATTAAATCATATTGTGGTATATTTGTCAATATGACGTAATATACGAAATAGAACACAAGATATTAGTGGAAATCCTAAGTGATATGTGAAAGGTGTAATAAAAATAACTAAAATTATTTAAAATCTGTCGATTGAAATTTATTGCATTCTTACACGCGATATTGTATGATAAAGATAGAAATCAGGAGGTATAACCGAATGAAGCTAAAGGAGATTGCTGAACTGGCTGGTGTTTCCCCGGCAACAGTGTCGTTGGTCTTAAATAATCGTTCTGGTGTAAGTGACAGCACACGGGCCTGTGTAGAAGAATTGCTTTTGTCACACGGATATGCGGTGCGTGGCAAAGAAGATATACGATATGACAAAAGAAATATTCTATTTATTCGATTTCGTGGTTCCGGTCATTTATTTGAAGCCGTAGATGATTTTTATGAACGGATTTTTGATGGTGCAGATGCGTCTGCAAAACTTCTGGGTTATACCATTACGGTGACTAATATTAATCTGGAAGGTCTGCCGCAGTTGTTAAAGGATGCTGAACTGCAAAATACTGATGGAATCATTTTCTTTGCGTCGGAATTTGAGCCTGTTCATGCTGAAATGCTGACCGAAACTTCGCTGCCGCTGGTTGTTGTGGATTCACGGCTGTTGGAACAGCCAATCAATTCGGTCACAGTGGAAAGTATGTGCAGCGTCTATCAGGCACTCAAGTATTTGTATGATCTGGGGCATCGCAGAATTGGATTTTTGACTGCAGATGAAGCAACTGGTGCGCTTCCGGAACGTCAGAATGCATTTTATCTGTGTCAAAAACGGTTGGGATTGGAGCTGCGTCCGCAGGATATTGTTACGGTACCGATTTTTGTGGAGCCTGCGCGTCAGGTTTTTCAGCGATATTTGGATAGCACGCATGATTTTCCAACCGCATTTTTTGCGTACAATGACATCATTGCAGCAGGTGCACTAAAGGCATTAGCTGCTTCGCCGCTGCGTGTGCCGGAGGATATCTCTATCGTGGGATTTGATGATTCGCTGGTATGTACGCTGATCTCTCCGTCGCTGACAACCATGCGGATACAAAAGAAACGAATCGGTGAACTGGCGGTTCATCGGCTGCATGAGATTATCAATGGAGATAAGACGGCACAGGTCACACTGGTCAATGCAGAGTTGGTGGTGCGAGAGACTACCGCTCCACCGAAAAGATAATAGGCAATAAAAATACCCCGATACACTATGTGCATCGGGGTATTCTGTAGCTTACAGTTATTTCACAGCCTGAAACGCCCGTTCCACCGTTACAACAGCCTGCTCCTGCGTATACCCATCCTTCGGACGGAACCGGTTATTCTCCTTGCCCTGCATAATGCCGATCTCGCGCATCGCGTACACGCTGCTGCGTGCCCAATCGCCAAGCTGGGCATCATCGGCGTATGGTTTATCGTTTGCAGCACTGGCTTTGCCGCCGAGCGCGGTATACAGCCGATCAAGCATCGCTGCGGCCTCCTGACGGGTGATGGACTGGTACGGTCGGAATGTTCCGTCATCATAGCCGGTTACAATACCGAGCGCCGCTGCCAGACAGACACTCTCATTCTCGCAGTCGGAAAAGGCCGCTGCCGGAGCCGCGGAGGCATTCGGCTGCACCTTTTGATACAGCTTGACCGCTAGTCTGCAGAAATCCACGCGCGTGATATTCAGCCTGGGATAATAGAAAGAAAGCGAAATATCATGTTCCCGAGCGGCTTCCAGTTCCGCCTTGGCCCAGCTGCTTTCCTGCGAAGCGTTAGCCGGAAGTCGGATTTCACCGCCTTTGCCGTCCAGCTGGTAAAGCGCGGTGCCGCGCTTGCCGATGTAGCGGCTGTCCGTCCAGCTGAGCTCGTCGAAGTCGTGACTGCCGACAAACTGGCCGGTTTTGTCAATCAAACCGTACGTTCCGTTGCCGATTGCTCCTTTTCGGAAACCAATCCACAAAGTACTGCCGGTCTGAATTGGCATCAGGCCATTCGTAAAATGCGGCGTGGATACAGCACCGCAAGCGCCGTCGATATCATCGCGGATAACCTTCATGTTTTCGTCGAGCAGCACAAG
>OGZI01002772.1_pt1 | contig 13519 bp, 13 predicted proteins | sample 1576711 | NCBI WGS metagenome assembly OGZI01 (sample SAMEA3541482, study PRJEB24748) | human gut metagenome | biome: human gut; feature: human-associated habitat; material: faeces | place: China | collected 2012
TGTGTGTCCAGAACCTCCTTTAAATGGGGAATTCCTGTAGATTTCGATGACAGGCATGTGGTTTATGTATGGCTGGATGCCCTGACCAACTATATCACCGGAATCGGTTATGATGCGGACGGGAACAGCAGTGATCAGTATAAGAAGCTGTGGCCTGCCGATCTGCATTTAATTGGAAAGGATATCATCCGTTTCCATACCATTTACTGGCCCATCTTTCTGATGGCTCTGGGCGAGCCGCTGCCGAAGCAGATATTCGGTCATCCCTGGCTTCTTCAGGGCGACGGCAAGATGAGCAAATCCAAGGGAAATGTAATGTATGCCGATGATCTGGTGGGATTTTTCGGTGTGGATGCGGTCCGTTATTTCGTCCTGCATGAAATGCCCTTTGAAAATGACGGCGTTATCAGCTGGGAACTGATGGTGGAAAGAATCAATTCTGATCTTGCCAACACCCTGGGGAATCTGGTAAACCGTACCATTTCCATGAGCAATAAATATTTTGACGGCGTTGTGGATGACAAGGGCGCTGCGGAAGATGTGGATGCGGATCTGAAGGCTGTTGTCACAGGAACCTATGCCAGGGTTTGTGACAAGATGGAGGATCTGAGGGTTGCGGATGCCATGACGGAGATCTTCTCCCTGTTCAAGCGCTGCAACAAATATATTGATGAGACAGAGCCCTGGGTTCTGGCAAAGGATGAGGCAAAGAAGGATCGCCTTGCCACAGTTCTCTATAACCTGGTGGAGAGCATTACTATAGGCGCCTCTCTGTTAGAGCCATATATGCCCGAAACCTCCGCTAAAATTGCGGCCCAGCTGAATACAGCCCTGCCTTCTTTCGAAGAATGTGCGGTATTCGGACATTATCCCTGCAAAAATAAGGTGACCGATAAACCGGAAATCCTGTTTGCAAGGCTGGATACAAAAGAGGTGGTGGAAAAGGCCGAGGCAATGTTTGCAGCCAGAAAGGCGGAAACAGAAGGCGCGGGTGAAGAGGTACAGGAAGATGCTTCCGATGTGATAGATATCGATCAGAAGCCGGAAATCACTTATGAGGATTTTGAGAAGCTGCAGTTCCAGGTAGGGGAAATTATTGCCTGCGAGGAAGTGAAGAAATCCAAAAAACTGCTCTGCTCCCAAGTTCGTGTGGGAAGCCAGGTAAAACAGATCGTATCAGGCATCAAGGCTCATTACAGTGCGGAAGAGATGGTGGGCAAGAAGGTTATGGTGCTTGTAAACCTAAAGCCTGCCAAGCTGGCTGGTATCGTATCGGAGGGAATGCTTCTGTGCGCGGAAGATGCGGACGGAAACCTTGCCCTGGTAGTTCCGGAAAAGGAAATGCCGGCAGGCGCGGAGATCTGCTGACACGTTGACTGCATCGCGGGCGTATGCCCGCGGTGTGAGCGGATAGGAAAAGCATTTGGTAAAATGCTTTGGAGGGTTACAAATGAAGAAAAAGGAATTTTATTATGATTCCGCAGACGGAGTGACCAAAATCCATGGTATAGAATGGATACCTGAGGGGAAGCCAATGTGTATCCTGCAGATTGTCCATGGCATGGCGGAGTATATCAACCGGTATGACCGGCTGGCGGTCTTTCTTGCGGAAAAAGGAATTCTTGTAACCGGTAATGATCATCTGGGGCATGGCAAAAGCATATATAAGAATATGGAAGAAGCCGGAAACGGTGCGGGCAGCAGCCATCCGTATGGATATTTCTGCCATCAGGATCCGGCGACGGCGGCTGTGGAGGATGTACAGAGCCTGAAAAAAAGGATCCGGAAGGAAAACCCGGGAATCCCATATTTGATTATGGGGCATAGCATGGGTTCCTTCATACTGCGTAATTACCTGTGTGCGTACGGAGCGGAAATTGACGGCGCCATCATCATGGGAACCGGTATGCAGCCCAAAGGCCTGCTGGGTTTTTCCAAAAAGCTGGTGAAGTTCCTCACTGTTTTCCAGGGAGAAAAGCATAAAAGCGCTCTGGTGAATGCCCTTGCCTTCAGCAGCTATAATAAAAGAATCCCGCATCCCGTTTCTTCCATGGACTGGCTGTCCAGAGACTCGGTGGAAGTGGCCAGATATAATGAAGATCCTCTTTGCGGTTTTACCTTTACCCTTGGCGGCTTCGCCACGCTGTTTGAACTGATAGACCGGCTGCATGATAAGAGCAGGCTGGAAAAAATGCCGAAGGATCTGCCTGTCCTGTTCATGGCAGGAACCGAAGACCCGGTGGGGGACTATGGTAAAGCTGTGGAAGGCGTGTACCAGTCCTTCCGTGATCTGGGAATGGAGGATGTAAGCCTGAAGCTGTATGAAAATGACAGGCATGAGCTTGTAAATGAAAGCGACAGGGAACTGGTCTGGAAGGATATTTATGAATGGGCGGTTAAAACCGCAGGTAAAAAGGAAGCAGAGAATTGAGAAAATGCAGCAGACTGAAAAAATGTACATGTAAAATGCTGACGGCTTTTCTGACGGCCGGACTGCTGGCGGGATTTCCTGCCTTAGCTTTGTCGGCAAGGGAAGCTATGCCGGCACAGGGGCAGGAGGAATCCTGGCGGGAGCTCCCTCTCAGCGCAGGGAGCGCTCTGACTCTTACGGAGGAACAAAAAAAGCTTCTGGAAAAGATGAAGGAAAAGCTGGATGCGGGGGAACTGGAGACGGATGAGCAGATCCGGGAGGCAATTTCCCAATGTGAGGAGGAACTGGAGATCACCCTTACGGAGGAGCAGAAGGAGCAGCTTCTGGGGCTGATTCAGAAGATGAATGCCCTGGGGCTTAATTCCGACGAAATGCTTTCCAAGGCGCAGGAGCTGTATGAGGAATATGGCGAACAGATAAAGAAAAGCGCGGATGCCGCCATACAGGAAAATATTGTGGAGCCTGTGAAGGAAGCCGTGGTGGAGGGGACTAAATCCGCCATCCGTGATTTTTTCCGGGATATGGGAGAAAGCATACGCAGTTTTTTTGCCCGCCTGTTTACCTGATGAGAACTGTCAGCCGCCGATTACATTTATCGTGCGGCAAAGTTTAAGAACAAAAGTATAAGTATAAAAAATGGCCTTCTGTGTACACTATTTGTGTACACTGTACACCGGATGAAAATATTATTTTTTATTCATGGGAAAGGAAGGCCTTTTTATGCGGATTGCTTTTTTTAGTACAAAGCCCTATGATCGTATCTGGTTTGAACCTATGGCAAAGGATTATGGCTATGAAATCTATTTTATCGAACTGCCCTTCAGTGAGGAAACTATGTTCCTGGCAAAGGGTTATGATGCGGCCTGTATTTTTGTCAACGATCATGTGAACGGCAAAATGATAGATTATCTATATGAAAATAAGGTAAAGGCGCTGCTGCTGCGAAGCGCGGGCTATAACCATGTGGATGTGAAGGCGGCAAAGGGAAAAATCGAAGTCCTGCGGGTGCCCAGCTACTCTCCTGAAGCGGTGGCGGAATTCGCCATGGCCATGCTGCTCACGGTAAACCGGTTTACGCATAAGGCGTATGGAAGAACCCGGGAATTCAACATGAATATCAACGGACTGATGGGTACGGATCTTTTCCATAAAGTGGCCGGCGTAATAGGAACCGGTAAAATCGGACAGGCCATGATCCGCATTTTCCAGGGCTTCCGTATGAATATCCTTGCATATGATCCTTATCCCAACAAGAGTCTGGATGTTCAGTATGTGGGGCTGGAGGAGCTTCTTTCCAAATCGGATTTTATTTCCCTGCATTGTCCTCTCACACCGGAAACCAACCATATTATAAATGAAGATACTATTGCCAAAATGAAGGACGGCGTGTATCTGGTCAATACGTCCAGAGGCGGTCTGATCGATACCCAGGCATTAATCGATGGTCTTCTGGCAAAAAAATTCGGCGGTGTGGGGCTTGATGTCTATGAGGAAGAGGAAGGCCTGTTCTATGAGGACTGCTCCGATGAAATCATTCAGGATGATAATCTGGCGCGTCTGACAACATTTCCCAATGTGCTTATTACCTCCCATATGGGATTCTTCACGGTAGAAGCCATGCAGGCCATTGCCCATGAAACGCTGTGTGGAAGTTGCGACAAATTGTCGCAACTCAAGCACGGAAACCGCGGAGAAGAATCATTTGGCGCATGGTGTGAAAGCGTGGGCTTGCACCGCAAAGCGGCAGAGCGGCTTCTACAGGTCGCCAAGCTGATGGATGGAAGCAGCCCGCGGGAGCAAAAGGTGCTGGAAGAATTGTCCCCCTCTCTGCTCTACGCCGCCGCCCGTCCATCCGCAGAGCCGGAGGCCGTTGCAGCGCTCAAAGGCGGCGATATCACCACACACAAGCAGTACAGGGAACTGGAGGCCCAGCTGAAAGCTGAACGCGAGGCGCGGGAAAAGGCAGAACATGAGGCCGAACTCGACCGCAAGGAACGAGAGGACGCGCATGCCGCTGCGCTGAGGTATAAGGCAGAAGCAGACCGGCGGGCACAGGATCAGAACAGGCTGGAGGGGCTTGTGCAGACTGTCACGCATGAGCGCGACGGCGCCCGTCAGGCATTGGCTGCCGCCAAGCTGCGGGGCGACAAACTGAAAGAGGAAAACGATGCGCTGCGTGAGCAGCCGATCCTTGGCGATTTTGCTGACGCCGACGAAATCGACAGACGCGCCCAGGAAAAGGCCGAAGCGATGACGGCGGAATACCGCGACCAGATTGCCGAGCTGCAGGATCGTGCGGAAACGGGCGACGCAAATGCCTGCTACGACCAGGTGATCCTGGCCAGCCGCGCGCTGGAAAACGCCTGGACCCTCGCAAAATCCGCATACAAGCGTTTGCCGGCAGGCATGCGCGCATATCCGCGCGAAATGCTGCACAATGCCTTTGCCAAATTCGAGGAGGAATTGAAATGCCTGTAAAGATCATCGAGCTGGAAGCTGAAAATATAAAGCGCGTCAAGGCCGTTCAGATCGTACCGGCACTCAACGGCCTGACCATTATCGGCGGCGATAACAACCAGGGAAAAACGAGCGTTCTGGACGCAATCGCCTGGGCGCTGGGCGGAGACAAATACCGCCCGGAGGCGGCGCAGCGCGAAGGCGCCAACACGCCGCCCCGTCTGCATGTCAATCTCTCCAATGGGCTGGTCGTCGAGCGGCGCGGGAAAAACAGTGCGCTGACGGTGTCCGACCCGTCCGGCCGTAAGGGCGGCCAGCAGCTGCTGAACGAGTTCGTGGAACAGCTGGCGCTCGACCTGCCACGCTTCATGAATATGAACGACCGGGAAAAGGCCGACACGCTTCTGAAGATCATCGGCGTCGGAGACCGTCTTGCGGCATTCGACCGGGAGATCCGCGCGCTGTACGACCGCCGCACCACCATTGGGCAGATCGCAGAACAGAAAAAACATTTTGCCGAGGAGCAGGTGGAATACCACGATGCTCCGGATGAGCCGGTCAGTGTATCCGAGCTGATCCGCAGCCAACAAGAGATACTGGCCCGCAACGGCGAAAATCAGCGCAAGCGTGAACGCGCGGCGCAGCTGGCGCAGCATGTAAAGGATCTGCAGGAGCGTGTGGACAGCCTGGCCGCTCAGCTGCAGCAGGCAAGCGAACAGTGCGCCAATGCGATGAAAGACCTGGAGACTGCTCAAAAATCCGCTGAGGACCTGCAGGACGAAAGCACGGCGGAACTGGAAGCCAGTATCCGAGACGCCGAGGAGATCAACCGGAAAGTCCGCGCCAACCTCGACAAGGCACGTGCTGAAGATGAAGCGCGGAGTTATGCCGACCAGTACAAAGCGCTGACGGATTCCATTGATGCCAAGCGGCAGGAACGCCGCGCCCTTCTGGACGGCGCCGACCTCCCTTTGCCGGGGCTCTCCGTGGACGACGGCGCGCTCACTTATCAGGGCAAGCGCTGGGGCGATATGTCGGGTTCTGACCAGCTGCGCGTGGCAACGGCCATCGTGCGCAAGCTCAACCCGGAATGCGGCTTTGTGCTGCTGGACAAGCTGGAGCAAATGGATCTGCGGACGCTGACCGATTTCGGCAGCTGGCTGGCGTCGGAGGGCCTTCAGGCCATCGCAACGCGGGTATCCACCGGCGGCGAGTGCCAGATCATCATAGAGGATGGGCGCGTGCAGGGCGCAGATATTACGCCTGCGCCGCAGCCCAGACAATGGACGAAGGGAGCATTTTAAATGGGCAGCTATACAGTTTCATCCGGCGTCATCCATGCGCCGGTAAAAGTGGTGCTGTACGGGCCGGAAGGCATCGGCAAAAGCACCTTTGCGGCAAAGTTCCCGTCCCCCGTGTTCATCGACACCGAGGGCGGCACGAAAAAGCTCAATGTGAACCGTCTGCCGCAGCCCACCAGCTGGGCAATGCTGATGGACGAGGCCAACGAAGTACGGCTGGGGCATATCCCGTGCGGCACGCTTGTGATCGACACCGCAGACTGGGCCGAGCGTTTGTGCATCCGGGCCGTATGCGACCGTGCCAACGTGAAAGGCATTGAGGATTTCGGTTACGGCAAGGGCTACACCTACTTAAAAGAGGAGTTCGGCAAACTTCTGGATCTTCTGGAGGATGTGCTGCACGCCGGGCACAACGTAGTCATGACCGCCCACGCGCAGCTTTCAAAATTTGAGCAGCCCGATGAAATGGGCCAATACGACCGCTGGACTATGAAGACGTCCAAACAGGTGGCTCCGCTGATCCGCGAATGGTGCGACATGCTGCTGTTCGCCAATTACAAGACCATCGTGGTAAAGGACGGCGACGGCAAAAACGCGAAGAACAAAGCACAGGGCGGCCGCCGCGTGATGTATACCACGCACCATCCCTGTTGGGATGCAAAGAACCGGGACGGCCTGGCAGACGAGCTTGCTTTTGATTACGCCGCTATCGCACAGGTCATTCCCGTTCCCGGCGGAGCGTCGCCTGAACCCACACCGCCCGTTCAGCAATTCGGGACGCCCGTAGAAACGCCCGCACCATTCGCGGCCACGCCGGCCGCACCGCCGCCCGCAAACAAGCCTGTGGATTCCGCGCATAAGCTGGAAGACCAACTGGCGCAGGCCGGTGTGCCGGACAAGCTGCGTCCGCTGATGGCGTCCATGAATGTGACGCCGGACGAGCTGCAGGCTGTTGTAGGGCAGCGCGGATACTTCCCGGCCGATATGCCGGTAAAGGATTACCCGATGGATTTTGTGGACGGCTGCCTGGTCGCTGCATGGGACCAGGTCGCACAAATGATCGTAAACAACCGTGACGTACCGTTTTAACAGAAAGGACTTGAACAGATGGAAAACTATGCAAATGATGCCGGCCGTGAATTTGGCTGGGACGATGAAATTCAAAATGACAGCCCGGACCTTGTGCTTTTGCCGGAAGGCGAATATCCCTTCGAGGTCACAAAATTTGAACGGCAGCGGCACCCCGGCAGCGCGAAGCTGCCGCCCTGCGCCATGGCCCTGCTGACCATTCAGGTCGACGGCGGCGAAAAAGGCCGTTCCGTTGTGACGCACCGGCTTTACCTGCATACGCGGACGGAAGGTCTGCTGTGCGCATTCTTTGAAAGCATCGGCCAGCGCAAGCACGGGGAAGCCCTGCGTCCGCGCTGGAACGAAGTGAACGGCAGCCGTGGCCGCTGCCGCGTCGGCATCCACGAATACACAAACAAATACGGCGATAAACGGCAGTCAAACGAAATCACCCGCTTTCTTCCGCCGGAAGAGCCGAAGGCGGCGCAGGGTCAGGGCTGGACCCAGGGGAGCTTCTGATGGGCGCGCTGCAAATGCGGCCCTATCAGCATGCGGCCCGCGAGGCGATCCATGCCGAGTGGAACGATGGACGGCGCCGCACATTGCTGGTGCTGCCCACCGGCACGGGCAAGACCATCGTATTTGCAGCGGTGACGGAGGACCAGGTGCGCAGCGGGAGCCGCGTCCTGGTCCTCGCGCATCGCGGCGAACTGCTGGAACAGGCCGCAGATAAAATCAAACGGAGCACGGGGTTGGCATCGGCTGTGGAAAAAGCAGAACAGACCTGTCTGGACAGCTGGTGCCGTGTAGTAGTGGGCAGCGTGCAGAGCCTGCAGCGGCCCGCACGGCTGGAGCAATTCCCTGCCGACTATTTTGGTACCATCATCATCGACGAGGCACACCACGCGATCACAGACGGATACCAGCGCGTACTGGAGCATTTTCCGGAGGCAAACGTACTGGGCGTGACGGCTACTCCGGACCGCGGAGATATGCGCAACCTGGGCGAGGTGTTCGATTCCCTCGCTTATGAATACAAACTTACGCAGGCGATCCGCGAGGGGTACCTGTGCCCGATCCTGGCCCAAACCATTCCGCTGCAGCTGGACATCAGCCAGGTCGCGCTCAGCGGCGGAGATTTCGCAGTGGGCGGGCTCGGCACTGCGCTGGACCCGTATCTGGAGCAAATCGCGGCAGAGATGCAGACGGCATGCGCGGGGCGAAAAACCGTTGTATTCCTGCCGCTTATCAAAACGAGCCGGAAGTTCCGGGACATCCTCAACAGCAAGGGGTTTCGTGCGGCAGAGGTAAACGGGCAGAGCGAGGACCGGGCAGAAATTCTGTCCGATTTTTCAAACGGCAAATACAATGTCCTGTGCAACAGCATGCTGCTGACCGAGGGCTGGGATTGTCCCAGTGTAGACTGCATCGTAGTGCTGCGCCCCACCAAAGTGCGCAGCCTGTACAGCCAGATGGTTGGGCGCGGCACGCGCCTGTCTCCGGAGACGGGCAAAAAGGATCTGCTTCTGCTTGATTTTTTGTGGCTCACGGAACGCCATGAGCTGTGCCGCCCCGCGGACATCATCTGCGAAAACCGGGAAGTTTCCCGAAAAATGACGGAGAATCTGGCGCAGGCCGGATGTCCGGAGGATATCGAGCAGGCTGCTGAACAGGCCTGTGCGGATGTTGTCGCCCAGCGGGAGAAAGCCCTGGCAAAGCAGCTCGCGGAAATGCGGCGGCGCAAGAAAAAGCTGGTGGACCCGCTGCAATATGAAATGAGCATCCAGGCCGAAGACCTGACGGGATATGTGCCGTCCTTCGGATGGGAGATGGGACCGCCCAGCGGAAAACAGACCGCGGCGCTGGAAAAGTTCGGCATTTTACCGGACGCTGTTGAAAGCGCAGGCAAAGCCCAAATGCTCCTGGACCGGCTGAACAAAAGACGCGGCGCCGGGCTCACGACCCCGAAACAGATCCGATGTTTGGAGAAGTATGGTTTTCAGCACGTAGGCACCTGGCAATTTTCGGATGCAAAATATATGATCGATCGGATCGCCGCCAATGGATGGCGTGTTCCTCAGGCAATAACCCCAAGCGAATACAAACCCGTGACTGTGTGGTGAATTTATGGAAAATCAAAATGATCTGTTGGCGGCGCTGGAATACGTGCGGGCCGGAAACCTTACCTACGATGAATGGACAGCCGTTGGCATGGGGCTAAAAGAAGCGGGGTTGCCCTGCAGCGTGTGGGACGACTGGAGCGCGCTTGACAGCCAGCGGTACCACAAGGGAGAATGCGCCCGCAAATGGGAGACCTTCAGGGGCGCCAGCGGTGCGCCCATAACGGAAAACAGCATTTTTAAAATGGCCTATGACCGCGGCTGGTCCGGCCCGGTTGGGCATGAACTGAACTGGGACGATGAAATTTCCGCTTCGCATTCAGAAACGATCGTAGACCGCCGCTGGGTGGAAGGCCGTGAACTCCACATCCCGGAACACTGGGACCCCGCCCGTCAGCTGATCGAATACCTGGAAACGCTGTTCGAGCCCACGGAAAATGTGGGTTTTGTCACCGCCAGCTGGATGCGCGATGGGCGGTATCTGCCCACACAAGGGTGCTGGGACCGCACGGCCGGTCAGCTGATCGAAGCTTTGACCCACTGCGGCGGGGACATTGGGGCGGTCGTAGGAGATTATGACCCGGAGGCCGGCGCATGGATACGCTTCAACCCTCTGGATGGTCAGGGCTGCAAAAACGACAACGTGACGGAGTACCGCTACGCTCTGGTGGAAAGCGACGGCCTGGACATCGAGACGCAGAACGCCATCATCCACCAGCTGGAGCTGCCGTGCGCGGCGTTGGTATACAGCGGCAAGAAAAGCCTGCATGCCATCGTGCGCGTGGACGCGCCGGATTATGCCGAGTACCGCCGCCGGGTGGATTACCTCTACTCTGTGTGCCAGAAGAACGGGCTGGTACTGGACCAGGCCTGCCGCAATCCCAGCCGGCTGTCACGCATGCCGGGCGCCATGCGCGGGGAGCAAAAACAATATTTGCTGGAAACCAATTTCGGCAAGGCGAACTGGGGCGAGTGGAAGGATTGGGTGGAATCTGTTACGGATGATCTGCCTGATACAGAGAGCATGGCCGCGGCGTGGGAAAACATGCCGGAGCTTGCCCCGGCTCTGATCGAGGGCGTGCTCCGCCAGGGACACAAGATGCTGCTGGCGGGGCCCTCCAAGGCCGGCAAGAGTTTTGCGCTCATTGAACTTTGCATCAGCATTGCGGAGGGCGTGCCATGGTTCGGACGGTTCCGCTGTGCACAGGGAAAAGTGCTGTATATCAATCTGGAGCTGGACCGTGCGAGTTGCTTTCACCGCTTCCGTGACGTATACACCGCAATGGGGCTGAACCCGGAGAATCTGCGCAATATCGACGTGTGGAACCTGCGCGGGGCCAGTGTACCCATGGACAAGCTGGCGCCGAAGCTGATCCGCAGGGCCGCAAAAAGCGGATACATCGCCGTGGTGCTGGACCCGATCTACAAAGTTATCACCGGCGACGAAAATTCGGCCGACCAGATGGCGAAATTCTGCAATCAATTCGATTTGGTGTGCCGTGAGCTTGGGTGTGCAGTGATCTATTGCCACCACCACAGCAAGGGAGCACAGGGCGGGAAACGCAGTATGGACCGTGCGTCCGGTTCCGGCGTGTTCGCGCGAGACCCGGACGCAATGCTGGATATGACGGAGCTGGAGCCCACCGAAGCGATCCGCACACAGATGAAGAACCGTGCAGCCTGCGCTGCGTGCTGCGAACTCCTGGACAAACGCGGCCACGGTGACGCATACGGCCCCGATGATGCATTGAGCAAAACCCAGATGCTGGCCATCTGCAAAGACCGTCTCGGTCAGGCGGACCTGCGTATGCTTGACGCCGAGATCGAACGCGCTGCTGCCCATGCAATGGAAAAAACGGCATGGCGCATCGAGGGTACGCTGCGTGAGTTCGCCCGGTTTGCCCCTGTAAATCTTTGGTTTGACTATCCTGTTCACCAGTTGGACAGCGGGCTGTTGGAGGACCTGCAGCCGGAAACAGACATGCAGGCGCGTGGTAAAGCCGGAGCTGCCAAGCGGTGGGCCGGAGGTAAAGACGAAGCTGCGAGAAAGTCAAAACGCGAGCTTTCCAATGCTTTTGAAGCGTGCCGAATCGACGGTGAAGTGACAGTATATGCTTTGGCCGAATACATGGATTTGAAACCTGATACGGTGAAACGGAAGATAAAGGCGGACGGAGGATATTGGATTGATGACGAAAAAGTTGGCAGAAAGGAACCGGGATGGCGCGGATAGAAACATACCGGTAGTTATATTTTCGGGAAAATAGCCGCTATTTTTCCGGCGTTGAAAAATCCCAAATTCGGAAAATAGCCGCTATTTTGCATAATCCGGGACGGAAAATAGCCTTATATATATATGCAAAATTCCGTCCGTGTGGGGCACCCGGGAAAATGGGGGCGTAAGTTCCCCCATTTATCCCGGAGGCCCACCCCACACACTTTTGCCAAAATCAAAAAAAAGAAACGGATGTGAAAAAACATGGAATTTTTCCTGCCGATGATACCGCCCACGGTAACGCACCACGACAAGGAATTACGCGCATTCATGAAAGACGGAAAGCCCCGGGCTGTGCTCCATGATTCCGCTGAACTGAAAGACGCGCGTGTAAAGCTGCGCGCCCATCTTGCTGCGCATCGGCCACCGGAGCGTATGACCGGAGCAGTAAGGCTTTGCGTGAAATGGTGCTTTCCCGTCTGCAGCGGACATCACAACGGCGAGTACCGTACAAGCAAGCCGGATACGGATAACCTGGAAAAGCTGCTCAAGGATGTTATGACGGAGCTCGGCTTTTGGATGGACGACGCCCAGGTAGCAAGCGAGCTGTGCGAAAAGTTTTGGGCAGAGATCCCGGGTATTTATATTTTGTTGACTGGGTTGGAGGGCTGACAAATGAATAAAACCCTTGCGCTTACGCTTGCCCGTGCGAAAAACAACGGCATCCGTGAAGGAATCGACGCTGTGTGCGAAGCCATGGCGCTGGCGCACTACAACACCGCAATAGAGCTTGAGCTTGATGAGCGAGAGGTCGGAGCATTTTATACGCGGATGCGCACGGAGCTGCTGGAGATCCTTGCACAGGGCGGAAGAGATACGTTTACAGATGAGATGCGGCACGCTATAGCGGTTGCATATGAAAAGATGGGCGTAGAGCCGATGTGATTGGAGGAATAGACCGTGGACGATTTGATAAGCCGAAAGGCGCTGCTGGAAGAGTTGGATAAGTGGATAAACCCATGCGTGAACCGTGAAGCAGAATTTCTGAGCGGAATTGCAACGGCGATTAGTGAGGTCGAAGCTGCACCCGCAGTTGACGCCGCACCGGTGGTGCATGGGCGGTAGGTAGCAATGCATTACGAGGGCGGCATTTTAGATGGTGCAAATTGTGAAAGGTGCTCAAATTGTGGATGGGATAGGTTTTTTGATGAACCTGAAATAAAGTCAGTTTTTAGATATTGCCCAAAATGTGGCGCACTTATGAACTGAACGGAGGGAACGACAATGACTGACGGAAAGAAAGCGATTGCTACACTCGCGGTTTTGAAGATGATGGTGGGGACTAAAGCAAAGGAAGTGTGTGATGTTGCTATCTCCGCTCTCCAAGAGCGTGAGGAACGGAGCAAGGGGTGCGTGTATTGCAACGATGTTGCTATCGACATTGAGCTACCGAACGCAAACTTCTGCCCCATGTGCGGCAGACCGCTGAAAGGAGAAGACAATGGCAAGGCTGATTGATGCGGATGATTTTCTGAAATGGCTTGATGTGGGACACTTGCGAAATCCGGGAGAGGTTTGTTTCTGTGAAGCGGATGTAGCCCACATGATAAAGAGCAGGGCCACCATCGACCCAGTACACGCTGCCGGCGCGTGCTACTGCCGGGAGTGCCGAAACTATAACAAACCTCGATTAGGATGGTGTTCCCATCATATGGACAGAGAAAATCCGGACGATTTTTGCAGTTGGGGCAAGCGCAGGGAGGACACGAAGTGAAAATTTTAGTAGCCTGCGAAGAATCGCAGGCGGTGACGATTGAACTGCGGAGGCTAGGTCATGAAGCTTACAGCTGCGACATTATACCCTGTTCCGGCGGGCACCCTGAGTGGCATTTGCAGGTGGACGCCCTGGAACTTTTGAAAATGAAAT
>OGZI01002798.1_pt1 | contig 13423 bp, 12 predicted proteins | sample 1576711 | NCBI WGS metagenome assembly OGZI01 (sample SAMEA3541482, study PRJEB24748) | human gut metagenome | biome: human gut; feature: human-associated habitat; material: faeces | place: China | collected 2012
GGCGCAGAGACCGACCTCGACCTCGGCCACTACGAGCGCTTCATCGACGAGGACCTGAACAAGTTCTCCAACCTGACCACCGGCAAGGTATACTGGAATGTTCTGAACAAGGAGCGCGCCGGCGAGTACCTCGGTGAGACCGTGCAGGTTATTCCGCACATCACCAACGAGATCAAGTCTTTCATCTACTCGGTAGGCAAAAAGACCTCGGCTGACGTTGTTATCACCGAGATTGGCGGCACCACCGGCGATATTGAGTCCCAGCCGTTCCTCGAGGCGATCCGTCAGGTTGCTGCTGAGGTTGGCCGCCGCAACTGCCTGTTCATCCATGTAACGCTGGTTCCGTTCATCTCCGGCTCCAATGAGCCGAAGTCCAAGCCGACCCAGCACTCGGTTAAGGAGCTGCGCGGTCTGGGCATCTCTCCGGACATCATCGTAGCCCGCGTTGACCAGCCGATGGATGACGATATCAAGCGCAAGATTTCCATGTTCTGCACCGTACCGGAGGACTGCGTAATCGAAAACCGCACCCTGCCGGTTCTGTATCAGGCACCGATGATGCTCGAGGAGAGCCATCTGTCCGACATCGTCTGCCGTGAGCTGTCCATCGGCGCAGGCAAGGGCGATATGACCGAGTGGCAGGAAATGCTCGAGCGCATCGCAGCCCGCAAGGACCATGTGAAAATCGCGCTGGTCGGCAAGTACGTCAAGCTGCACGACGCATACCTTTCGGTTGCAGAGGCACTGCAGCACGGCGGCTACGAAACCGGCTGCTTCGTTGATATTGACTGGGTAGACTCCGAGGAGATCAACGACTCCACCGTGGACAAGCTGCTCGGTGAGGTTGACGGCATCATCCTGCCGGGCGGCTTCGGCGCACGCGGCGTGGAAGGCATGATTTGTGCAGCAAACTATGCGCGCACGCAGGGTATCCCCTACTTCGGCATCTGCCTCGGCATGCAGATCGCGGTTATGAGTTACGCACGCAACGTGCTCGGCTACGCGGATGCAAACTCCAGCGAGTTTGACCCGGATTCCACCCATCCGGTCATCGACCTGATGGAGAGCCAGCAGGGCATCTCCAAGAAGGGCGGCACGATGCGTCTGGGCGCTTATCCGTGCAAGATCCGTCCGAATACCATTATGGCAACGGCGTACGGCGAGGAAATGATTTCCGAGCGTCACCGCCACCGTTACGAGTTCAACAACAATTTCCGCGAGGAGATTGAAAATAAGGGCATGCAGATCACGGGCACCTCGCCGACCGGCGAGCTTGTGGAGACCGTTGAGATCCCGAACCATCCGTTCTATATCGGCGTGCAGTTCCACCCCGAGTTCAAGTCCCGTCCGAACCGCGCACATCCCCTGTTCAAGGCGTTCGTCGCGGCATCTCTGAAAAGGAGCCAGAACAACAATGCAAACTAACAAGAACTACGACAATCTCGAGCAGAGCTATCTGTTCTCCACCATCGCACGCAAGGTGCGCGAGTACTCCGAAGCACATCCGGAGGCTGATATCATCCGTCTGGGCATTGGCGACGTAACCCGTCCGCTGGTACCGGCTGTTATCGACGCACTGCACGCAGCCGTTGAAGATCAGGCCAAGCAGGAGACCTTCCACGGCTACGGCGATGAGCAGGGCTACGGTTTCCTGCACGAGGCGCTGGTCGGCTACTACAAGTCCCACGGCGTAGAGCTCGCCACCAATGAGATCTTCATCTCGGACGGTGCAAAGAGCGACCTCGGCAATATCCTCGACATTTTCGGCACTGACAACACCGTTCTGGTTCCGGATCCGGTTTACCCGGTTTACGTTGATACCAACGTTATGGCGGGCCGCAAGATCGTATTCGCTGACGCAAACGAGGCAAACGGCTTCCTGCCGCTGCCGGACGAGTCCGTTCAGTGCGACATCATCTATATCTGCTCTCCGAACAACCCGACCGGCGCTGCTTACGACCGCGCAGGTCTGAAGGCCTGGGTAGATTACGCAAACAAGCAGAACGCCGTTATCCTGTATGATGCAGCTTACGAGTGCTTCATCGAGGATGAGACTCTGCCGCGCTCCATCTACGAGATTGAAGGCGCTAAGTCCTGTGCGATCGAGTTCTGCTCCTTCTCCAAGATGGCAGGCTTCACCGGCACCCGCTGCGGCTGGACCGTTGTTCCGACCGCTCTGCTGGACGGCAAGCTGAACAAGATGTGGCTGCGCCGTCAGACTACCAAGTTCAACGGCGTTCCGTATATCGTACAGAAGGGCGCTGCTGCCTGCTTCACCGAGGAAGGCATGAAGCAGATCAAGGAGACCCTCGGCTATTACAAGCAGAACGCTAAGGTTCTCGCTGCGACCCTCGATGAGCTGGGTATCTGGTACACCGGCGGCAAGAGCAGCCCGTACCTGTGGCTCAAGTGCCCGAACGGCATGGATTCCTGGACCTTCTTCGACTACCTGCTTGAGAATGCCAACGTCGTTGGTACGCCGGGTGCAGGCTTCGGCAAGAACGGTGACGGCTTCTTCCGTCTGACCGCCTTCGGCGATCAGGCACGCACCAAGGAAGCTGCTGAGCGTCTGAAGAAGCTGCTCAAGTAATATAGGGGACTTCAGCCCGTAGGCCACTATCCTTATTCTGCCGCCGTGCGGCAATTTAATGAGCGCAAGTCCCCTATATACGAAAGGCGGTTCCGGAGAAACCGCCTTTCGATACCCGAATGACGCCATGCGCAGTGCGACCAAGAAGTCGCACAAGGATAGCGCCCAAGGCGACTGAGTCGGGGTGTAAAAAGTCAGGTACACGCCCCGACTTTTTACGCAAATGCAAAGCATTTGCTAATTAAATGGCGCTGCGGCGCAGGAATTAAAAAGCGACCGTGCAACGGTCGCTTTTTTGCATAGTTGAGGTGATTCGATGGGCATTCTTTATGGTCACAGGTGCGTTTTATGCGACGCGGATTTTCCGGTGACGACCAGCCGCACGCTGCAGCTTTGTCCGGACTGTGCCGCTGCAGTCCGGCGGGAATACCGCTGCAATGAGGTCATCTCCATCGCCGGAGCGGACGGTACGATCGCTCCGCTGTATTACCGCGGCACAGTACGCAATGCCATGAAACGGTTCAAATTCAGCAGCGCCGCCTACTGTGCGGACTGGTTCGCGGCGCAAATGTCCGTGGCTCTCACCGCACGGCTGGACGACTGGCAGCCGGATTTGATTACCTACATGCCGATTGGATTCCTGCACTACCGTAAACGCGGATATAATCAAGCAGAACTGCTCGCAAAGCTGACGGCAAAGCCGCTTTCTCTGCCGTGCGAGGCAACACTGCGCAAGCGATGGTTTGTCAGCAAGCAATCCGCGCAGAAGGATTACGCCGCGCGGCAGAGCAACGCGAAAGACGCCGTTCTGCCGAAGAAAGGCGTGAACCTCACCGGAAAATCCGTCGTGCTGGTTGATGATATTATCACCACCGGAGCAACAGCCGCTGCCGCCGTCAAGGCTCTGCGGGAGATGGGCGCAAGCCGTGTTTACGTCCTCGCCGCGACATTTACACCGAGGAAATAACAAAAAAGACCGCTTTCGCGGTCTTTTTTGTTAGTAGAAAAACTCACTGCTGTACACTCTGCCGTAATTATCGGTAATTTCGGCTTTCAGCTGATACTCCTCCATTGAACCCTCCAGATTGCGCCAGTCAACCTGTGTATAATAATAAACGTCTCCACCAAATCTAGTTTCTATGTTCTCGATCTTCTTCTCTTTGATTTGCTTGCCGTTCTGATACAGGAGTATGCGACCGCTGGCCAGTGGTACACTGTCATCGCCGCAGTAAATATACGTTGCCACATTGCCGCTGGCTGATGTGGTCTTACCATTAAAGCTAAAGCTACCGTTCTCCCACCACGCACGCACTTCGAGAGAAAAACGCTGCTTCAGGTCATACTCAGAGGCAACCATAATATTACGGATTTCTCCGTCCGTACTTGTCAGCGTCAAATAAACAGAAAACGTATCCACCAGCGGCACGCTGATTTCGCCGCTGTAACCGTTCTTGTTTTCTGCGTCGCACTCCCACGACTGATCGCCGCTGCGGACAACAAACTTTGCGGTTTCGCCGTCCCGCATTTCTTTCGGCACGGCGCTCACTGTCACAAGAAGGTTATCCGCGTTCTGCGGATCTACGGTCACATTCTCCGACCAGTCGGCTAAATCGCTGTTCTCAGCGCTCGTATTATCCGGATAGTAAATCGTACTCGGCCCGCTCTGCATCCGCAGCGTGTCGATCTGCTGCTGCATGGCGAGCACGCGCCACAGGCTGACCGCGCTGCACACCACGCTGACGCACAGCAGTCCCGCCGCTGCGATTGCCGCAATTTTCCACTTGCGGTTTCCGTTCCTGACCGGCTGGTTCTCTGCACCCGGCCATGATTCATCCGAGTCCTCTGCCTTTGGCATTAGCTCCGCATCCGGACGCAGCAACGTATCCACCGGAACGCCGAACAGCTTGCTCAGTTCCATTAAATTATCCATCGTGGGCACCGCCTGATCGGCCTCCCACTTGCTGACCGCCTGACGGCTCAAGCCTAGCTTTTCGCCGAGCGCCTCCTGACTCATGCCCTGCTCTTTTCGCAGCGCCGCGATTTTCTCACCTGTTGTCATCTCTGCCACCTGCCTTTCTTTTCTGTCTCCAGTGTGCCTGAAATGCCGCAAAAGCGCCACCAACCCATCGTTTCTTTTTGTCAACCGACGGTTGCGTACGTCTTTCCGGTTGCAAAAAAGTCCCGAAATGTGTATTTCGGGACTTTGAGGCTATCTGGGAAAACACTTATGGGCATTACCACACGATTCAGCGGTGAGCGGTTGGCGAGTAACTTTTGCGTGCTGATGCGGCGCGGTTCCGCAGCAATACTTTGTGTATTGCAAGGGAACGCAACAAAATCAGCGCACAAAATTCCCGCCAAACGCCGCCGATGCAATCGTGTGGTATTGCCCCCAATTAGGCGTTGAAGAACTCCTCGTGGATAGCCTTGACTGCCTTCTCGCTGTCCTCCTCGTTGATGAGGACGGAGATCTTGATCTCAGAGGTGGAGATCATGCGGATGTTGATGCCGGCGCTTGCCAGAGCCTCGAACATCTTGGAAGCAACGCCGGTAGCGGAAGCCATGCCTGCACCAACGATGGAAACCTTTGCGACCTTGGTGTTGATGGAAATATCCTCGTAGCCGAGCATCTCAGCGGCATCGCGCAGGATCTTCTCGACGCGCTCTGCATCGTCCTGACGGATGGTGAACGAGATGGACTTCTTGTTATCACGGCCGACGGACTGGAGGATGATGTCGATGTTGACATTGTGCTTCGCCATCAGCGAGAATACCTTGAATGCAGTGCCCGGCGTATCGTCCAGATTGATGATCGCTACACGCGCGCAGTTATTATCACGGGCAACACCCGAAACCAGCAGTTTTTCCATATTAGAACCCTCCTTGACTTTGGTACCCGGATTGCGGGTAAAGCTCGAAACGACCTCAAGATCGACATTATACTTCTTTGCCATCTCAACCGAACGGTTGTGCAGCACCTGTGCACCCAGAGATGCCAGCTCCAGCATCTCATCATAGGTGATGGCGTCCAGCTTCTTGGCATCCTTTACGATACGCGGATCGGCAGTGTAAACGCCGTCTACGTCGGTGTAAATCTGGCAGAGATCCGCGCCGAGCGTTGCTGCAATGGCAACTGCGGTGGTGTCCGAGCCGCCGCGGCCGAGCGTAGTCACGTCGCCCATCTTGTTAATGCCCTGGAAACCTGCAACAATAACGATGCGGCCGTTATCCAGCTCTGCCTTGAGGCGCTCGCCTGCGATACGCTTGATGCGGGCATCCGAGTAGTTGCTGTTGGTCTCCAGACCGATCTGCCAGCCGGTCAGGGATACGACCGGAAAGCCCAGCTTCTGGATGGCCATCGCCAGCAGAGACATGGAGATCATCTCGCCGGTGTTGAGCAGAACGTCCATCTCACGCTTGGAAGGACGATCGTTCAGCTCGGCAGCCTTTACGATCAGATCATCCGTGGTATCGCCCTGCGCGGATACAACTACAACAACCTGATTGCCTGCCTGTGCGGTCTTGGTAACAATGTCCGCAACATTCTTCAGTCGCTCGGTGTTGGCAACCGAAGTGCCGCCGAACTTTTGCACAATAAGACTCATACTAACTATGTTTCCTCCTTAATACACGGACGAGAGCACTCATCCGTCCCCTATTACAGTCGTTTTACGGTCGCACCAACCTCATCACAGCGCAGCTGCACGGCCTTCCAGTGCGGATACTGCTTCTCGCACAGCTCCTGTGCACGGGTGATGTAGTCGCGGTCGCCCTTGTAGACGATAGCCACGATGGACGGGCCTGCGCCGGAAATGAACGCGCCGAGCGCGCCCAGCTTCTTGGCCTCACGCACGATGTCCTCGCCGTTTTCGATCAGACCGAAACGGTACGGCTGATGCAGACAGTCACCGGTTGCCGCGTCAAGGTTTTCCAGCTTGCCGGTGGTCAGGCTGCCCGCGAGCAGCGCTGCGCGCGCCAGATTGTAAACCGCATCGTGATGGTCGATGGTCTTGGGCAGCGCCGCACGCGCCTTTTCGGTGGACAGCTGGAAATCCGGAATGAATACCACGAAGTCGATCGCGCCGTGAACCGGCACGCGAACGTGATGCACATGGCCGTTTTCGAGCAGCGCCACGCAGAAGCCGCCGAGGATCGCCGGTGTGGAGTTATCCGGGTGACCCTCGATGGTAGCCGCCAGATCAATGACCGCGTTACGGTCGAGCGGCTCACCGAGCAGCATGTTTGCACCCATGATACCCGCAACCGTGCACGCCGAGGACGAGCCAAGGCCGCGGGTCTGCGGGATCGCGCAGTCCTCAACGATGGTCAAGCCGGAAAGCGGCTTGCCGCACTCGTCGTAGACGCGCTTCGCACACTGATAGATCAGGTTGCTCTCGTCCTGCGGAACATACTGACCGTTTTTATCCGAAATATCAATATGATCGTTCTCTGCGAGGTCGATCACGTTGTACAGCTCGAGCGCAATGCCGATGCTGTCATAGCCCGAGCCCATATTGGCGCTCGTAGCAGGAACGGTTACACGAACCATTGTATTTTCTCTCCTTTACAGAATACGCATTGCCGCACGAACTTCACCGCGTGCGTTCAGCTTTTCGGCTGCGGCGTTCATCTCTGCGGTGGACAGCTTGCGGGTCTGAACCACGAATACGCCCTCAGCAGGCTCGGTCAGACTCTCAACCGGCAGCAGCTCCTCAACATCCTTCTGTGCGCCCTTGAAGCGAACGTACCATGCACTCTGCAGGGTATCCAGCGGACGGAGCAGATTCTTGGAGCCATCGCCCCAGAAGATACGGCGGCGGTTGTCCTTGTGCTCGATGCTGTCCAGCATATCGGCAACAACAGCAGAGGCGGTGGCCAGCTTGCCGGCGCCCTTGCCGTAGAACATAACCTCACCGGTCGCATTGCCGTCGATCATGATGGCGTTGAATACGTCCTCAACAGCGGCCAGCGGGCTTTCCTTGTGGATGAGATGCGGTGCAACATAAGCGTAAGCGGTGCCGTCCTCGCAGCGGACCGAGCGGCCCAGCAGCTTGATAACGCAGCCCAGCTTATCGGCGTTTGCTACGTCCTCGAGGGTGATCTTGGTGATGCCCTCGCAGGAAACCTGATCCGGGTCGAACTTATCGCCGTAAGCGAGGTCGGACAGAATGCAGATCTTGCGGCAGGCGTCGTGACCCTCGATGTCAGCGGTCGGATCCTTCTCGGCATAGCCGTTGAGCTGTGCCTGCTTGAGCGCATCCGCAAAGGTAACGCCGTTGTGGATCATCTGGGTGAGGATGTAGTTGGTCGTGCCGTTCAGGATGCCGCAGATTTCGTTGAACTCGTTGGCAGCCAGGCACTGGAGCATCGGACGGATGACCGGAATGCCGCCGCCGACGGATGCCTCGAACATGTAGTTTACGCCGTGCTCCTCGGCAATCTTGAGCAGCTCCTCGCCCTTGGTAGCAACCAGTTCCTTGTTGGAGGTGCATACGCTCTTGCCAGCCTCGAGGCAGCGCTTGGTGAACTGGTACGCAGCGCCCACGCCGCCCATTACCTCGGCAACGACTGTTACCTCGGGGTCGTTCTCGATGATAGAAAAATCGGTTACAAATTTATTGCCATACGGCAGAGAGGAGAAGTCGCGCAGGTCGAGGACATACTTTACCTCAACCGGCTCGCCAACGGTCTTTGCGATCTTGTCGGCGTTCATGTCAAAAACCTCGTATACGCCTGAGCCGACGGTGCCGTGTCCCATGATTGCTACTTTAATCATATGCTGATTTCCTTTCATCAGTTAAATTAGCGTTCTGTATACCGTCGGACGGTCATTCAGATGCCAGAATTTCCACTTTGCTGACGCCTTCCATTGCTTCTGCGCGATGCACAAGCTCTTCGGATGAGTATTTCATCTCACCGGTGCGGGCCGAAATAGTGACCGACGCCATTCCTCTCATCGGAATGGACTGGTTCACCGTCAGCAGGTTTGCGCCCGAGCGTGCCATCAGTCCGAGAATGCTCGACAGAACACCCGGCTGATCGTGCAGCATGAAATGGTAGGTGACGATACGGTCGGTGGTCGCCTCAAAGAAAGGACGAACGCCGTCCTTATATTTATAATACGCACTGCGCGACAGACCGGCGATCTTTGCCGCTTCGCTTGCCGTAGCCGCCTTGCCCGAAGCGATGGCTTCATTCGCTTCGATCACGCGCTGAAATACCTCCGGCAGCAGGGTGCGCTCCACGAGATAATACTTTGGTTTTATCATGCGTTGTCTGTCCTCCCTAAAAAGACACTTGTCTTTTTCACGCTCATTTATCATACCATATCCATCCGCCGAGCGCAAGAGAATAACTGATAAATTTCCCTAAATTCCGACGAGTGTTTTGTTACTTCTGTCAAAAGCTCCCTCTTTTCCTGTGAAAAGTGTAAGTGGCTTTTTGCTTTATTTTGTGTTATACTATGTTTACATCTGTAAACAATCGGAGAGTTTTATTATGCATCAGAAAAACGAAAACGGAACCTTTACCTCAAAAATCGGCTTTGTGCTGGCGGCGGTCGGCTCTGCGGTCGGCATGGGCAACATCTGGATGTTCCCTTACCGCACCGGTCAATACGGCGGCGCGGCTTTTTTAATCCCCTACCTGCTGTTTATCGCATTGTTCGGCTATGTCGGCCTGTCCGGCGAGTTCGCCTTCGGCCGTATGACCGGCACAGGTCCGATCGGCTCGTATGAATTTGCGATGAAGTCCCGCGGTAAAAAGGGCGGCGCCATCCTCGGTACGATTCCTCTGCTCGGCTCGCTCGGTATCGCCATCGGCTACGCCATCATCGTCGGCTGGGTGCTGCGGAGCGCGTTCGGTGCACTGACCGGCTCGCTGATGAGCACCGAACCGGAGCAGTTCTTCACGGAAATGAGCAGCACGAATTTTTCCAGTGTGCCGTGGCACACCCTGGTTATCCTGCTGACGGCGGCTGTGCTGATCTTCGGCGTGTCCGGCGGCATTGAAAAGATCAACAAGGTGATGATGCCCGCATTCTTCATCCTGTTCATCATTATTGCTGTCCGCGTAGCCTTCCTGCCGAATGCCATCGAAGGCTACAAATATCTGCTCGTGCCGCAGTGGGAGTACCTGCTGAACCCGCGCACATGGATCATGGCGATGGGTCAGGCGTTCTTCTCGCTGTCGATCACTGGCTCGGGCATGATCATTTACGGCTCTTACCTGCCGAAAAATGAGGATGTTGTACATTCGTCGTGCATGACCGCTGTGCTCGACACCTGCGCGGCTATGCTGGCCGGCCTCGCCATCCTGCCGAGCGTGTTCGCGTTCGGCTTGGACCCGGCCTCCGGCCCCAAGCTGCTGTTCATCACCCTGCCGCGTGTATTCCAGCAGATGCCGTTCGGCCGTCTGTTCGCGTTCTTCTTCTTTATTTCCGTGCTGTTCGCGGGCATTACCTCGCTGGCGAACATGCTGGAAGCAGTCTCTGAAGCCGCGCAGACGCGCCTCAAGCTGAGCCGAAAAACCGCTGTCCTGCTGGCGTGCGGCGCCGCATTGGCGGTTGGCCTGTTTATCGAGCGCGATACGCTCATGGGTACGCTGATGGACGTTATCACCATTTACGTCGTGCCGATCGGTGCGATCCTCGGTGCGGTTATGGCGTACTGGGTGCTCGGCATCGACAAGATGGAGCAGGAGCTGATGAACGGCCGCAGCAAGCCGCTCAGCCGCGCATTTGCGCCGCTTGCGAAATATGTGTATATCTTCCTTGCCGCACTCGTTGTATTCTTCAGCTTTATTATCCCGGGCGGTATTGGGTAAATCCGTGCTATAAAAAAGGACTTCCTGCGGGAAGTCCTTTTTTCATGCAGGAATGGAGAATGGGAAATGCCCCATCTATACGTTCATTCTCCATTTTCAATTCTCAATTACGATTCTTCATCGAGGAAGAATATACTCTCCACCGGCTGTTCCAGCAGCCGCGCGGTTTTAATCGCCAGCTCGAGGGTCGGGTCGTATTTATCGTTCTCCATCGCCACGATGGTCTGCCGCGATACCCCGAGCAGCTTTGCCATGTCCTCCTGCCGCAAGCCGCGTGCCTTGCGGAGTTCTTTAATATTGTTCTTCATCTTCAGCGCCAGAACTTCCATATCAAATCTGCGAATATCACGACCGGAATGAAAATACGCTTTACAATATCCCCGGCAAGCGCACTTGGGGACGGCGGATTTTCCTCGTCATCTTTTGTGGCACGGTAGGTCGCGATTGCTCTGTAAACACCCTCGAACACCATGCACACGAACCACAGAATTGCAAACTCGCTCACATTTTTGCCGAATGCAATGATATCCACCAACATCACCACGAACAGTCCGACCGTCATCAAGCGATAGGCGATAATCGCACCATTGCGTGTGATTGTGTTCTGCATTTCGTCCTGCTCCCAGCCATTAGCCTTCGCGGAAGCGCGTGCACGAGCAGTCTTTCCGGCCTGTCCCCAGTCCTCCCAGAGCATAAAAGCCAGCCAGAATACCGCAAAAACGACCATTACGACCACGCCTATACCGGTTTCGGTTGTAAACATAGGTGCACCTCCCTACATCCAGAAAACCTTCACCACAATCCACAGATACATCAGATTATTGAACACACTGTGTCCCATCTGTTTCCACATTTGCGTTTTATCCTCATCGCCCGCCATATTGCGAATGGTTTTGATGATAATAAACAGCACCTCAGCAACAATGGACACGATTGCCAGGACACTGAGTTCAATCGAGCGATAATCACGGAAAAAGCGGCTGTAACCAAGATAAATGATAACACCGGCCTGCAGCACACGGTAGCCAATCAAGCGGCCCTTCACATTGACGGCGTGCGCCATCTCATCAATATTCCATTCCCAGTCCTTCATGATTTTTCTCGCTCGCGGCGATTGTCCTTCTTCTACCCAATCGTGCCACAGACTCGCTGCAAGAATGACCAGCGGCAGCACAATCGCAACCACAACAACCTGCACCTTCTGTGTCATATCGTACATATCCCAGCTCATAAGCGCACCTCCTACCAGTTTTGCGTTAGAACCGTCATTCCGACGGCCAATCCGATCAGCACCGCGCAGAACATCAGCTTTGCGATAAGGAAAGTCAGTCTCGGCGGATGCTCCTCGTCGTCCTTTGCTTTGCGGAACGTCTGCACAAGCATAATAGCCGCCTCCACCATGCCGGACACGACCAACAGCGCACACAACTCCATTGCCGCCTGCCCTTTTATCAGCAGCCGATAATACAGGCACGCCAGGATTCCCGCCTGCGTCACCCGGTACGCGACCGCCTGTGCCTGTGTGATGATGGCGTGCTCCATCTCATCGGTCTTGCTGCCGAGTGCTTTGGCGATCCTGCGGGCCTTTTTCGATCTTCCGGCATCCATCCAGTCTTTTACCAGCCATGCCGCCAGCAGGAGCACCGGCAGGCCGATGCAGACCCACAATACCTGCATTTTCTCGGCTGATGTGTATAAATTCCACCGCATAAAAGCACCTCCTACTCTTGATGCCGTTCGCTAAAATGTAAAGTTCTCTTTACATCTTAAAGATAACAGGCGGACAGCAAAATGTCAAGAATGTTTGACATTTCAGGCAAGGAAAAACCCCACAGAATTTCCTGTGGGGCTTTGTGAATATTTACTGATCCTGCTTATCCGGGTCGAGATCCTTTTCGGCTTCTTCAACCTTGGCAAGCTCCTCTGCGGATTCCGCAGGCTTGCTTACCTTGGCGTGCAGCTCCTGCTGCAGCTCGGTCATCAGATCCTCACCGACGATCTTATCCGGAACGATTTCGCCGTTGTAGACCTTAACAAAAGTCTCGCCGTCCATCGTTTCGTTGCGGATGAGATACTCGGCAACGCGCTTCATCTCGTCCATGTGCTCGCTCAGCAGCTTTTCACAGGCGTGATATGCGTGCTCGATGATGCGGTGAATCTCGTCGTCGATCTCCGCCGCCTTGACCTCAGAATAGCCCTTGCCGGCTGCCAGATCACGGCCGAGGAATACCTCGCCATTATCCGAACCGTAGTCGATTGGGCCGATACGCTCGCTCATGCCGTAGCTGGTGACCATGGCGCGTGCCATCTGGGTCGCCTGCTTGATGTCGCCATAAGCACCGGTGGAGATATCCTCCATCGTCAGCTGCTCGGCCACGCGGCCGCCCAGACAAACGATGATGTACTCCTCCATATACTTCTTGGTGCGGTATGCCTGATCCTCCTCCGGCAGCGGCATGGTAAAGCCGCCTGCGCCGGACGAACGCGGGATAATGGTAACGTGGTGTACCGGATCCTGCGTCGGCAGAACGTGGAAGCAGATCGCGTGACCGGCCTCGTGGTACGCGGTCAGGCGCTTGTCGTGCTCATTGATGATGTGGCTCTTCTTCTCCACGCCCATTACGACCTTGAGCAGCGACTCCTCAATCTCCTCCTGCGAGATCAGCTTCTTGTTGCGGCGTGCCGCAAGCAGCGCTGCCTCATTGAGCAGGTTTTCGAGGTCTGCACCGGTGAAGCCGGCGGTCGTCTTGGCAATTTCAGAGAACTTGACATCCGGGTCGAACTGCTTGTTGCGGGCATGTACCTTGAGCACAGCCTCACGGCCCTTGACATCCGGTGCGCCGACATAGACTTGACGATCAAAACGACCCGGACGCAGCAGCGCGTTATCCAGAATATCCTTGCGGTTGGTGGCTGCGATGACGATAACGCCCTCGTTTGCACCGAAGCCGTCCATCTCAACGAGCAGCTGGTTCAGGGTCTGCTCGCGCTCGTCATGCCCGCCGCCGA
>OGZI01002800.1_pt1 | contig 13418 bp, 6 predicted proteins | sample 1576711 | NCBI WGS metagenome assembly OGZI01 (sample SAMEA3541482, study PRJEB24748) | human gut metagenome | biome: human gut; feature: human-associated habitat; material: faeces | place: China | collected 2012
GCCGCTGCGCTGCGGGTTAAAATCTCCTCCATTATCGACAAAGATATCGATGCAATGATGGCGGCGATCCATGTCGCAGAGACACGGGAGACCCTCTGCATGGCAACACTTACCGCTCTCGCACTTGTTTGCACCGCGGGCCTCGTCGCAACCTCGCAGCTCTCTCCCGATAGCGTTCCCGTCGCGGCAAACGTGGTCAAAGCTCTGCTGCTCGCCATTTTCTTGGTACTCGTGGCTTCTAGAAGGAGTAAGACTTCTCTTAGGGCAAAGGCATATCGAGAGGCGCTTGAAGCGGCAGACGGCTCTCATTCGGCCTTTGTGCTAAAGCGTAAGGCAGGGAAAAGCCCCAAGCTGGTTGCTTTGCAATTCGTCCTTGGCGTCGTCCTTGCCTTCTTGCTTATCACGCTTCTCGCGATTATCGAGCCCGGGTCTCGTTTACCCTGGGTCATGCTATAAAAGAGGGGAGGTGGCAGATGCAGCCCCTCCCCTTTACGTTTCTCATTATGACAAATCCAAAACCAAGACTTATTGTGCGCGCCGCAGCAGCTGCGCAACCGCAGAGGCGCTCCCCCTACTCCACCGTCACGCTCTTGGCAAGGTTGCGCGGCTGGTCCACGTCGCATCCGCGTAGCAGGGCGACCTCGCGCGCCAGCAGCTGCAGCGGGACCGTCGCGGTAATGGGGCTAAACGCATCGCGCACGGCGGGCACGTAGATCACATGGTCGGCGATCGCGCGAATGTCCTTGTCCCCTTCCGTGGCGACCACAATAAGGGACGCGCCGCGGGCCTCGCACTCCTTAAGGTTGGAGACGGTCTTGTCATACGTGGGGCTCTTGGTCGCTACGGCGATCACGGGGAACCCGGGCTCAATCAAAGCGATGGGACCGTGCTTCATCTCGCCGGCAGCGTATGCCTCTGCATGCAGGTAGCTCACCTCTTTGAGCTTGAGCGCGCCCTCATAGCTAATTGCGGCGCCCATTCCTCGTCCAACAAATAAAGCGGACGAGGCATCCTTGCAAGCCAACGCGGCATCGTGGATCGCCGGCCGCTGCTGGTCCAAAATACGCTGGATCTGCTGTGCGGTATCGCCCAGCTCGCGGAACAGCAGGCGTACCTGCGCCTGGCTCAAACGACCCTTCACCTGGCCCAGCAGCATGGCCAGCAGCGTGAGAGACACCACCTGGCCAATAAAGCTCTTGGTAGACGCAACGGCCACCTCTTTGTTTGCCTTGGTATAGATGACGCCGTCGCTTTCGCGCGCCACGGGGCTGCCCACCACGTTGGTGATACCAAAGACCTTGGCGCCCTTGATGCGCGCGTCGCGAATGGCGGCCAGGGTGTCGGCGGTCTCACCGGACTGGCTTACCGCAACCACCAGCGTAGACGTGGTGATAATGGGGTTGCGGTAGCGGAACTCGCTGGCTGCCTCCACCTCGCAGGGAATGCGCGCCCAGCCCTCGATAAGGTTCTTCGCAACAAGGCCCGCGTGGTAGCTGGTGCCGCATGCGATCACGTACACACGGTCGATAAGGTTGAGCTCCTCAAGCGTCAGACCCAGCTCGTCAATGGCCAGCTCACCGCCGGCAAGACGGCCTGCCAGCGTATCGCGCACCACGCGCGGCTGCTCGTAAATCTCCTTGAGCATAAAGTCCGGATAGCCGCCCTTCTCTGCGGCATCCGCACTCCAGTCGATGTGCGTCACCGGCGGCTCGACGGCCTCGCCCGCAGCGTTGGTGAAGGTTGCGCCCTGCGGGGTGAGTCGCGCGAACACGCCGTCCTCCAGCACCACCACGTCGCGCGTGGCGTCCATGATCGCGATGGCGTCCGATGCCACGTAGCTGCCCTGCTCGCAGCAACCGATCACAATGGGCGAGTCCTTGCGCGCCACGGCGATCACGCCCGGCTCGTCCTCGCACACAGCCGCCACGCCATAGGCGCCCACCAGGCACTCGCACGCCTGGCGCAGCGCGGAAACCAAATCATGCGAGCCCGGCTTGCCGTCACAACCGTAGTATGCCTCCTCAAGCAGGTGGGCCAAAACCTCGGTATCCGTCTCGCTCTTAAAGACGTGGCCGCGGGCGACAAGCTCCTCGCGCAGCTCTGCAAAGTTCTCGATAATGCCGTTGTGCACAATGGCGATGCGTCCGTCGCAGCTGGTGTGCGGATGCGCGTTCTCCTCTGTAGGACGGCCGTGCGTAGCCCAGCGAGTGTGGCCGATGCCGCAGGTAGCGCAGCCGGGAACAGCGGCGCCCGTCTGGTCGATCTCGCCCGCCGCCGCCAGCGCCTGCCCCAGCATGGCGACCTTTCCAACGCGGCGCACCACCTCAAGGCCAGATCCGTCCGGCCGCTCGAGCGCAACGCCCGCCGAGTCATACCCGCGGTACTCCAACTTAGACAACCCGCTGGTCAAAATGGCAGCCGCGCCGGCAGTTCCGGTATAGCCCACAATTCCACACATAGCGTTCTCTCCAACAATAGAAGGCGCGCCAGCCATCGCCGCCAAGGCCGCCCTGGCACCACCGCACCCCTTTGGAGGGCGGCGACCGCGTGCTTCTGGAAGGCTGACCGGGCGAGGGCTCGCGCGCTTTTTCAATGCCGGCGTATTATTGTAAAAAGAAAGCCGCGCGCTTTTATTAACGTCTGGTTACACATATTAAATACCAGTTGTGCGCGATGGCGGTTTCGCCTCCTTCCGTGCCATCCACCCCTCTTGCCCCCGTGCACCCTCCCAATATGAAGCCACGTTCAGGTTCTTGCAGGGCAACTGCTAAAATCGCCCTCCAGTTGGAGTTGGCGCTCTGCTAAAAAAGAGGTCCAGTTCACGCCGGGCGCTGAAAACGCGGTTCAGTTGGACTTGGCGCGGTAGACCCTCCAGGCGAACGAGGCCCCTACCTCGCGTTTCCCCGCGCAGTCCCTTAAGGCCCCCACGCCCAAGTCCAACTGAACCGCGTTTTCAGCATTGCCAAGTCCAACTGAACCCAAAAAGTAGAAGTCGAGCGCAACCGGAGGCCAAAAACAGCAGAAGCCCCAAGTCCAACCGGAGGCCAAAAACAGCACCCGCGCCCAACCCGCGCCCAACCCGCGCCAGGCCTCGCGCCAAGCGCGCAGCGCCGACCCCATCCATGTAACATGCGCTTCCGCGCACCAGCTCCCCAGGCAAACGTGATAGACTTGCAAGCAAGATTGAAGCGCATCAACAACAACTGTCACGCACATTCGCCTCAACCCGCGCGCGAAGGCACATCCAAACCGGCGCGCGCCTCTGCACAAGGACCGCCATGGCTAAAGTCACTATCCAAGATGTCGCCAACGAGGCAGGCGTCTCGCTGGGAACCGTCTCCAACGCGCTCAACCACCCCGACAAGCTCAAGCCCAGCACGCTCGACGCGGTGCGCCAGGCCATGAGCCGCCTGGGATTCATGCCCAACCAAAGCGCGCGCATGCTCGCCGGTGGCCGCAACGCCTCGTTTGGCCTGGTGCTGCCGCGTCTGGACCACGGCTTTAGCCTGCAAATCGCCAACGGCGCCCACAGCGAGGCCCGCCGTCACGGATACGGCCTGCTGATTGCCAACGCGGATAACGACGAGATCTTGGAAAACAACTACCTTCGCTATTTCATGGGCACGCAGATGTCCGGCGTGCTGGTGCAGCCCATGGCAATTGGCGACTGGCGCCCCTACAGCGAGGCCTTCCCCGTGCCAACGGTCTACCTGGACATCCACAGCGACCAGCCCGGATACTTTGTAGCGGCGGATAATCTGGCGCAAGGGCAGCTCATCGCCGAGCACGCCATCTCATGCGGATCGCAGCGCATCGCGGTCATAGGCACAAGCGAATACATGCAGCTAGCACTTCGCGTTAAGGGCATAGAGCGCGTGGCGGCGGCAAACCCCCAGGCTTCCTTTGAGTTTTTGGACGAGGGCGAGTGGAACCTTGCGCGCGACGGCTTCATGATCGCCCAGCGCCTGGCCAATCAGCCCGCAGACCGTCGCCCAGACTTTCTCCTCGCCCTTACCGACGTGCTGGCAACCGGCGTTATCGCAGGCGTGCAGGACGCGGGCCTTAGCGTTCCCAACGACATTGCGGTAGCGGGCTGCGACGGCAACCCGCTGGCCTGGAGCGGCAGCGTGCCGCTTACCACCTGCGCTCCTCCGGGCTATGAGATCGGCCGCCGCGGCGTGCAATTCCTTATCGACCAAATCGAACGCAGGCGCGCCTTGGCATCCGGCGAGGCGAAGCCAGAAGATTTTGCGGACGAGGACCCGTGCCATCAAACCATGATCCGTCCGTTTTTGCTTGCCCGCCAAAGCACCGTGGCAAAGACCACGCACCAGCAGTCGGCAGAGGCGGCGCTCAACCTGGGCACGTACCTGTAGCAAGCGCGACCGGATGCTGCCGGCGCTTTTGCCCAAGCTCGATGCTGGGGCCGCGGCCATTGCAGACGCTGTCCCGCGCCCGTCCGCGCCGCGGCTAGATCGCCAGAGCGGCGGGCAGCTCCGCCAGGCTGCCCAAAACCCGGCAGCACATGCCAAGAATCTCCTGGCTGGGCTCGATCAGGTCGGGCACCAAATACACGCTCGCGCCCGACGCAAAGCCCGCGCGGACGCCGTTGGGCGAGTCCTCCACCACCGCGCACTCCGCGGGATCGACCCCTTCGAGCTCCATGGCGCGCAAGAAGATGTCTGGCGCCGGCTTGCCGTTTTTAACATCTCCGCCGCAGGTCACGTGGTTAAAGTAGCCAAGAAGCCCCATGCGCTCCAACGTGGGCTCGGCCAAATCCCTAAAGGTCGACGTCGCTACCCCGCAGGGCACGCCCGCCGCGCGCAGGGCCTCAAGGCACTCGATGGCGCCGGGCTTAAGCTCAAGCTGGTCGCCCAGCTCGCCATGGCGAATGTCGCGCGACAAGAAGAACACGCGCTGCGCGTCTTGGGCGTTTCCCAGCACATCCGTCAACGTAGCCAGAACATCCAGCCTGGTTCTGCCAATAAAAGAGTAGATGACCTGCTCTGTCACGCCCTCAAACCCAAGACGCTCCGCGGCCATCGCCCACGCCTTGCGGCCCAGGCGCTCGCTATCGACAAGCGTTCCGTCCATATCAAAAATGACTGCTTTCACCACGCGACAGCACCCCTCTTTACCCCGTTTCGCATTATCCACACGTTATCGCTCATTGTGCCATAATGCGCGCGAGCAATTGGGTAGCATCCAATCCGTTACAGCATTCGCACCGTCGCGCCGCCCGGCCCGCACGCTGCCGCGCCGCCAGGTCCGCACGCTGCCGCGCTGCCAGGTCCGCACGCCGTACACCGCGATCATCGTCCACCTCATGAATAGGGGCCCACCTTGCAAGATAAACTTGATGCACTCAAAGACTTGCTGCAAAGCATGGGAACCGTCGCCGTCGGGTTCTCCGGCGGAGTCGATAGCACGTTTCTCGCCGCCGCTTGCGCCCGATACATCCCTGCCAGCACACTGCTCATCCACCTTGATACGCCCTTTTTGGGCACGCCGGAGCGCGAGTCTTTCAACGCCGCCGTCGCCCGGCTGGGGCTGCCCGTAACCGTTGTCAAGCTGGACCCCCTCGCAAATCCCCAGGTTGCCGCCAACCCGCAAGACCGCTGCTACCACTGCAAGCTCGCCGGGTTCACAAGCATTGTCCAGACCGCCCGCCAACTAGGCGCCACCACCGTGGTCGAAGGCAGCAACGCCGACGACGCGCAGGATTTTCGTCCCGGCATGCGCGCCATCACCCAGCTGGGCGTGCGCTCGCCCCTGCTAGAAACCGGCTGGCACAAAGACCAGGAGCGTCAGATGCTGCGCGAATGGGGCTACCCCGTATGGAACCTCCCCGCCGGAGCGTGCCTTGCCACGCGCGTCGCCTGCGGGCAGGCACTTACGCCAGAGCTGCTGCGCACCATCCGCCGCTGCGAGAACCTGCTGTCCAGCCTTGGGCTCATTCAGGTTCGCGCCCGCGTCAACGGGGCCTCGCTGCGCATCGACGCCTGCGAGCATGACCTTGACCTGCTCGCTAGCCTTGGCGGCGCACGTAAGGACAATGGCGTCTCGCTTCCCACCCAAGTGCTCGCCCGTCTTGAAGCGGTTGCGTCTTTGGACGATGCCTCGCCCGTAGCCTCGATCGATCCCACGGCGCGCCTCTACCGCAGCGGAGCCATGAACGCGTAGCCCATGCAACCAGCGACCGCTTCGCCAGCCGGCGGCGCCCCGCACGGTGCCCCGCGCAGATCGCGGCGCAACTCGCAGCGCAGCTCGCGGTGCAGCTCGCGGTGCAACCTTAACAACAGACGCCAAAAATAACGGGCCGGCCCCGCGCGATGCGGAACCGGCCCATTGCCTTTTTGCCCCTATGACAGGCGGGGCCTACCTGCTAAAGCGCTTGCCTTGCGCAAAGCACGATCTTGCACAACGCTTCGCAGCCCTACGCATACATCAGGTTGATGAAGCGCATCAGCACGGCCGCCACCTCTGCGCGCGCGGCGCCGTCGGTGGGGTTGAGCTCACCCGTGGTGTCATCGCCCGTAAACAGGCCCTCGGCCACAGCCCAGCTCATAGCGTCCTTGGCAAAGTCAGAAAGCTCGTCGGCATCCGGGAAGTCCACCTTGGCGCGCGCGGAAACGTCCATGCCCAGGCTCTGCGCGTAACGCATCAGGAACACGGCCACCTGCTCGCGGGTAACGTCGGCATTGCCCTGGAACTGCTTGGAGCCGTCGGGCATATCCACGCCGGAAAGCAGCCCGTTCTCAACGGCCCATGCGGCAGCGCCGGCATAGAACGCGTCGGCCGGAACATCGGCCAGGCTATCCTCGGTGGCAGCCTTAGGATTGAGCTCCAGGTTGTGGAGCATGGCGACAAACATGCCGCGCGACGTCTTGCCGTAGCCGTCGACCACGCGGGTGCCGTCCGCAAGCTCCACGCCGTTCACAATGCCACGGGCGGTCGCAAACGGAACAACGCCCTCGGCGAACCAGTCGGAAGCCGACACGTCGGACATCTTCTTGGCGTTGTCCACAACCTTAAGGTCGCAGTTGCCGTCAATGGCAACGGTCACGCCGTCTGCACCCACCGCGGTCTTGGGCAGCACGATCTCCTTGCCGTCCTTGTCCACCATGATCACAACCAGGCCGGGATCGACGGTCTTGTCACCCTTGTCCTTGGCAACGGGAATGGTCACGACAAGCTGGGAATCCTTGTTCACGGAAGCGGGAACCTTAACAGAGATGACCGGCGCCTTTTTGGACGAGGTCTGCTCCAGAGCATCCATGGGCAGGGGAACGGAGCCGTCCTTGGCGGCGTCCTTGGAAACGGTCGCGTCAACAGCGGTCACGTTGCCCTTGGCGTCCACGTCCACCTTGGTGCTGGTGCCGTCCTTAGTGGTGGTGGTCACGGTCTGGGATCCGTCGGGGTGCTTCTCGACCGTCACCTTGTCCTCGCCCTGATCCGGCGCGGGAGCGACAGGACGAGTCTCAAGCTGCTTGATGGCCAGCTCAAGCGCGGCGCGGGCATCGCTCACCTCACCCAGGGTCTGGGTGGAGTTGCCAGTCTTCTGCTCAGCCTTGATCTTCTCGACCATGGGCTCGAGGACTTCGAGCGCGGTCTTGACCTTGGCGATTGAGGCATCAGTGTACTTGCCGCTGTCGACAGCCTTCTTGGCATCAGCCATGAGGGCCTCGAGCTTCTCCATGCCGTACGGATCCTTGAGGTCGGCTTTCTTGTAGCCGTTGACCTGCAGCTCGATGACGTGGTTCTCCTTGCCCTCGCCGCCCTTATAGCCATTAGCATAGAGACGGACATAGCGTGCGGTTACGGTCTTGCCGGACTTCGCAGCGAAGAGGGTCTTTCCCTCGGAAGATTCGGCATACGTACGCTCAGTGGGATTCTCGCCCAGCTTGAACGTATCGTTCATATCCTCATCGAGAGAGGAGTAGTACAGAACCTGCTTGTTCTCAAAATCGGCATCGTTAGACACAACCAGCGCGGTATCCGCGTACTCACGAGAAGCGCTCCAGTAACGCCACAGATTCACACTATCGATGACATGCTCAGAACCCAGGTCAATCTGCATGTAAGCAGGCTCCAGGTGAGCATCTTTACCAAAGATGCCGTAGTTGTTCACGTTGTCGTGAGCACCATCGGTTGCCTTAGACAGAGATGCTCCCTCGGTGTTGATGACATCGCTAGGATTCTTGTTGCTGCCGGGCAGCCAAGAAGCGGTGGGGTTGATACCCTTAGCAACGTTGGTGACCTCAACAGCGCCCTGGCCGGGAACAAGGGACTTGTAACCCTTGAGCAGGGCCTCGTAAGAGACCTTCTGTGCAGCGGCATCGTTCTTGAGAGCTTCCTTTGCAGCAGTGATCAGGCTGTCCATGCCTGCCTTGGTCCAGGAGTCGGCGGTGACGCGATCCTTAACGCCCTCGACGGTCTTGATAAGGTCAGCCAGCGGAGAAGCCGGAACCTCGTCGTAGCCCAGGGACTTGTCGTAGACCTTAACGCTGCTGAACGCGGAAGCATCGGAAACGGTGATGGCAGCAGCCTTCACGCTGTAATCGAGCGTCTTCTCTGCGTCGTAGCCGTTGCCGGAGATCTCGCCGTTAACGTAGACCTTCAGCATGCCGTTGTTCTCGCGAACGCCGGTGATGGTGGAGAGCTCCTTAACCTCGGTATCAGAGACGGCGGAGACACCGTTAACCGTGAAGACTGCCTTGCTGTCGTTGTTGATAGAAAGGCTCCACGCATTACCCTGCGCGACGGTGGCGCCAGGAGTCACGGTCTCAGCAGTGGCAGCAACGGAGAAGCCGTTCTTGCCCTCAACAGAGCGATTGGAGGGAGAAACGGTGATGCCAGTGATGGAATCAGCAGACACGACCACGCCATCGGTGTAGGCAACGCGAGTGACGGAACCCTCGAGCTTGTTGCCGGCAGAATCAGCGCCGGTCAGTGCCTTGACCTCAACCTTGTCGCCGTCTTTGTATGCCTTGGGCAGGGTGATGTCGAAGGTCTTGAGGTCGGCATAGGCCTTAACGGTCGCGTCAACCTTCTCGCCGTTAACGGTCACCTCGAGAGTAGTGTTGTACACGTGCTCCGAAGCCTGGACGCGCAGGGTTGAGTTGTCCTCGGCATACAGCTTTTCAAGCTTAGGCGCAACCGTATCGCCCTTCTTGGAGAGGTGCCAAATCTGGACCTCGCCAGGCTGCAGGGTCACCTCAACGGTATCGCCCTTCGCATAAGTCTCGCTCGACGCTCCAAGCTCAGCGCCCTTACGTGCATAAGAATGGTCGATAACGCGCTTGAAGGTGCCGTCCGCACGAACGCCAATACCCTCATCCAGCGTGAACTCGATGGTTTTAGCAGTTGCAGCAGGATTGCGCATGGAAATGATGCCCTCGTTGCCCGCCGTGTTAAAGCCAGCAAATCCATATGCGTCCTGCTCCCCGGACGCCTGGTTCCCGGGACCCGCGGTCAAAGTCACGCTGGTATCCGGGTTGCCACCAATCCACTTGGCGTTGCGAAGCATGTCAAAGTTCTCTTCCTCCCACTTGAGGAAGTCAGCATTGACCAGGTACTTCTCGTCGTCGAACAGGGAGTCAGAATAGTAGAGCTCCCAGAAGGCAGTGCCGCGAGTACCCATCATGTACAGATAGTTGCGGAACTCGTCGCCGTTCATGGAGTCGGCGTTGATGCCCGTTCCCTCTTTACCGTAGATGGGGTCATGATTGTACACGTTCGCCAGCGGGAACTGGAACTCATGCTCCTTGATGAAATCGTAATAGCAGGCATCACGATACGTGAGCATGTTATCCATCTTATTATTCAAGGTGCCGTTGTGGCGCTCGCCGCGGTCGCCCGTGCACTGCATCCAGACGGAGTTTGACCACTGCAGGAACCACGGGCTGGGATTGGTATAGCAAGTCAGAGAGATCCAAAGGTCTTTGATATCCTCAGTATCGGCGGTCTCCCAGACCTTCTCAAAGAGGACGATCCACTTCTCCCAAAGATCGGTCGAATGGTAATACCCGTTGGGACCGCCATACATGTGCCTGTTGGAATCGCTATAGCCAACCACGCCGTCGCCGGACGAGAAGTGGTTGTACTGGGCCCTATCCGCAAAGCCGTCCCACTTCCAATAGTTAACGTCGTAATCTTCCATCCATTTAACAGCCATGGACTGGAAGTTTTTAACATACGTATCGTCGGCAACATCGATAGAGCGACCAGCCTTGGAACCCGTGTTCGCCGCGGTCATGATGTCAGCAAGCTCGTTGTAATAGTTGTAGCCGCCGCGCGGGCCAATCCATACGCCAAAATTAGAACCAAGCTTCTGAACCAGGCTGCTCGAAGGCGTCAGGCCCTGGGGGAACTTGGTATTGAACGTCCAGAAGCCATCCTCGTTGATGCCTTCACCGTTCCTGCCGTAATCATCCTTGCTGGTCAGCTGCCCCTCAGACGGACGATAGTTGTTCCAGCCGTCGTCCACAACATAGGACTCGAGCGGACGAACGCCAGTCTCAGAAAGCTGCTTATCGACGGCCTTAAAGGACTCGATGATGTTCTCGTCATCGATGAACATCATGTTGTCGAACCAGGAGTTGTACTGAATGCGGAAGTCGCTGGGCTTGGCAATCTCATCGATATAAGAGAAGAAGTCAGCCTGCACAACATTCATATCCGAGCCATCGGAGCGTGTTGCACCGCAAACGGTCTGCCAAGAGACGTACTCACCATCCGTGGTCAACTGGCCATCGCGCTCAAAGTCGGCGAAATTCTTTCCGGTCCAATAGCGGGAGCGACCCATATCGTCAACGATCTGGGTATCAGACTCGGGGAACTCGGAACCAAAGAACATACCGTTGACGTAGATAGGCTGACCAAGAATGGCCTTCGCCGCGTCCATCTCAACAACGCCCTTGGTGTTGGGAACAGTCCACTCCTCATCGGCGTCGGACACGTCGAGATGCTCGCCATCGATATAGCTGATGCGGGTTTCCTTATCATCAGTTTTAAGCTCGAGCCACTTACGCATGTAATGCTCGTTGTCATTCATGACAACCTTCATCTCAAGCTCAGCGTCGGCATCGGATCCGAACTGGAAAGGCTTGAAATCAAAGGTTACCATTTTGCCGGATTCGCCCTCGGCTTCTCCGATCTCAACGGTTTCAATCTCAAGAGAGCTTGCCTTAATAGCTCCCTCATCGGTTTCAGGAACCGAAGTGAACTTGCCATCGTAGAATGCAATTTCGGAGCCAGCGGCAAAAGACCCGCCGGTGCCCTCGGTGAAGCGAACGCCGATATAGCGGGCGTCTTCGACCTTTTCGTTGAGGCCGAAGTAGATCATCTTAGGGTTTTCGCCTTCGTACGCATCGGCATAATTGACCTTGAAGGAGCCCTTCTTGTTGTCCTTGTTAAAAAGGTCATCCTTGTCGTTCGAAGCGTAGACCTCAAACTTCTTCGCATTGCCGTTGGTGTTCGCGCCGTTCGCAGCCTTACGACCGGCATAGCCGATGGTCTGGAAAGCCACATTCTTGCCCGACTCGCCGCGATCGAATGTCACGTCTACGGGCATCTGGTTGACAGTGCCCTCTTTGCCCTCGTCCTTATAAGCCGAATGGAAATACGTATTCACATTACCATCGATAAGGGACTGAGGACCATTGCCGTCATTCGTCTGATTCGACGTCGAGGTTACCGTCCAGGCTTCAGTCTCATCACGGGAAATGACCGACTCGTCCTTAGAGTCGTAAGCGTTGAACTCCGCAACGTTCATTGCCTGGTTAGCTTGGCTATCGCCTGGGTAATAGCTGGTCTTCGCGCGAAGGCGAAGCTTACGCGTGCTGATTTCAGAGTCGAGGACAATCTCCTGCTCACCCTTGTCAGCATCTTTTCCAAACTCGCCGGTCTTTACCTCGACCCATTTCGAGCCGTCCCAGTAATCGAGCGCATAATCAAAGATGCGACCCGTGCAGTTGTACTTTGCACTCTGGTCGTAACGCGGAGTGTATTTAACTTTCTTGACCGATTTAGCAGAGCCCAAGTCCAAAACGAACGACTCGTTAGAGACGCCGGAGGCATTCAGGTTTGAGCACCAGTAGGTTTCGGCTTTTCCATCGATCGCCGCTTCAGCAGAAACGCCTTCCTCGACCATCGTCGAGCTAACAACAACGCGAGCACCCATGGCGCCAGGCATGACGCTGCTCAGCACGCCCTCATCGGGCTCTACGCGGGTTGCCTTTGTGAGCTGCTGAATAACGAACTCTTCCGAGTCGCCCTGAGGGTCGAGCTCAACGTCCTTACCCGCAAGCTTGTTGTCGATCTTGCCAGGCTTCAGCTTGTTGTCTTTGATGCTAAACGTACGGGACAGAGCGTCGTTACCGATAGTTACGACGTTGTCGGTCTTTTCCACGTTAACGGCGCCATATCCAGACGCGCCGAACGCGGGGACAGAGAAACCGATGGTTCCAACCACAACCGCTGCAACGGCAGCTGTAGCCAACCTAGACTTCTTCATCCATACCTCCCTTTCCATGTTTGGGATTTTTGGATGTCCCCCTAGCGCTCAAAGCTAAACTTTGGAGAAAGAAGTCACTGACATCCGTTAGATAAAATCCACCCATATAGAACGTGCACATCCTACAGAAGGAAAGGAAAATACAATTAATTCCATAGGCAAACGGTTCCAAATTAGCGCCAAACGGTTGCTAACTGGTACATACCAGATAATATGTTTACAACCTTGTACCTGCATAAATAACAACTTGGTATTACTGGTTACATACCAGTAGACAATCATAAGGCCATCGGAGACCGTTCTCATGATATGCATAGTATCTTAATTTTTTATCATTTTAATCAGCGTGGCGCATAAGGACTACAACGACCCTCCCGCCCTTAAAGAGGCAAATACCGCGCCACCCCATATGACAGCAAGCCGGCAGCATGCGGCTACGTTACACAACAAAGCCCGGGCGCTCACTTATACAAGCAATGAGCACCCGGGCTTTTTCACGTAGATGGCAGCAACAATAATGACTGCGAACGAAATGCCAGCCTCAGCGTTTTACGGAGGCGCCGCAGAACTTCACCGCGGAGCCAGACGCCTTAGATCATCTGCTCCCCCGCGCCTTCGGCGAGCATCTGAAACGCTTGGTAGGCAGCGCCCAGAGCGCCGGCATCGTTGCCGAGCGTGGCGCGACGCAGCACGTACTTGCCGCGCGTGCCGGGGAACACGTACTCGTCCAACTTCTCTGCCAAGGGCCCCATAAGCAAATCGCCCGCATGCGACAGGCCACCGCCCACAATGACCTCCTGCGGGTCGACGGTGCTCATGATCGCGGCCAAGCCGCGCGCGAGATAATCAACCGTGATATCGCGCGCTTGGATGGCGATCTCATCGCCCGCAGCCACCTGGT
>OGZI01002816.1_pt1 | contig 13334 bp, 13 predicted proteins | sample 1576711 | NCBI WGS metagenome assembly OGZI01 (sample SAMEA3541482, study PRJEB24748) | human gut metagenome | biome: human gut; feature: human-associated habitat; material: faeces | place: China | collected 2012
AAGAATACCATTCTGATTTTTGGAATTATATAAAAGAATTAGAAAAAAAAGGATATAAGATTGCTATGCATGGGTTTAATCATGTTTATGATACAAAAACAAGAGGTAATATTAATTGTGGTTTTAAATCAGAATTTGCTGGGCATTCTTTTATTAAACAATATGAAAAAATAAAAAAAGGAAAGGAAATACTAGAATCTCACAATGTATATACTGATGTATTTTTTGCACCATCTCATTCGTATGATGATAATACATTAAGGGCTTTATCAAAATGTGGGTTTAAATATATTTCTGATGGATATTCAAAAAAAATAATAAGGAGATATGGCATTAAATGTGTTCCTTGTAGAACTACTGGAGTACCCAAGATAAAAAATAAGGGAAATTATACAGCTGTATTTCATGCGCATGAATGGGTTAGGAGTGATAAGGCGCATGCATATAATGAACTTGAAAATTTATTAAAAAAATATAGTAATTCAATAAAGGATTTTGATATTTTTGTTGATCAACCGCAAGGAAATTACGCTATACAAAATATTATAGAAAAAGTAACTGTATTTTATTTAAGATATATAAAATCGAAGTTATCGTATGTAAAACACAACGTTCTCAAACTATAAAATAATAAAGAAAGGTAGAAAAAATGAAGAAAATTGGATTAATTACATTTCATGATACAACTAATTTTGGATCGTTTTTACAAACATTTGGATTGTATAAAGCAATTAATGATATGGGGTATACATGTAAAGTGCTAGATTACAAATGTGAAGCGATTAACAACACAGAACTTCCTTTAAAAAAGCCAGTAAGTTTTACTTTAAGAAATATTGTAAAATTTATTTTATTTGAGCCAATAAAAAGAAAAAAATACATAGCTTTTAAAAATGAACTGAATAAAATGATGAATTTGTCAGAAAGATATGATAAATCTTCAATAAAATTTGCAAATAATGAGTTTGATATATTTATTTCAGGAAGTGACATATTATGGGATTTGAATTTAACTAAAGGAGATACTTCTTATTTTTTAGATTTTGTTGATAGTGATAAGAAAAAAATTGCTTTCAGTACATCAATTGGAGATAAATGGGATGGAAAAAATTTAGAAATTGCTAAATCTCTTATTAATAATTATGATATGATTGCACTAAGAGAAAAGGAAAGTATTGGATGGTTGGAACAACTAACTACAAAAAAAGTTTATTCTGTATGTGATCCTACTATGCTATTATCAAAAGAATATTGGAATAAATATGCAAAATCATCAAAAATGGAAAAAAATAATAAAACAAAAAAGTATATTTTAGTTTATTTTCCATCTGAAAAAATTATAAATGAAGCTAAAGAATTTGCAAAAAGCAATAATTTAGAGGTATGGGTAATAAATTATGGATTGAAGTTAAAGGGTGTAAAAAATATCAGACCTTGTTTTGTTGCAGATTTCTTATCTTTAGAGAAGAATGCTTCTTTAATTTTAACTAGTTCATATCATGGAACATTGTTTGCAATATATTTTAATGTTCCTTTTTATGCATATTTAAGAGAAAATTCTCATAATGTTAGATTCAATGATTTAGCAAAGAAATTAAATATAGAAGATAGAATTAGAGATAATGGTACTTCTACAAAAATAAATTTAAAAATGAATTACAATTTGATAAATGAATATGTAGAAGAAATTAGAAGAGAATCTCTTCAATTGTTAAAGGAGAATTTAGAATAATATGTTAATATGTGAAGAGGATTGTTCAGCATGTGGAGCTTGCATGAATGTTTGTCCGTCAAAATGTATTGAATATAAGTTTGATATTTATGGTATTAAAAGGGCAAATATTAATGTAACTAAGTGTATTCATTGTAGTATGTGTAAAAAAGTTTGTCCAATGTTAAATGATATTAAAGGAAATGTATCTAAAAACTGTTATTCTGCATGGTCAAAAGATAAAAAAATTAGAAAAAATAGTGCTTCTGGGGGAATTGCTACAGAATTATATAGGTTTGCTATAAAAAACAAAATGTGGATATGTGGTGTGAATATGGACAACAATTATCTTTGTTCATATTCAATAACAAATTCAAATTATGATCAATTTGCTAATTCTAAATATACTTATTCTGATATGGGATATATATATACAATAATTAAGGAAAAAATATTAAAAAATGAAAAAGTACTTTTTATTGGGTTACCATGTCAAGTTGCAGCTTTGAAACAATACATTGATTTATACAAATTGAATAGAAATTTGTTAACTTTAGTTGATATAGTATGCCATGGTGTTACACCACAAGATTATTTAAAGACACATATTGAAAACATTTGTAAGAAAAAGAAAAAAAATGCAACAGAAGTTTTTTTTAGAGATCCAAGTTTTAATACATATACATATACATTTACATTAAAAAATAATGGCATCCCCTTTTACAAGAAAAAAGTTTATAGAAATGATGTCTACCAAATAGGTTATCATAAGGGAATAGCTTATAGAGAAAATTGTTATCATTGTAGGTTTTCAAATAAGCAAAGACAAGGTGATTTGACACTATCAGATTTTGCTGGTGTAGGAAAATACAAAAAATGTGATTATGATAATAAAAATGTATCTTGTGTTTTAGTTAATACAAAAAAAGGATATAATTTTTATCAATCTTTATTGTTGGAAAATAGGATTTATTCAGAAATTAGACCAATAGAAGAAGAATATGATTTTGAATCAAGATTGCATACACCAACACCTATTCCAAAGGAAAGAAACAAATTTAAAAAAATGTATGAGAAATCTTCAAATTTTGACTATTCTATGCTATATGCTGCAAAAGGAATAGTAATAAAAAATGAATTAAAATATTATTTAAATATAAATGGTATTAACTCTTTTTTATCAAGATTGTTACCAAATAGTATTAAAGAAAGGATAAAGGTTATTTTAAGGAAATGATAGAAAGAGGTGAAATTAATGAGTTCTATTGATTTAAATAATACAAATAAGGCACTGTTTAAGAATACAGGAATTATAGCAATTGGGCAGATAAGTACTAAAATTGTGAATTTTTTATTATTGCCCTTATATACTGCCTTGTTAACTACACAAGAATACGGATTGGTTGACATTTTATCAACGTATTCTGCGCTTATTGTAGTAATAGTGGGTCTTCAAATAAATCAAGCAGTATTTAGGTTTTTAGTAACTAATAGAAAAAATAAGGAAAAGCTTATAGAAATTTGCTCGACTACTTTTTTTTTGTTCGGTAATTATATGTTTAATATATACTGTAACCGTTTGCATTTTTAATTATACAATATTTTATACCATTACAATGTAAATGGTATTTATTATTACAAGTAATAGCTACAATTTTCTTACAATTAATCTCTGGGATTACTAGAGGATTGGGTAATAATATATTGTATTCTTTTGGAAATTTTATATCCGCTTTTATTACTATCATATTAAATGTTTTTTCTATAGCAGTTTTTCATATGGGAGTAGAAATGATGCTAATAGGGTACATTGCTGGTCCTTTTTTTGGAGGACTAATTATGTTATATTTTGGAAAACTTTATAAATATATTAAAATTTCTTTTTTTTCTTTTAGTGAATTAAAAATAATTATCAATTATTCATTACCATTAGTTCCAAATGAATTATCTTGGACACTAATTCATTCTTCTGATAGAATGATAGTTTCAAGTATATTAAATGTTGCAATGAATGGTTTAATTGCAGTTGCTTCGAAATTTTCATATATCTATACAACTGTTTTTTCTATATTTAATACTTCATGGACTGAACAAGTAGTTCTTCATTACAAAGATGTTGGTGGTAAAAAGTATATTAACAATATGTTTGAAAAAGTAGTAGTGTTTTTTGGATGTTTAGCAATTGGAATAATTGCTAGTATGCCGCTTATTTTTAAAATATTAGTTAATAAACAATATAAAACATGTTATGGGTTGATTCCATTTTATATGATTGCCGTATTTTTTAATGCTACTATAGGAATGATTAGTGCTATTTATTTAGCAGAAAATGAAACAAAAAAAGTAGCTATGTCAACGGGTGTAGCAGCAGCAATTAATATTATAGTTGATTTAGTATTGATAAGGTGGATAGGAATATATGCTGCTCCTATTTCATCGATTTGTGGGTATGCTTTTATAACGGTTTGGAGAATAATTGATGTAAATAGACGACATTGTAAAATTACTATGAAAATTAAAAAAGTAGTATTATTATTTATGATGTTATTATTATCATTAATATCTTATTGGAGTACAAATACAATTGTGAATATATTATTTTTATTTATTGTTTTTATATTTGCAATATTGTTGAATAAGAGCATTATTAAACAAAATGACAAAAAAAAAAAGAGGAAAGTATAAAAAAACAGTAAAAGAAGAAGGTGCTAATAATGAATAAAACGATATTTGTCACAGGTTCAGCTGGATTTATCGGCTCTAACTTGGTATTGAAATTGTTAAAAGAAAATGAAAAAATTCATATTATCGGTATCGATAATATGAATGACTATTATGATGTGTCAATAAAAGAATACAGACTGAATAAAATTAAAGAAGAAGTAAAGAAGACTACAAATAAGTGGTCTTTTTATTATGGAAATATATCTGATAAGAATCTGATTGATAAGATCTTTGAAGAACATAGACCTGATATTGTAGTTAATTTAGCTGCACAGGCAGGTGTCAGATATTCTATCAGCAATCCTGATGCCTATATCGAAAGTAATCTTATTGGTTTCTATAACATCTTAGAAGCATGTAGGCATTCCTATGATGATGGAAACAAAGGTGTAGAACACCTTGTTTATGCTTCATCAAGCAGTGTCTATGGTTCTAATAAGAAAGTACCATACAGTACGGATGATAAGGTAGATAATCCAGTAAGCTTATATGCTGCAACAAAGAAAAGCAATGAGTTAATGGCACATGCCTATAGTAAGCTTTATAACATTCCATCTACCGGACTAAGATTCTTTACGGTTTATGGTCCAGCAGGAAGACCAGATATGGCTTATTTTGGATTTACTAATAAACTAAGAAATAATGAAACAATTAAGATATTTAACTATGGAAACTGTAAAAGAGACTTTACATATATAGATGATATCGTAGAAGGAGTATCAAGAGTCATGAAGAAAGCTCCTGAAAGAAAGACGGGAGAAGATGGCTTACCAATACCACCTTATGCAGTCTATAACATTGGAAACAGTCATCCTGAAAATCTATTAGAGTTTGTAGATATCTTACAACAGGAACTAATAAATGCAGGAGTATTACCAGAAGACTATGATTTTGAAGCACATAAGGAACTGGTTGCAATGCAACCAGGAGATGTGCCAGTAACATATGCTGATACAAGTGCATTAGAAAGAGATTTTGGATTTAAACCAAGTACATCATTAAGAGATGGACTAAGAGAATTTGCTAGATGGTATAAAGAATTTTATATAGATTGAGGATGAGTATATATGATGATAAATGACAAAATTAGATATCCTAATGGGAAAATGCCAATATTTCAAAAATATTATAGAAAGTATAATCTAACGCATAACGTTGTGTTAAAACCTTTGTATAAAGTTCTATTTGTCTTTTTTAGAAATAGACGATTCATAGAAATGTCGGTAGATACAAAAATAGGTGATGGTTTGTATTTTGGACATGCGTATGCAATAACGATCAATCCCAAAACGATTATAGGAAAAAATTGTAATATACATAAAGGTGTGACTTTGGGTCAAGAAAATAGGGGGGGGAGAAAGGGTACCCCTATAATTGGTAATGAAGTTTGGATAGGAATAAACAGTACAATTGTTGGCCATGTTCATATTGGAGATGATGTAATGATTGCTCCAAATACATTTATTAATTGTGATGTACCAAGTCATTCAATTGTATTTGGAAATCCATGTGTAATAAAGAGAAAAGAAAATGCAACTTTAGGTTATATTAATAGTAAATATCATACTAGATTGTAAATAGAAAAAGAGGAAAAAATGGAAGATAAATTAAGAAAAGTTTTTAGATGTATATTTGATAAAGATTATCGATTTAATGTATTATCTAATTTTGGTTTCTTCAATTCAATGGAAGATGAAGAATATTTAAAGCGAAAATACAAATCTATTATGCATAAAGAATTAGATTTAGATAATCCAAAATCATTTAATGAAAAGCTTCAATGGTTAAAAATCAATGATCATAATCCTGAATATACAATTATGGTTGACAAATATGAAGCAAAAAAATATGTTGCAAGTATAATAGGAGAAGAATATATCGTTCCTACAGTAGCGATATATAATAACTTTGAAGAAATTGATTTGTCTAAATTACCAGATAGATTTGTAATGAAATGTACCCATGATTCTGGTGGAATTGTTATTTGCAAAGATAAGTCAACTTATAATAAAAAATATGCAAAACAAAAAATAAAAAATCGATTAAAAAATAATTACTATTATATGGGAAGAGAATGGCCCTATAAAAATGTAAAACCAAGAATAATAATAGAAAATTATATGGAGGATAAAAGTCAACCAGATATTTTAGATTATAAATTTTTTTGTTTTAATGGCAAAGTTGAATATTTGTACGTATCTGCAGGGTCACATTCTAAAGAACAATGCTTACAGTTTTTTGATAGAGAGTATAATTTGGTAGATTGTAAGAGAAATGATTATATGGCATTTACTGAATTACCGGCACGTCCAAAAAATTTTAATAAAATGATAGAATTTGCAGAACTCTTGTCTAAAGGTATTGAACATGTTAGAATTGATTTTTATGAAATTAATGGAAAACTATATTTTAGTGAATTTACATTCTATACAGGAAGCGGATTTATTCCATTTGAAAAAGATGAATGGGATATAAAGTTAGGTAACCTTATTAATGTTCAAAATGTTAAGTTAAAAAATAAAATGGGAGATGAATAGATTATGAAACTAGCAGTAGCAGGAACAGGATATGTAGGATTAAGTATTGCTACATTATTAGCACAGCATCACGAAGTGATGGCTGTGGATATCATAGAAGATAAGGTGAATAAGATTAATAATCGTATTAGTCCTATTCAAGATGAATATATCGAAAAATATTTAAAAGAAAAAGAATTAAATCTAACAGCAACATTAGATGCTAATGCTGCCTATAAAGATGCAGAGTTCGTAGTTATTGCTGCACCAACTAACTATGATTCAAAGAAGAACTTCTTTGATACAAGTGCAGTAGAAAGTGTAATCAAACAAGTAATGGAAATCAATCCAGATGCCATCATGGTCATTAAAAGTACAATACCGGTAGGATATACACAAAGTATTAGAGAAAAGACAGGAAGTAAGAATATTATCTTCTCTCCTGAATTCTTAAGAGAATCAAAAGCATTGTATGATAATCTATATCCTTCAAGAATCATTGTAGGAACGGATATGGAAGATGAAAGACTAGTAGAAGCAGCACATACTTTTGCTTCATTATTACAAGAAGGTGCTATTAAAGAAGATATTGATACTTTATTTATGGGATTTACTGAAGCAGAAGCAGTAAAACTATTTGCAAATACTTATCTAGCACTTAGAGTATCTTATTTTAATGAATTGGATACATATGCTGAGTTAAAGGGACTAGACACACAACAAATTATCAACGGTGTGTGTCTAGACCCTAGAATTGGATCACATTACAATAATCCATCATTTGGATATGGAGGATACTGCTTGCCAAAAGATACAAAACAATTATTAGCTAACTATGCAGATGTACCACAAAACTTAATAGAAGCAATTGTAGAAAGTAATAGAACAAGAAAAGATTTCATAGCTGATCAAGTATTAGAAAAAGCAGGTGCATATGAATCAAATGATTCATTTGACCAAGAAAAAGAAAATGAAGTTATTGTTGGAGTATATAGATTAACAATGAAATCAAACAGTGATAACTTCAGACAGTCATCAATCCAAGGAGTCATGAAAAGAATCAAAGCTAAAGGAGCTAAGGTTATTGTCTATGAACCAACATTAGAAGATGGAACAACATTCTTTGGAAGTAAAGTAGTCAATGACTTAAATAAATTTAAAGAAACAAGTCAAGCAATCATAGCGAACCGCTATGATAGTTGTCTAGATGATGTAGAAGAAAAAGTATATACAAGAGATATTTTCCGCAGAGATTAAAAGGTTTATTGCGTTTGTTTAAAGAAGGGAGTTGATACCGTATCAGTAAATATGTTGAGATTATCCTAACCGATTTCAAACAGCCGGTCTTTTATATAATACCGGCTTTCTTGTTGAGCCTTGTATTTGTGGTATCGTTTACATTTGCATATAAGGTTTATAAAAGGGAAAAATACCCACTTCAAAGCTCCGCAATATGGACCTTGTTTCTGTGTTACTGGCTGGTCCTGATCCAGACAGCATTTTTTTCCAGGGAGTCGGGCAGCAGGAAGCAGATCAGTCTGATATTGTTTGAAACCTGGGGACACAGTGTGCAGGCTCATGCTTATTTTATAGAGAACATTTTTATGTTTATTCCCTTTGGAATTTTGGCGCCGGTTTTATTTAAACGAATGAAGAAGATGTACTGGTGTGTACTTGCTGGCTTTTTGATGTCCTGTACGATTGAAATATCCCAGCTGCTTACACAGAGAGGATATATGCAGATTGATGATGTGCTTACCAATACAGCAGGGGCGATGGCGGGATGGCTGATCTGGAAGATCGTCACGCTTCTGACAGGCTTTTTGAAGTCCGAATTCACTTGAATAAACCCTGACTCTCGGATATACTAGTACAGAAAGCGAGACCGGAGGTTATTAAAAAAATGGATAATGATTATCTGATTAAAAAACCGCCGTTACAGGCGTTATTTTTATTTGCGCTTCCTATGATAATAGGAAACCTGTTTCAGCAGACGTATACAATGGTGGACTCTGCCATTGTAGGACGTTATGTCAGTGAGCAGGCTCTGGCAGCAGTAGGAGCGTCTTATGCTCTTACGAATATTTTTATCTGCGTTGCCATCGGCGGTGGAATTGGTGCGTCGGTGATCGTAAGCCGGTATTTTGGCGCGAAGGAATATGGACGGATGAAGACGGCTGTGTTTACAGCTCTTCTTTCTTTTCTTGGCATCAGTCTGGTCCTGGGAATAGCAGGACTGATCCTTGGAAAGCAGATCATGATATGGTTGAATACCCCGGCAGACTGTCTGGATATGGCGTCAGAGTATCTGCGGATCTATTTCCTGGGGCTGCCGTTTTTGTTTATGTATAATGTACTTTCTGCTATGTTTAATGCACTGGGAAAATCCAGGATCCCTCTGTATTTTCTGATCTTTTCTTCCATATTTAATGTGATCCTTGACATTATCATGGTAACGAAAATGGATATGGGAGTGGCCGGTGTTGCCTGGGCAACGCTGATCGCCCAGGGAATATCTGCGGTTCTTTCCTTTGGTGTTCTCCTTAAAAATCTGAAGGGACTGGAAGGAAAGCAGAAGACCTTGTTTGACAAAATGGAACTGGCGGAAATGACGCGTATTGCCATCCCATCTATTCTTCAGCAGTCTACGGTTTCTATTGGTATGATGTTAGTACAGTCTGTAGTTAATGGTTTTGGCTCTGAAGCCTTGGCTGGATTTTCCGCAGCCATGCGTATTGAGTCAATCTGCGTTGTACCTATGTCTGCTATTGGAAATGCCGTATCTTCTTTTACGGCCCAGAACATTGGCGCAGAAAGAAAAGACCGTGTTGTTATGGGGCTTCACGCTGCAAGCAAAATGGTCATTGTCTGCTCCGTAGTGATCTGCTTCTTCCTGGAAGTGTTCAGCCATTCTATGATCATGCTGTTCCTTGGAAATGAAGGAACCCAGATCGCGCTTTTTACAGGAATTGGTTATCTTACGTTTATGGGCTGGTTTTTCTGTTTCATTGGGTTTAAAATGGCAGTGGACGGCCTGCTTAGAGGTGCCGGTGATATGAAAATGTTCACAGTTGCAAACCTGGTAAACCTGGGGATCCGTGTGATAATTGCTGTCACCTGTGCGCCAAGATTTGGCATTGCCATGGTCTGGTGCGCAGTTCCTGTGGGCTGGTTTGCAAACTGGGCCATCTCCTATGCAGAGTACCGCACAGGAAAATGGAAGACAATGTAATGCGTACAGAGAGAACATATAATTGAGAAAGAGGTACAAAATGGAACGTTACCTGAAATTCAGAAAAGAATATCCCCGTTTCTTCTACAGAGGTTACAGCACAGAAGAAACATTAAACGAATTAAAGATCACATATACCTTTGAAATAGAAGGCCTTTCCGAATTTACTCCCACGTGGATATTTCCCAAAAATGGAAATACACAGGTGAAATGGAATGAAGACCCATTGATGAAGAAAATGATCTTTTCCCTGGGAATGGTAGAACTGGTCAGCTACTGGAAGATCACCTGTTCACCACAGGTAGTGATCGAAGCAGGCGCTTTAAACAAAGATCAGATCCTCTGGTGGAAAGATCTGTATTTTAATGGTCTTGGGGAATTTTTCTACGTAAATAAGATCACAGAAGCAGATCAGGAAGGCTTTATGGAGATCGTCTGCGAATTGGGTGAAGAAAACAAACAGAAAAATGACTACGGAAAGAAACAGGATACGAAAGGCTCTGAAAAGGGCATTCTTGTGCCTGTAGGTGGCGGGAAGGATTCGGCTGTCACTTTGGAACTGTTAAAAAGTGCAGATGTGCCTGTGTTCGCCTATATCATTAATCCCAGAGGCGCTACCATCCATACTACGGAATCTGCAAAACTGGACGCAGACCATGTGGTAAGTGTACATCGTACACTGGATAAGCGCATGCTCCAGTTAAATAAAGAAGGTTTCTTAAACGGACATACCCCATTTTCCGCGCTGGTGGCATTTTCCACTGTGATCGCAGCAAGGATGGCAGGTCTTTCTTATATTGCGCTGTCCAATGAATCCAGTGCAAATGAAAGCACAGTCCAGGGAAGTACGGTAAACCACCAGTATTCCAAGAGCTTTAAATTTGAGACAGATTTTCATCGTTATCAGACTGACTATCTGACGGGAAGTGCCTACTATTTCAGTATGCTGCGCCCATTAAGCGAGTTCCAGATCGCAAAATATTTCGCAAAACAGAAGCAGTACCACGCTATATTCAGAAGCTGTAATGCGGGAAGCAAAACAGACAGCTGGTGCGGCCATTGTCCGAAGTGCTTATTTGTATACTTTATTCTTTCCCCTTTCCTTTCCAGGGAAGAAGTGAAAGAAATCTTTGGAACGGATATGTTAGAAGATGAGACCATGCAGTCTACTATGGAACAGCTGGTCGGCATCCAGGAAGAAAAGCCATTTGAGTGTGTGGGAAGCAGGGATGAGATCAACACAGCCCTTGTTATGACAATTGACTGTCTGGAAAAAGATGGGGAAAAACTGCCTTATCTTTTAAAATATTATAAGACTACCGGTCTGTATGAAGAATACAAGGCCAAAGGAGATCATTTCTCCGGATATTTTGATGAGCAGAACCTGGTTCCAACAGCCTGGGAGGAATTAGTACGTAAGAACTGCAAATCACAAGAGTGTGAAGAAGAGGCATAAAACTATGATGATCGAAAGAATAATTCCCTGGGTAAAGGGAAAAAAGGTACTGATACTGGGGTTTGGACGTGAAGGTAAATCTACCTGGAATGTGTTAAAAAAGCTGGATTGCTGTGCCCTTGTAGATGTGGCAGATATGGCACATCCTAAAGAAAAGCCGGAAGGTATTGGCAAATGGACTGCAGGTGAGGACTATCAGAAATGCTTAAACGACTATGATGTGGTATTTAAAAGTCCGGGTGTAGTCCTTGAAAAGCCGGTTAAGGAGTATACCAGCCAGATATTATCCCAGACAGAGCTGTTTTTCCAGTGCTTCAGGGACCAGATTATCGGAATTACCGGAACTAAGGGAAAAAGCACTATTACCACTCTGATCTATCATCTGTTAAAAGAAGCGGGAATGGATACCATTCTGGTTGGAAATATCGGTATCCCGGTATTTGACCATATGGAAGAAGTGGGACCGGATACCAGGATCGTTTGCGAACTTTCCTGTCATCAGCTGGAATACATGACTGTTTCCCCCCATATTGCTATTCTCACCAATCTCCATGAGGAGCATTTAGATCACTATGGCACTCTGGAAAAATATGTGCAGGCAAAGCGTCATATTTATTCAAACCAGAAGGAGGGAGACGTTCTTGTATGCAATGTGCAGTGTCTGCCAAAGAAGGGAACCTGCACCTCTAAGCTGATCGCAGCAAAGCCTTCTTTTGAGGAAACATTATTTGAAATACCAGGTGTTTCAGGACAGGAAGCAGTCCTGCCGGAACAGATCGATATCTGGAAAAAAATGGAGATCATACAGGAAAATGATGGAACAAAAGCCAGCTATGACGGTCATTTTATAAAGATCCCAACAGACCAGATCCGGCTTTTAGGACAGCACAATTATTTTGATATCGGCATTGCCTATGCAGTGTGCAGCCTTTTAAAAATAGAAGATACAGTATTTATCAATGGTCTTAAGTCCTATCAGCCGCTGCCTCACCGCTTACAGCCATTAGGGGAAAAAGACGGCATTAAATATTATGATGACTCTATTTCCACTATCTGTGAGACGACCATTCAGGCGTTAAATACACTGAAAGATGTGGATACAGTCCTCATAGGCGGCATGGACCGGGGGATCGATTACAGTGAACTGATTCATTTCCTTTCCGGACATAAGGTTCCCCATATTATCCTGATGGAAGCTACCGGAAAGCGTATTTTAGAGGAGATCCTGAATGGATATCCGGATTTTCAGGATAAAGACCGTCTGGTGCTGACGGATCATCTGGAGGATGCAGTAGCCAAAGCAAAAGAACTGACCAGACCAGGGCACAGCTGTCTTATGTCACCGGCAGCAGCCAGCTATGGTATTTTTAAAAACTTTGAAGAGCGGGGTGAAGTTTTTGCACGCCTGGTGTCTGGATCAGACAAGTTAATGTAAAACTATGTGGAAACACAGAAAAATCACAGGTTTTTAAGAATTTTATAAGGAATTAGGGGCTTGTGTACATGGATAAAATACGATACAATCTGTAAGAAGCTTTTTAGAAACGTGAAAGGGAAGAATGTGGGAACCTACGATACACTGAATGATGTACTTGTGAACCTGTTTCGGGATATCAATAGTATAGAAGAGAAAGCGATAGCCAGTCAGGAATATCAGGATCTGACCAATAACGATATGCATGTGATCAATGCCAT
>OGZI01002822.1_pt1 | contig 13289 bp, 14 predicted proteins | sample 1576711 | NCBI WGS metagenome assembly OGZI01 (sample SAMEA3541482, study PRJEB24748) | human gut metagenome | biome: human gut; feature: human-associated habitat; material: faeces | place: China | collected 2012
CCTTGGATTAGTAAAACCGAAAACCTATACAAACAGGAAATAGCTCGCTTAAGGGGTGAAAGCATATGAAAAATGCCGTCATAACAGGCTCATCCAGAGGAATAGGAAAAGCGATTGCCGAAGAGTTTGCAAAAAACGGATATCACGTCATTATTAATGCTTCAAAAAGTGAAGTTGAATTGAATGATACATTTAATGAATTTATTGATAAAGGATATAGCTGTGAAGCTGTATTAGCCGACATTTCGGACTATGAAAGCTGCAAGAGGCTGTTTGAAGCTGATATTGATATACTCGTAAATAATGCCGGAATATCCCATATAGGTCTTTTTACAGACATGAGTCCCCAACAATGGAAACGAGTAGCAGAGGTAAACCTCAATTCGGTTTTTAATTGCACACATTATGCTTTAAAAAAAATGATAAAAAAACATTCGGGGAATATTATAAATATTTCTTCGATTTGGGGAGAAAGAGGCGCTTCCTGCGAGGCTGTTTACTCGGCTTCAAAAGGAGCTGTGAATTCGTTTACAAAAGCGATTGCAAAGGAAGTAGGTCTTAGCGGAATAAGGGTAAATGCCGTCAGCTGCGGCGTTATAGATACAAAAATGAATGAATGTTTTAATAAAGAAGAAAAAGAGGCTCTTTGCGACGAAATATCTCTTGCGCGATTCGGGTCTGCTGAAGAAGTTGCAAAGCTTGTACTTTTCTTATCTAACAATGATTCATCAGGATACATAAACGGACAGATAATAACAATTGACGGCGGTATGTACTGATTTACGAAAGTAAAGTTATATATGGTTTTTTAGAAATAACATCCCTCGCCGAGTCTAAAAAGTCATCGGCGAGTTTATTTCTTTTACCGGGTCTTACAATATAATAAATAATTCTGTCAGAAGGGCCGTCATCTATTTCATATATAGAAACATTCGATGATTCTGATACTTTTTCTGCAACAGAAAGAGGAACAACTGCCCATGCCCCTTCTGTTGAAATAAGGCTGTCAAGAACCATTATGCCATCTATGCGCGCTATTGGTTTATCAGTAGTTTTAAACCAGTATGTATGCCACATGGTATATTCTGAACTCCACATATAAAGTATTTCTTTTTGAGGATTCAAACATGATGGATGAGCACTTTTTACCGATGTATTATGGTTTGTCAAGAGAACCATTTTTTCTTTATAAAATGGTCTTGTCTCTACATTTTTAAAATACATATCTGTAGCTATAAATCCTATGTCTGTCAAATCTTTACTTACATATTCGTAGCCCCTGTCGGAATGTTGAGCAGAAATCGACAAACGCACTCCTTGATTTTTTTCAATAAACTTCTTATATACTGGGGGCATTATTACAGAATTTACACTACCTATACAATTTATTCTAAGACTTTTCGAGCTGTCCATGGTGCGTATTTTTTCTGTTTCTGATAAAAGCTCACGCATTTTTTCTGCGATATTTATAAACGCACTTCCCTGCACGGTTATATTTGCATTTCTAAAACCTTTATTTCTTTCAAAAAGCCTATACCCTATTTCATTTTCAAGGCTTTGTATTCTTCTGCTCAGAGCCGGCTGTGTTATAAACAGCATTTCAGCGGCCTTCGAGAAGCTTCCACATTCAATAACGGCAAGAAAAGCAGTAATTTCAGATATAGTCATATTAATCTCCTAAAATATAAAGTATTATTTATATTTTAAAAATAAATTATGCATTTGTCAAAGGTTTATAAAAGAACTATAATTTTTTCAAATAAAAGAGAGAGGTGAAAATGCCTGCAAATATAAATTGCCGGTTAGAATATGTTTTTTAATATGCTTAATCTTCAGATGACATTACTTATGCTTATTGCAGTTGGTTTTTTAATTAGGAAAATAAACATAGTTGATGAACATACTCAGGCAAAACTGTCTGATATGCTTATAAATTTAATTTTACCATGTAACATTGTTTATTCATTTATGGGTGATACAAACATGTCTCAGGAATTTGTTTATAACTGTATATTAGCGTTTGTAATATCACTTATAATACAAATACTATCATGTATATTTGGAAATATGATTTTTAAAAAATATCCAAAAGAGGATGCAAATGTGCTTGCATATGGCATTATATGTTCAAATTCTAGTTTTATAGGTATACCTGTTATTGAGTTGCTTTATAACAGTTTAGGCGTAATGTATACATCTATATTTCAGATGCCTATTAGATTTACAATGTGGTCAGCAGGCCTTTCGCTATTTACAGTAGTTGATAAAAAAGATGTTCTAAAAAAAATAGTTAAGCATCCATGTATTATAGCGATTGTTTTAGGTTCCTTGTTTATGATATTTAATATACATTTGCCTGACTTTATAGACAGTACAATATATTATATAAGCAGATCAACAACAGCTGTTTCGATGTTGATAATAGGTTCTATATTAACAGAATCCAAAAGGAATAATATTTTTTCAAAGGAAGTATTCTTTTTTTCATTTATAAGACTTATTGTAATGCCTATGGTGGTTCTTATAACACTTAAGATTATTAATATTGATCCTATGCTTACAGCTGTATCTGTACTTCTTACAGCGATGCCTGCCGGAAGTACAACGGCTATACTTGCCGAAAAATATGGTTGTAATGCTGAACTTGCTTCCGGAACTATATTTGTATCGACGATACTTTCTGTTATAACTATACCTATAATAAGTATGTTTATTTAGATAAATGTCTTAACAAGCATTTAAATTCCTATATATATAATAAATAATTAAGGACGAAGATTTAAAACCTTGTCTGTACCGACACCCAAAAGTTAGGCATAAAAATCTAACGAATGGAGGTCGGTATTTTTGTTACAAGAAAAACGAGACGACCGAAGTCGTCTCGTAAAAAGTCTAACTTTGAGGGGTCCACCTCAGTCCTTTTTAAAATAGGCTATTTTTAATTTATGAATTTATAGTCTTTCACCAAGTTTTAGGCTTGGTACAGCATTTAATTCAAGACCGTCTCTTCTACCGGCTATGAATTCGTAATATGCCGCTGATCCTATCATTGCAGCGTTATCCGTGCAAAGTATCGGTGATGGTATGTTTAATGTAAATCCGTTTTCATCGCATGCTTTTTTCATAGCTTCTCTTAATGCGGAATTAGAAGCTACTCCTCCTGCCATTGCTATTTTTGTAAGTCCCTTTTCTTTGGCTGCCGTTATTGTTTTATTGACAAGAACATCTATAACGGAATATTGAAATGAAGCGGCAACATTCTGAGGTACTATAGTCTCACCGGTCATATTCATTTTATTTACATAGTTAAGTACGGCAGATTTCAGACCGCTAAAGCTGAAATCATAACTTCCGTCTTCGAGAAATACATGAGGAAATTTTATTGCGTCTTTATCTCCTTCTCTTGCCGCTTTTTCGATTTTAGGCCCTCCTGGGTAGCCCATACCGATCACCCTTGCTACTTTATCAAAGGCTTCTCCTGCAGCGTCATCTCGTGTTGAACCCATTATTTCATATTTTCCGTAATCGCTTACATATACAAGATTTGTATGCCCCCCTGATCCCACAAGATCCATGAACGGAGGTTCAAAATTTACATCTTGGATGTAGTTTGCCGATATATGACCTTCGATATGGTGAACGCCTACAAGAGGCTTTCCCGTAGCAAATGCAAGCGCTTTTGCTTCCGCAAGACCTACAAGGAGAGCTCCTACAAGACCGGGACCGTATGTAACTCCTATAGCGTCTATATCATCAAGAGATACATCGGCTGATTTCAACGCTTCCGATATAACGGCGTCAATATTCTCTATGTGCTTTCTCGACGCTATCTCTGGAACAACGCCTCCGTATAATGTGTGCAAATCAATTTGAGAGGATATAATATTTGACATTACATATCTTCCGTTTTTTACAACAGACGCTGCGGTTTCATCACATGAACTCTCTATGGCCAGTATCAATATATCTTTGTTTTCTTCTGCATTCATAATTTCCTCCGTGCTTATTCTTCAAAATTAATTCTTGTGTACATTCTGTCATACCCTACTTTTGTATTGGCAAATATATTTTTTGCGTTATCTATAAACAGTTCAGGCTCTTTCATTGACGGACTTAAATGAGTAAGCCATAATTCTTTTACATTTCCGAGTTTTGCAAGTTTTGCGGCCTCGGAAAAAAGCATATGTTTATATTCTATTGCTTTTTTCTGTTTTTCGTTTTCACCGTACATACCTTCGCATACAAATAAATCCGAGCCGTTTATAAAATTTACAAGCGAGCCGACAGGTCTCGTGTCAGTACAAAATGACAGTCTTATTCCTTTCCTTGCGTTTCCAAGCACCATATCGCTTGTATATATCTTTCCATTATACTCAACTGTACCGCCTTTTTGCAGTATTGACCACATATTAACCGGAAGTCCAAGTGTCTTTGCTTTTTCAACTGAAAATTTACCTTTCCTTGATATATCAAAACGATACGAGAGACATTTAATACGATGATCACCCTCATTTGCCTTTAAAGAGAAGTCATTAAAGTCAATAACACAGTCAATGTTGTCGATTTCGATATACTCTAATTTAAACGGAAGTTCGGGAAAGATAAGTCTTAAACCTTCAACGACTTTTTTCAATCCCGGAGGTCCGATCAATTTTACAGGCTCAGTTCTTCCGGAGTTTCCTATTGTCAAAAGCATTCCCGGAAGTCCTGATATATGGTCTGCATGATAATGAGTAAAACATATGGTATCAATGGCTTTAAAACCCCAACCAAGCATTTTTAAAGTAACTTGAGTACCTTCGCCGCAGTCGGCCAATATAAGTCTTCCATTAATTCTCAACAGCATTGATGAGAGAAATCTTTCAGGCATTGGCATCATTCCGCCGGTTCCCAAAAGTGCAACATCTATCATATTATATCAATCCTTTATTTTATCATTTAGTATTTCAACAGCCTTATTATACTGTTTATCATTTGCAGATGCAGAACAGTCATCAGAATCTATTTTATAATCAGGAGTAATTCCACAACCTTGGATACATACTCCGTTAGGCGTAAAATACTTTTGAATAGTTATTTTTAACCCGGAACCGTCACTGAGACTGTATAATCCTTGTACTATTCCTTTGCCATACGTTTGTGTTCCTATAATAACGCCTTTTTTGTTATCCTGTAGAGCGCCTGCAAGTAACTCAGATGCGCTTGCACTGCCGCTATTTACCAATACCGCTATAGGAATATCAATACATCCTTTTTCAGATTTAAAATCTACTCTGTTACCGTTTTTGTCAACAGTATATGTAATAATTCCTTCAGGAAGAAGCTTATCGGCAATTTCTGTTACTACATCAACCATTCCGCCGGGATTATTTCTTAAATCGATAATAAGACCCTTTATCCCCTGTTTCATCAATTTTGAAAGTTCGTTCTCAAACTGAGATGCAGTAATTTTAGAAAATTCAGTTATTTGTATATATCCTATATTGCCGTCTTTTTCCCCTTTTACATACTGCATATCTATCATAGAACGAGTTATTTCAAAGCTCTTTTCTCCTAATCCGTCTCTATATATACTGATAACTACTTTGGTGTTATTTTTACCCTTTGTTAGTGCAGATATATCGGAAACGGATAGACCTGATATGTTATTACCGTCTACGCTTATAATTTTATCCCCGGCTTTTAAACCTGCTTTTTCTGCCGGAGAATTTTTTAATACATCACTTATAATACATGTATCATTATTTTTATCTGATGATATTATTATGCCTACACCGCATAATGAACCGTTTGCTTCTGTAATAAAATTTTGCATTTGTTCTTCGTTCATGTATACAGTATATGGATCCCCCATAGCATTTGCCATTCCGCAATACATTTGATCCGCAAGACCGTTTTTTTCAAAATCGCCTATATAATTCTGTTCCAACATTGAAGCTATGATAGAAGCTTTTTCACCTATGTCCATATTATTTTCTTTAAACACAGCATGTTTTGCATCATATCCATTTTTTGTAACAATAAGAACTGATGTAAGAATAACACCACATATAATGCCTTTAAAAAAGCGTAAAGCGTCTTCTTTGTTTTCCATAAAACCATCTCCGCATAAACCGTTATAAATAGCTTATGCGCATTACAATTATATATGTTTATCACATTTTATTCAATATGTAATAAAATAACCCTGCCAAAGCAGGGCTGTTTTAAAGTGTTATTTAAAGTCATAATTAACTGTTACATGTGCGGTTACGCTAATCTTATCATAGTCTATTTCTGTTCCTGCACCTTCTTCTGCAACTGCTTCTAAATCATTCATAGTTTTTGCAGATGCATTTTCAATTGTATAATGATTAGATGTGGTTTCATTTACTGATACTACATTTCCTAAAGGTTTTCCGCAAGCATCAGCTATAGCTTTTGCAGAACTCTCTGCCGTGGCTATGGCTTGCTTTAATGCCTGGGCATAAAAATCAGCTGAACTTTCAAGTGAAAACGAAATATTTACTCCGGTAGCTCCGTTTTTTACAGCAACATCAATATATTTTCCTGCATTGTCGACATCATTTGTTGAAAATGAAATTGAGGTATATGCTCGGTAACCTATAATTTTATTTTCATCTGTTTTTTCATCATATTTTCTCTCGGGAGAAACATAAGTATATTCTGTTACAATTTTATCTTCCGATATACCTGCTGCAACCATAGAATTTCTTAAATCAGAACAAAGACTGTTATTTAAGGACTTAGCTGTTTCGGCAGTATTTTCTATAGTTTCGGTACTGGCAGTTATTACAACTGTATCAGGGTCTGCAAGAACAGTACCTGTACCGTTTACAGTTATTCCGGTTGTATTTTCAGCAAAGGCTGACGTACTGAATCCAACCGCAATAACAGAAGCAATCAGTATACCGACAAATGTTTTTAACATTTTTTTCATATACATCGTCCCCTTTCAAACTTTTTAAACATTAAGATGTTTTCTAAGTGATATTGTACTTCCTATTACGCCGAGCAATGCTCCGAAAAGCAAAGCAAACGGAAGAAGTACAGAGAATATGTCTATACCGAATTTGAATGAAACAAGATTTTGTACCATAGGTATCTGTGCATAAATAACATCAACTAATTTATTATATAATGGCCACGCTATAATAATAGGAATAGCTGCGCCGACAATACCTATTATTATTCCTTCAATAACAAAAGGCCAACGTATAAACCAGTCTGTTGCGCCGACATATTTCATAATGCTTATTTCTGTTCTTCTTGTAAATACTGAAAGCTTGATCGTATTTGTAATTATAACAACAGATATAGCAGCCAATACGATAATAAGAGCGCTTCCGAATATACTAAGGAAATTGTTTATCTTTACAAGGAATTGAGTCTCTGTTTCTGAACTTCGTATATTTCTTACGCCGTCAATTTGTTCTATTTTATCAACAACCTCTTCCTGATACGATATATCGTCAAGAGATACCTCAAAGGAGCTTGAAAGAGGATTATTACTTTCATCAAATCCCGATAATATTTCTTCGGCGTCCCAAGATTCTTTTAAGTCGTCTAAAGCTTCTTCAGGCGATATATAACTCACATTTTCGACATGGTCTATCGCTACAAGTGCGTCATTTATTCCAAGCACTTTATCGGAATTAACGTCATCTTCCAAGAAAACGGCTATTCCGATAGATTCTTCGATTTGTGCCAGCATATAATTAACATTAGTAAGAGCGCAATATGATATTGCAATCATAAATATACATGCCGCAACAGTACCGATAGAAGCTATTGACATAAGTCTGTTTCTTATAACTCCGCCGAAAGCTTCGGAGAAAAAGTATTTAATTGATCTAAATTTCATCGCTGTACCCACCTTTTTTGTCTCGAATTATTCGACCGTTTTCAAGGGTGATAACCCTCTTTTGCATTTGGTCTACTATATCTTTGGCATGGGTAGCGATTACTACTGTTGTGCCCCTTTTATTGATTTCTTCAAGAAGGGTCATGATATCCCAAGCTGTAGCGGGGTCAAGATTTCCTGTAGGCTCGTCCGCAATAAGTATAGGAGGATTATTTACAATTGCCCTTGCCAGAGCAGTTCTCTGCTGCTCTCCTCCGGACAACTCCCTAGGATAAACCTTTGATTTATCTCGAAGCCCAACAAGACTGAGAACCGTAGGTACATTTCTTCTTATTGTTTTAGTAGGCGCTTCTATTACCTGCATTGCAAACGCAACGTTTTCAAAAACAGTTTTATTTGGTAGCAGTCGGAAATCTTGGAATACAACGCCCAGATTTCTTCTTAAATACGGTATCTGACTTCTTTTTAAGTCTCCCGTCTTTAAACTGTTAATTGTAATTGTTCCCTCAGTAGGGTCAAGCTCTTTAAGAAGCATTTTAATCATTGTCGATTTTCCGGATCCGCTTGAACCGACAAGAAAAACAAATTCACCTTTTTCAATATTAATATTTATATCCTCAACGCCTACTGTACCGTTGGGATATACTTTAGTAACGTGTTCTATGCTTATCAACTAAATCGTCCTTTCCCATGCCTTTATTTAAAAGAGCAAGGTATCAGTATACCATTTTATCCATATACATCATATACTTGCTTACCATAAGGGTAATCTTGAAAATAATGGCGTCGTCAAAATTACGCAGGTCAAGACCTGTCATTTTCTGAAGCTTATCAAGTCTGTATACAAGCGTATTTCTGTGTATATATAACTGCCTTGAAGTTTCAGAAACATTGAGGTTATTTTCAAAGAACTTATTGACTGTCGCAAGAGTTTCATCATCAAAATCATCCATTGTGAGTCCGTGGAGAACCTCTTTAATAAACATTTTGCAAAGTGAAAGAGGAAGCTGATAAATAAGTCTGCCTATACCGAGCTTTTCATAATTGACAATATATTTATCATTTTCGAATATTTTTCCTACTTCAAGAGCCATTTTAGCTTCCTTATATGAACGTGAAACGTCTTTAAGGTCGCTTACTACAGTACCGATTGAAATATATACCTTTACATTTAATTCCGTACTTAAAGTATCTGAAATCATTTTGGCTATTTTTTCAATTTCATCCATCGTTTCCTTTTCACGGAGTTCTTTAACTAGGATTATACTGTGTTCGTCAACAGCTGTAACAAAGTCTTTTGTTTTTGCGGGGAATATACTCCTTACAATCTCAACGATGTTCATATCTTTATCGATATTCGTTTCAATAAGGTAGACAATTCTTCTTATGTTATTTTCGATATGTAACTTTTTAGCTCTGCTGTATATATCTACAAGAAGAAGATTGTCAAGGAGAAGATTCTTTATAAAGTTATCTTTATCATATCTTTCTTTGTAAGCAACAAGGAGGCTTTGAATCTGGAATGCGGCTATTTTACCTATTCTATAGCCGTCTTCATCCTCGCCCTTTACCTGTATTACATATTCCGGAATACCGTTGTCATAAACCTTAAAATACTGATAACCGAGGATAAGCTGACTGTCCGCCTGTGAACCGACAAAGTTTTCTATGGCGTCTATCTGCCTTCCTATCATGTTTTCTTCGGTAGTAGCTATTACCTTTCCTTCTTTTTCAACTACGCTGAGATCTTTGCGTGTAATGTTTTTTAGTCCGTCAATTGTACTTTGTAAAATCTGATTAGATATCATATTTCCACCCCAATTAAATTTAATAAAAATCCCCATTCCTTATACTGCCTGCAGTTATAGGAAATGCCGACAGAATAACAGAAATCAGTATTGTTATCCTTAAAATTGCATAAAGCAATATATACTAATATCCATTAAACGTAATGTATAATCTGCCACCCTAAAATTTCACTATTACTGATTTATATTTTATAACAAAATAACAAAAAAATAAAGAGAATTTTCAAAAAAAATGACATCTTTTTTGAAGCAAAAATTAAACTGAAATTTTTAATAAAAAATGGTACTTATATTTAATGTTTTTATTGCATAAACCGACATGAAGTTTTATTCTATTATATATTTTAACAAGAATTAAAGCTTTTTAAATTCTTCTCCGTAAACTTCTTTTATGTCAAATAGAATAATAAATGCGGAATTATCTACTGATTTAATGATTTCTTTTATTTGTCTTGTCTCCTTTTGTGAAAATATACAAACAATATAATCGGGCAGTATATTTTTAAACGGCATACTTAATTTGTAAGCATTTTCTGAGGATATACATTCTTTTATTTTACCTGAAATTATACAAGCTTTACTCGATATTATAACGGCTGCTTTATCCAAAGATGACCCGGAGGCTACCATATCTATACATTTCGAAGCAACAAATACAGAAATTATGGCAAACATTGCCTTTTCTGCACCGAAAGCAAAAAATCCGGCTATAATAATTAATGAATCTATTATAAAGATATAATTTGACACAGAGAGTCTGTTATTTATATGATGAAGTATATGTGCAGCGGTTTCCGTTCCGCCGGTTGTTGCCGAACCGTTCAATACAAAGCCTACTCCGCTACCCATTATTATGCCGCCGAAAATAGAGGCAAGCATAAGATCTCCTTTATATTGCGGAAGAAACGCGGTGCATTGTAAAGCCAATGAAAACAGCAATGTCGCAGCAAAGCTTCTCTTGATATATTTTCCTCCGAAGTACTTATAGGCAAGTAAGAAAAGAGGTATATTCAGAATAATATTTATGAGAGAAATCGGGAATGAAAATGAGAGAAATTTTTCAGACAAATATATTATTACTATTCCTATACCGGAAATTCCGCCGGAAACAAGTTCATTCGGAATATAAAATATATTTATCCCAACAGAGATTAAGATCACGCCTGATAGTATATATAAATAATTTTTGATTTCGTTTTTCAATATTTTCACCCCAATAAAAAACTCTGATAAGTTAATTATAACCTTATCAGAGTTTTTTATTGATTTATCGGCGCATTTCTTTACGTACTTTTATAACAAACTTCGGAAGTTTCAACATTCTTTTAAATCTTGAAGGCTGAGTTATAAGTCTATAGAACCATTCTAAACCGAGTTTGCAAAATATTTTAGGAGCCCTCTTTAAATTACCGCTCATAACGTCAAAGCTTCCGCCTATTCCTATAGCAAGTTTTGCTCCCGTAAGTCTGAGATTATTATAAATCCATTTTTCCTGTTTTGGAGAACCTAATCCCACCAATAGCAGTGATGGCTGTTTCTTTTTAATATCAGCTATGATTAAATGTTCTTCCTTTTTATCGAAATACCCGTCATGTATTCCTACTACTTTCAGACCGACATATTTTTTTGCCATCATTTCAGCAGCTTTTTCAGCGACTCCCGGTGCACCGCCGAGAAAATATACTGTATGTTCCGAGTTAGATCGAGCAGCTCGGCATCTTCGAGACCCTGGAGCGGGGCATGTTCCGAGTTTTTTATTTTTTCAAATATATGAAGTACTAAATCGTATCCTGACACACGCTCTGTAATCTTAGTTTTACTGTATTTTGAAGCCCATACAACTCCCACTCCGTCAGGCGTAACCATATCGGCTGCTTTCAATATACCCATAAGCTCTCTGTCATGCTGAGCTTCCATTACAATTTCAGGGTTTGGAGTACAGACAATATGCTGACCGCTTTCATTCATTAGATTTACAGCGTGTTCGGCTGCCTCGTCTAAAGTATATGTGTCAAAATCAACTCCAAGAATTGTAGTTTTTCCCATATTATCACCTCACAGAATTACAATAAACTTTCAAGATATTTTTCGTTAAGCCTAGCCTTATGCTCAAGCTTTATAGCGGCTAAATTAAGATAGTCCACATACTTGTCTCGATTTTCCAATACTTCTTCAACTTCTTCCAGAGTTCTTTCGATATTGATGTTGTTTACGTCGCCGCCGTTAGGCATTTTCAGCATATTGAGATAGCTGTTTATTTTAGGGTCATATACAAACCCTACTATCGGAACTCTCTGTTTGGTTGCAAATATCAATGTATGAAGCCTCATACTCAAAACAAGATCCATTTCGCCTATCATTCCCATTATTTCCTTCGGACAATAATTTTTTTCAAGGATATAAGCCTCATTTTTCATTTTCTGCATTACAGATTTGCTTATGTTTGTATCGTTGGGATTATGCATGACTATAAATACTATAGACTTATTAAATTTATCATGTATCTCATCACATATACATGCAAATTTTTCCGCAAAATCAGAATCGTTTTTCCAGTTTCTGACTGATACGCCTATAATACCTTTATCATCCGGTATACCAGCTTCCTGTAACAGTAATTTTGACTTTTCTCTTGTTTCGGCTTCCATTGTGAAAACAGGATCTGCCGTTACAAAAAGATTATTGTCAGGTATTCCCATAGAAATAAGCTCGTTTTTTGAAGCTTCCTCTCTAAGCGTAATTATATCAGCTTTACTTACTACTCGTTTAACCATTCTTCTGTTTGCCTTTTTTGAAACAGGCCCGATACCGTTTGCATAAAGCATGACCTTTTTATGCATGATTTTTGCCCATTCTATAATAAAAAGATAATACATTAATGATCTTGTACTTGTCGTATCCTGCAGTAAAGAACCCCCTCCGCTTAAAAGAATATCGCATTTTTTGATTTCCGACATCACTTTAAAGAAATCAAATCTTGAAACGACATCTTGAAAACCATATTCTGCCATAGTTTCTTCGGGATCTCTTGATAGAACGGTTATATTTATATTTCTGTCCATTTTTTGAATGTTATTATAAATGGTTGTAAGTATCGCTTCGTCTCCGCTGTTATTATAACCATAGTAACCTGACATAAGTATTCTGTCTCCGTGGTTTTCTTTATAAGCTGAATCGTATGCTTTTATACAATCATCGGCCATTTTACTTACGGAATAATATTTGAAGATTACTTCTCTTCCAAGTTAAAAATGTTCGCACAGACAAAGAATGCGCTGATCAATACAAACTCTGATTATTTTGAGCGTGTTGCAGAAGCTGCAAAAGCAGCTCTAAATGTAATTACCTTCGGTACAAACGAAGGCAGTGACATTTACGGATATGATATTGAAAAAGTAGACCATGAAATCCACTTCCGTGTAAAATGTGACCGCTTCGATGAGGCTTTTGCACTGACCATGCCGGGACTCTTTAATGTAGAAAATGCTTTAGCTACTATTGTAGTGGCTAAACTTCGTGGCATTGACAATCAAACTATCCAGGAAACCTTATCAGCCTTCGGCGGGGTGAAGCACCGCTTGCAGTATGTAGCTGAGATTGAAGGAGTGAAGTTCTAC
>OGZI01002826.1_pt1 | contig 13283 bp, 31 predicted proteins | sample 1576711 | NCBI WGS metagenome assembly OGZI01 (sample SAMEA3541482, study PRJEB24748) | human gut metagenome | biome: human gut; feature: human-associated habitat; material: faeces | place: China | collected 2012
CAGCAATACGATGTTGCTTATTGAATCGATTTACACAAAACTCTTGACACACCCATATTCTGTACCATCTTCCCCGGTTCCAAGAGGCATCCAATGCGAAGCAAATACAGGGCAACTAAATGCAAATAAAGCAATCAGCGTTAATAATAACTTTTTCATAATATTACCGCCTTTCTGTACATGACAACTAATACGTTAGATTGCGGGACATATGCCCTTTCAAAGCAAACCATGCAATCATGAGGACGATCGTAATAATCAGCAATGCAATTCCTTTGGTTTTGCGGTTTTGTTTTATTTCTCCTATAGCGTATTTTCCAAGACCAATGAGAGCAAATAACACGACCCATAATATAAGATTCATTTTTTCATCGCTCCTTTAACGCAGGTCTGCGTTAAAACGCATTAAGCGTGTATTAGTTTCGGCTGCCAAGGCTGGTACTGTTTCAATCAATGATCTCTCGCTTCTATAGGTAGGAGAGGTTCAACCTTCGATACGGGCTTATTTTTGTTTTACCCTGCGACGATATAAACAATACATAGCTCCGAGATAAATAGCACCATGAAAATAATATATATGATCCCAATAGTAGTAAGCGTCATCGTCAAAATATTCCTCAACCTTTAACGGATTAGCATATACACCGAATCTTTCTGAATTTTTCATAGCAATAGTATCCGCCGAGTCATATTTATTGCCAGACACGTCATGCCCAACCCCGTATTTCTTATCTATATTGGCTTTTTGGGAAATTAACGCTTTTTGGAATTTTTCTTTTTCTTTGTTGTTCAAAGAATGGATATAATCATTGACCATTCTATAGTCGTGATAATCCAGCCTGTTTTCAAATGCCAGCTGATGGAAGCAATAAGTTAAAGCGGCGAACAAAACAAGTGTGACGATGCAACTTGTCATGAAACCAGTTTTTGAAAGTGGCTTTTCCTTTTTGCTAAATATTGTTATAAGATACATCCCTAAAACGGTTGTCAAAATGCTTACAAGTACGCCCAATGAAATACCACCTTTCTAGCTGATTTTTTTGTAACATCCTATTCGCTTTCGATACAGTGACAGAGTAATGAATGGGCTTCTTTGTATGTCATTACGTCCCGGTTCCTGGGTGCGGCCTGCAAGAGCCGTTCGTCTATATCGTAGCAGTAGGATAGAAGATAAAGCGCGAACATGTTAGCCTCGTATTCGCTCCGTGCGTTGCAATAGTTCACGGTATCGGCATGGAATGTCCCGGCCGCCCCGTGCATCAGTGCGTGGCCTAACTCATGAGCAACGACAATCGGTATTTCCCGTTCGTCCAGTTTGTCGTTGAGCACGATTACCTTCCGGCGTAACGGCCTTGTAAGATACCCTCGGATACCTTTAGGCAATTCGGCGTATACAATGGGTATCCTCATCATATCAGCTATTTGTAAGGGGCTGGCTGTCCCCATTTTCCGTACCAGGTTCTTGACGCGTAATCTTATATTTTTTCTGACCATAAGGCGACACCTCTATTTAGCAGGAGTGTCGCCCTTTTTGCGTTTGTTCGCTCGTTTTGCCGCTAAAAAGGCAACCTCAAGAGACTTCATAACTAAATCGCGGTCTTCGTCTGTAAGATTGTAGGTATCGCCATCAAATATAATTTCTGATTGTTGCAAGAATTTATTAAGGTCTTTCGGCATTTTCGTGGGTACGTTATGATTTACATTTTCCAGTAAATAATCAATAGATACATTAAAGAAAGCAGACATCTTTTTTAATATTGGGACGTCTGGGACTCGCCTTCCCTGCTCATACATGCCAACGGTACTTGGGGAAATGCCTAATTTTTTCCCTAATTCTGACTGGGTCAATCCTTTTTCCTCGCGCAATTTTTTCAACAACTTCATAGCGTACACCTCCTTGATACGTGTAATTTATCTTTAATATAGCACACATTTTGTGTGTTTGGAATACTTTTACACAATTCGTGTTTTGAAGTATTGACATTACACGTAACGTGTGATATGATATGAGCATGAAATGATACACAGTTCGTGTAGACACAGAAAGGAGATGTTAAGATGGAATGGATGAAAAAGTTCAGAAGCTCTAAAGGGTTTACAGCCAGTGAAATGGCCGATAAATTAGGAATTTCAAAGTCATTGTACGAGAAAATCGAATACGACGATAGACAGCCTAGCCGTAATTTTATGGAGCGTTTCAAAAAGGCATTTCCCGACTTTGATATGAATATTTTTTTTGCAAAATAACTACACTTTTAGTGTAGAGAAAGGATAAAACCATGAACGAATTAAAAGTTTTCAATAGCCCTGAATTTGGACAGGTACGGACGTTCGATAAAGACGGCGAACCATGGTTTGTTGGAAAAGATGTAGCAATAATTTTAGGTTATGAAAGAACGGCCGATGCTATTAGAGCGCATGTTGACGAGGATGATAAAGGGGTCGGCGAAATACAGACCCCTGGCGGAAAACAAAAAATCGTCATTATTAATGAATCCGGCCTTTACAGTCTGGTCCTTTCCAGCAAGCTTCCGACGGCCAAAAAGTTCAAGCACTGGATTACGAGTGAAGTTCTTCCGGCAATCAGAAAGACCGGCGGGTACATCGCTAACGCCGAAACAATGACGGATGCGGAAATTATGTCCAAGGCCTTGCTGATAGCTAAGCAGACAATAGAAAGTCGAGAACAACGCATCCATTCATTAGAGGCGGAGACGGAACGCATGAAGCCGAAAGAAATATTCGCCGACGCCGTCAGCGCTTCCAACTCTTCCATCTTGATTGGTGACTTAGCAAAAATCTTGCACGGCAACGGCATCAAGATAGGCCGCGGACGCTTATTCGCATGGATGCGCGAACACGGATTTCTCATCAAACAGAAAGGTACGAGTTACAACATGCCGACACAGAGAGCGATGGAATTAGGATTGTTCCGGGTAAAGGAAGGCTCTTATGTTGATGGAAAAGGGAACAACATCATTACCAAAACGACAAAGGTTACTGGAAAAGGTCAACAGTATTTCATCAATAAGTTTCTGGCAGAAAAGAGCTGATAGCCATGAAACTATGTTACAGCTCCGAAGAACTGCAAGAGCTTTTCAAGTGTTCCCGGCAGACCATCTGCCGCATGGAGAGCGACGGCAGGCTGAAACGCCTGTACGGCCTCCCTGGCACCTTCTACCGGGCGGCGGACGTGCTGGCCCTTTGTGAATACGAAGAGTCGGCGCACGGGCCGCTGGAATGGGAAAAGCTTGAAGACGAAAACAAGGCCCTGTCCGAAGAGAACAAGGCCTTGAAAGAAAAGTTGAGTCGAATTTGCGAAGCATTGAAAGGAGTGATGAACAATGAAAGCTATAGAAATCCGTGACCATGCGCCGGAAGGGAAGCGGCGTGACCGTAAGCTTTTCAAGCGGATTGCCGGCGCGATTGCCTTTACGCTGGCCCTTGCCACGGCTTGTGGCATTGGCTGGTACGCCGGAGCGAAGCTGGCCTATGAACAGAAAGCAGCGGAAATCTCCAAAGTCCACTACGTGGAAGAAGGAGAAACGCTTTGGGACATAGCCGCCGGGCTGTCTAGTGATGATCAGGATATTCGTAAAGTCATTTACGACCTTGCGAAGCTGAATGACATCGCGCCGGACCATGGCCTTAAAGTCGGCCAGAAGATTGTAATAGTAAAGTAGACCTTGCGACGGTTACGCAAGGCCTACGAGGCTAGATGTATTTAGTTGATTGCCTTAATTATAAGGCAGAAAGTTGAGGGCGTCAATGGATAATTTATCACGATTCCATAACGACATTTCCCGTATCTATGAGCGTATGGATATTGGGGAAGAATTAATAATGATAGGCCAACGAATTCACTGCGGACGGCTGGAAGCTATTGGCAACGAAATGCTTGACAGCCGGGACGATGACTATGTTGATTTTGACAGCCTGGTAGGCGCCTTTCAGTTGGCATTATGGACGATTGACGACACCTTGGATGGCAAAACCAGAAAGGAACTTGACGAATTATTGACACGAGCCGAAATGGCGAAAGGAGCAGCATAACATGAAAAACGTAACGAATACTATTCTTCCGGTAACACCGGAAATCACAAACGAACCGACAGCATTAGCCTGGAATATGGATGATGTGAAGAATTATCTCCAGGCTGTAACAGAAAAATATGCCAATTTGGTTGTCACCGACGAAAACGTAGAAGATAGCCAGAAAGCATTGCGCGAAGTCGTTTCCTTTCGAACCGGATTGAAAAAATTTGAACGGGAAGGGAAGCAACTCTTGAATCAGCCTTCACACTTATTCAAGAGTCAGTGTGATGAATTGGCTATCATCATCGAAGACGTTGAAAAGCCATTGCGGAAACAGCTGGATCGCTACGAAACACAGCGGCTGGAATCGCTGGATAACGCAATTAATTCGGAGTTCGACAAGAAAGCGGAAGCCGCCGGACTCAAGGACGCGTATATCGTCCAATTCAACATTGACAAGCGGTGGTACAACAAAACCGCGAAATGGTCAGAAACCACCGTCGCTATTGACAGGGAAGTTTCCCGACTGCTGGCAATGCAAACGGCAGACGAAGAAAAGAAAGAAATGATTGAAGAAAAGCGTGAAATGGTCAAAGCCATTGTCACAATGGCTAATAGCACGTCTGGCCTGGCTACTCCGCTTAATCCCACAAAGTATCTGAATATGGCGAACAACGACATTCCCTTTAATGAAATTAAAGGAGTCGTGGAAGCGGATGTTAAACGGCAAAAAGAAATCGAATTGGCCGCCCGACAAGAAGCTGAACGTCGTGAATTAGCACGTCAAGAAGCCATTCGCCGCGAAGCTGAACGTCGTGAGGTGGATGCGCATGAATTGGAAAACATTCAACCCGCTGTCCAGGAACCTGTTATCAGCGAACCTGTAGCCCCGGAAATTCCGACTTACAACGTCAATGTTATCTTTTACGGCGTCATGGGGGAATCGGATCTAGAACATTTGCAGGAAAAATTAGATTCCCTAGGATTTGAATATGAGCTGAAGGGGGTTCATGAAGCATGAGCGCAATTTACAGTAAGCTAACGAATATTCAGATGAGGCTGAAAGCCCCGAAATCACAATACAATAATTTTGGCAAATATGCCTATCGGAGCTGTGAGGACATTGTCGAATCAGCTAAGCCCCTGCTTAGTGAACAAGGACTTACACTTCTCATGAGCGATGACGTAGTCCTTATCGGGGACCGGTATTATATCAAAGCTACGGCAACATTGATTGATACCGGAGATGGGGAACAGGTATCCGTATCGGCATTGGCAAGGGAACCTGTTTCCCGCAAGGGAATGGATGATAGCCAGGTAACTGGCAGTTCATCTTCATATGCTAGGAAATATGCGCTAAACGGGCTGTTCTGTATTGATGATTCGAAAGATTCGGATCAACTCAATACCACGCCACAAACGGAAAATAATTCCGTTCCGGCAGGTGTACCGCAGACTGTTCGTGAATATTTCCAGCTGGTTACTGATTGGGCGCGGCAGAATGGGGCTACGGCGTTCGTACTGCCATTGGTCAAAGAAAAGTACCACAAGAACCGTTTCTCCGAATTGACATTGCCGGAAGCCAAGGCCTTTTACGAACAATTCAATGTGTGGGTAAAGGCAGCTATGGCGGCCGACGATGCCGCACTGATGGAAGGCGTATAGCATGAGATTCCACTCAAAAGGGGTCCAGGTGCTCAAAGGGAGCAGCGGCTATATGCTGCTGATTCCTGCACCACTCACCGAAGATTTGAATAACATCAAAGTGGATGGCGATTACTCCATTGAGATTAAGCGCCATTCAGAAAAACGCTCATTGAACGCTAACTCCTACTGCTGGGTATTGTGTCAGCGGATAGCGGAAAAGCTGTCCAGCGACGGCCAATATGTCAGCAAAGAGGAAGTATATCGCAGTGCAATCCAAGATTCCCAAGGATTTACGCCGATATGCGTCCAACAGAAGCTGGCGGCCAGCGTGTGCCGGGACTGGCGGCACAACGGTATTGGATGGATTGCCATTGATACCGGGGTAAGTAAAGTGAATGGCTGTACCGTCCTGCACTTATACGCCGGGTCCAGCGTGTACGACACGCACGACATGAGCCGACTAATTGACTGCCTCGTTGACGAGGCCAGCCAGATCGGCGCGAACGTCGAGTACCGCGAGTGGGTCCAGGCGCTCATAGATGATTGGAGGCCTGAATGCGATGATTGACTTATACCCTCGTAAATGCAATATATGCGGCGGTCCTGTCCGACTCGTAGACAACAGCCGGGTATACTCCCCGGAATACGCCAGCCTTCATCCCGGAAAGGTATATATGTGTCAGCGATGTGGAGCGTACGTCGGACTGCATCCTCACTCGCACAGAGCGTTAGGGATTCTGGCAAGCCGGAAAATGCGACGGGCTAGGATGTACTGTCACGATTTATTCGACTCGTTCTGGCAGGGACGGCGGCACGCCCACCGCAAACGGGTACGGGCTTACACCGAACTGGCCAGGCGGCTAGGGATTCCCGTAGAAGAATGTCACTTCGGGTGGATGACTGTCCCGGAAATGCGGGTTGCTTATCGCCATTTGCTGGACATGAAAAAGGAGGGCTGGCGATGAATAAACGGAAACGCCGTGACGACGCGCTATATAAAAAGAACCGCCTTCCGGCTTATGAACGGGCTGGCGGTGTATGTGAGAACTGCAGCGCACCGGCTGCGGAAATCCATCACATTGTATTTAGGTCCCATTGTGGGACGAGTGATTTAGATAACCTCATCGTACTTTGTCGGGACTGCCACGAACGGGCACACGGGCCGCAAGCTAGGCAGATGAGAGAAAGGTTTCAACAGATTAGAGGGAGAGATTAACATGGAATTTACAGGTATTTTCATCCCCGTAAAATACCTAGACGCTGGTGATTTAACCTTACGAGAAAAAGCGTTTCTAGGTTATGTCGGTATCGAGGATAACATTCAGATCGCCGCGCTTGCGGAATGGCTATTAGACACAGATAAAGCCGAAGTCCTAAAGATAATGGACGACCTGGAAAATAAAGGCTATATCGAAGCAAGGCCAAGTCCCAACATGAGCACCGGATGGTACAGGATAAGGAGCTTGAAATGAGCGAAAGATATAAATTAGGGGATATAGACAACGAACAATTCTATCAACTCCCTAAAGCATTATTCACGAACCCGTTTTACAAGAATCTGCCGATGAGTGCAAAGGTAATGTATGCACTTCTCCGCGACAGGTTCAACCTATCCAGGAACAACGGATGGGTAGACGAGAACGACGACATTTTCTTCATCTTCGCACAGGAAGAGTTGCAAGAAGCATTGAATATTTCACATCCCACATGCGTAAAAGCTATGAAGAAACTCGTTGAATATGACTTACTTGATATTGTCCGACAAGGACTCAATAAGCCAAACAAGCTTTACATCAAGAAGTTAAAAATTTTTACTTCCCATGGAAGTAAAAAAACTTTACTTCCAGATGTTAAAAAAGTTAACGCTAATAAGACTGAATTAAGTAAGACTGAATTAAGTAAGACTGAAAGTATAGATAGCGGAAGTAAACCTTCCGCCGCGCCCACGACTAAAAAACACAAGGAACGACGTTTTGTAAAGCCCACGGTAGAAGAAATCCGTGCGTATTGTGAAGAGCGTGGAAACAACATTGACCCGGAATACTTCTATGATCATTACGAGGCTAACGGATGGATGAGAGGAAACACCCACATGAAGGACTGGAAAGCCACGGTACGCACCTGGGAAAAACGGGAAAGCCCTTCGACACCATATAAAGGGCGTTATAAGACCCGCGACGAACGGCTGCGGGAAGATGACGCACGGAGAGAAAGGATGTGCAAAGAGTATGACGAGCAACACAGCCAATCAAGTTTTGAAGATATTAAGAGGCTCTTATCCAAATGACGCCTGGAAGCTGAGTGGCCAGAATGGCGATGAATTCATTGGCGCGATGATGCTCCAGTTTGAACGCTACAGCGACGGCGACGTCCTGCGGGCCGTGGGACGCGTGATTGACAGCACCGACACCATGCCGAGTGTGACGATGATCAAGAAAGAAGTCAAGCGCAAGCTGAACCAGATTCCGGACTACCAGGCACTGCCGGAAGCGCCGGTCAACGAAACCGGGCGCAAGCGCATCCACGACATGATAAGCGGCCTCAGAAGCCAGTGGACGAAGCGGCCGGACAAGGAAAAGAAGCCGCCGTCGCTGGACGACGTGCCGAAAGACATTGTCGAATTCGCCCGCCGGGCCGTTCCCGGTATCCCGGACGAACTGATTATCAAGAACGTCCCCGCCTTCAAAGAAGGGATGGCCTGCAACATGCGCATGGGTAACGAATACATGCGGTTCTGGCTGGACCCGAACACGGGGCTTGTGAGCATGACCATCGTCATGAAGAGAGGAGTAGCGAGATGACTAAATGCATGGCGTGCGGGGATGAATTCGACCCGCACTATAAAGCGCAACGGTTGTGCCAGTCCTGCCTTGATAAATTCACGAAGCGCTATTGGGACTGGGACGCCTACCGGAAACAGGGCTATACACGCCGGCCTACCTGCATCGTATGCGATAAGCCCATGATGAGTGGATTCAGCGTATGCCCGGATTGCCGCGACGCGTGGAAGAAGATTTACTACCAGATCATGCGACCAAAAACGATTATCCAGGCGCGCAACCGCATGAAAAGGGCGAGAGACAAGGCTGTAGAAACGGCCTTTGAAAGCCGACTCCGGACGGGACTCGATGATGACATTGCGGCCGCCCGTAAAGCGGGATTGTCATACGGCGCTTACATGGTCCGCAAGAAAGAGCTGATACGATGAACGCTATCAGCCGCGCCCTGGCGAAACAGGACAGGCAGCGCATGGAAGTACGGCGTGAAGCCGGGGCCGAAAGCGGTACGGACTGGGCAACGACATTATTGTTCAGCTGCCTTCACGATAAATACGGATTCGGGCGCAACCGGTTCGCCGCGATGAACGACATGTGGGAGCATCTCGACGAATTCCAGGAAGGCTTCATTTACGACTGGCGGGATGAATTGTGTGAACACGGATTCGACCGGTTCCTCAATGAGCGCATCGCCGAAAGGATGCAGAAAATGATAACCGGCCGGACGCGCGATCTGAAACTAATGGCGAAGACACGCGACATGATAGCCGGGGTAGCCATCGTCATATTCTGGACGCTGTACACGAAGTATAAGTGGCGTGACAAACGCCTCAAGGATTTGCAGAACTACTACAAAGATAAGGTCTACGTACTGACTCACAATGAAGTTCCCATATGGGAATTCATGAAGTGCTTAAACGTAGAGTGCAATATAGATTACCCGGCACTGGAAGCATATGAGAAGCAGAACGGGCCAGTCGATATATACCACGGCAACCGTGGGGAAAGATAACCATTATTAACTAGCTAAAAAGGAGAGTGACAGACAATGAACACAATCACAGTAATCGGCAACATTGGCAAGGACCCGGAAAGCCGGGTCACCGCCAAAGGGACGCCCGTCGTGACGTTTTCGGTAGCGGATAACAAAAAGCTGCCGGGGACGAGCGGCAAGAGCAAGGAAGACTGGACAAGCCAATGGTGGTATTGCACCGCCTTCAAAGAATTGGCAGAAGCCATTGTCCAGGACGTCAAGCGCGGCAATCGCGTAGAAGTAACAGGCAAGATAGACATGCATGAATACACCGCTAAGGACGGTACACAGAAAGTAGCGTATAACTTGCTTGTCAATCGCATTGCGAAGGTTGTACGGCCAGTGAGGGCTAATAACGGCGGTTTTAACAACATGGGTAGTGAAGTCGCCGACGAAGAAATCCCATTCTAGAGAGGAGCAATCAAAATGAAAAACATCACGAAAAAGCAGTTTATCGACACGGTAGCACAGCGGAGCGGCAAGACGAAAGGCACTTGCGCCCGTATCGTGGATGAAATGTTGGGTACTATCGCCGACCTCGTGGCGCAGGACCATAAAATCACGTTCGTGGGATTCGGTACGTTTGAAAAGAAGTACGTAGCACCGCGCACGACGCGCAACCCCCAGACCGGGGAAATGATGGAAACGACCGGCCATAACAGCATGAAATTCAAGGCCGGTTCGATTTTGAAAGAACGGCTTAATCAGTAAGCGGTGATGCAATGTGACACGCTGCTATTACTGCCATAAGAAACTCACGGGCTACCGGCACTATGTGGTGACGGTAGACGGGAAGCTCATGCCGGTATGTGCAGATGATCGGGAATGTCGGCCACGGGCGATAAAGTGCCACGGGCCGCGACCCGGCGTCGCACACCAGGCAAGGAATAAAGTGTTGGAAAGGAACAAGCATAAATGAAAGACACGTTGAATATCGCAGTCGGTAACTGCTTTAGGAAACGTAAAGAGGCGCTTAGCCATAAAGACGCCATCATGAAACGAATTGAAAAAGCTACGAAACTGCTGGAAAAGTTACGGGATGAAAGGGATGAATAACATGGAACTTTTTTTCATGCACGATTATCCGAGGCCGGGCGAAAAATGGAAACACTTCAAAGGCCATATCTATGAAATCATCTGCATTGCAGGAGATACAGAGAGAGACGGGCTGGACGTGGTGTACCAGGATACCCAAAAACCTAAACTCATCTGGGTGCGGCCACTGCGAATGTTCATGAGTGAAGTGGACCACGAAAAATATCCGGAAACGACCTGGAAATGGCGTTTCATGAAGGTGGGGGATGCAAATGAATGATGTACAGCACCCCAACCACTACACCTGGCGCGGTACGGAATGTACCAAGGCCATTGAAATCATGACCAGCGGAGCGACGGGAGCTGATGCCATGTACATCGGCAATATCGTCAAATACCTGTACCGCTACCCGGCGAAAGGGACACCGCTAAAGGACCTCATGAAGGCCCGGCAGTATTTAGATTTTTTGATTACAAGCGAAAAGGAGCATGAAAAACATGACTAAAGCAGAAAGAATCAACCTCGAAGCCACATTGGCAACTATTTTAGGTATCAGCAGCCCGGACCAGAAATTCTCTATCACGATAGAAGGCTTCACTTACAAAGACATTATGATGCGGACACACCTGGCAGACGTGATGCTCATCGTAGCGAAGTCCGCACTCAACAACGAACCGTTCCAGGTAACGACGGAACACATTATCGATATTGCCCCGGAATGCCCAGAAGAAGATCCGGACGATATGGACGACGAAGAAGATGATGAAATCATCGAAAACCCGGAACAACACCTCATCGACTTATTGCTCCGCACTTTCGGAGAAAAGGAATGACATACCGATTCGTGATTCATGGACGACCCATGACGAAGAAAAATTCACTACAAAAGACGCGCTACGGTCTTGTACAGGGTAAAGCCTACAGAGAATATGCCAAAGACGCTCTATGGAAGCTAAAAGCCCAAAGAAGGCCGATTCATCCGATTGACTGCGCCGTCAAGATGACCGCGAAGTATTACATGCCGAACCGCAAGGGCTGGCCCGATCTTTTCGGGCTGGTCCAAGCGACGGCAGATATACTTGAAAGCGCTGGCATCATCGAAGACGACGGGTACATTGCTGAAATGGGCGGCTCGATGATAGCCGGTATCGACGCCGAAGACCCACGCGTAGAAATCACTGTAAGCGAAATAACGGACTTGAATTTCCCACTCTATAAACTACACCCGAAGTTAAAGAAAAAACTCATAGAAGGGAATCTAAAACGATTAACCTAAGGCAAGAAAGGTAGGAGAATAACATGGAACCGCAATGGATTGACTACCGGGCATGGCACCACGACAAGAAAGTGATGATGCATGTATCCGAAATCGACTTCCGCAAGAACAGAGTCAAAGGAATGACTAAAGATGGTACTACCATCGTCGCACCTTTTTATGATGTGACACTCATGCCGTGGACGACGTATTACGATGATAGCTATGAGGATGTAATGATTTACGAAGGCGATATTGTCGAAGCCACCCGCAAAGACATGAAGAAACGGTTTGTCATAGACGACGAAATGGGAGTATTACTGGCACGTTGCATAGAAGATGACCCCTATCCATTCGTTACGTTCGACTTGGAAATGCTTATTGACGACGACGGGCGCATCAAAGTCATCGGCAACGGCTTCGAAAACCCGGAATTACTGGAAACGAAAGAGGTGTAACCATGGATGAAGAAAAGATGATCAGCGACATAAGGAAAGTCCTGCTGGACTACTGCATCACCGACTTACGGAGCAATGAAGCTGCCAGGAACGGACATAAAGACGACTACACCGTACTGGACTACGGGAAATATGTCGGCGCGAAAACACTAGCTATCACGGTGCTGGAGCACATCCCGAAATACTGCCGGGACGACAAGAAGAAAATGAAGGAATTTTTCTTTGGCGTATATGAAGAAGCGATGAGCAAAGCCAGCCAGCGAATACTTACCGCCGAAGATGAGCGACGTTTAGCAGTGTTAGCACTCCAAATGGCTGGCCCGCTAAAAGAAGAACTTTGTACACAATATGACGAAAACGACCTTGTATGGGGACATTGCCGGACGCATCGAAGCTCGTCCGACGGGGCGAAACGCGTCCGCGTATGCCCGGCATGGGATGATAAGACGATGTCATGCATGTTGGATAAACGAGAAATTCTATTTAGGAAAAAGAGGTGAGAATAACGGACATTAGTACGAAACACATAGACGAAGTCATTGAACGCGCCTACCTTAGCGGAAAAAGCTATGTTACGCTGGCTCTAACGGGCGATAGCAACGTAGATAAAGCATTGACCCGCAAGCTCGACGAAGACGGCTATAAAGTGGCGCTCAATGACGACAATATCATGGTAAGCTGGGGATTTTAGGAGGTATACAGATGCAGGAAAAAGCAAGAAGGATTGTCATGGATTATTTCAACGCTCATGTCGACAAGACCGACCAGAAGCAAATCACGATGGATGACGTCTTTGTCGTGTGGTTCTGCAAAACACTGCAAAACTGGAAGTGCTTAGCCAGTACGACCGTATCGGACGGTATGTACTACGAAGTTACACACAACGGCGACAAGGGTGAAACCTATGTTGACGTCTACAAGAAGTGGGAAAACCTTTGTGTAAAAGATTAAGAGGTGTACAGGATGACGACAGAATATATCTGCGACAGGGTGTGTCAAGAGTTTTGTGTAAATCGATTCAATAAGCAACATCGTATTGCTG
>OGZI01002827.1_pt1 | contig 13283 bp, 9 predicted proteins | sample 1576711 | NCBI WGS metagenome assembly OGZI01 (sample SAMEA3541482, study PRJEB24748) | human gut metagenome | biome: human gut; feature: human-associated habitat; material: faeces | place: China | collected 2012
ATCTGTGCGGAACACGCACCCGCAGCCATCGGCCCGTATGCACAGGCAATTGCAGCAAACGGTATCGTATTTACTTCGGGTCAGCTTCCGATCGATCCCGCAACCGGTGCTTTTCCGGAAGGGATCGCAGCACAGACCAAGCAGTCGCTCACCAATGTAAAGGCAATCCTTGCTGAGGCAGGAACCGGTATGGATCAGGTGATCAAGACTACCGTCTTCCTGAGCGACATGAACAATTTCGGCGCGATGAACGAGGTTTACGCCACCTTCTTCGGTGAAGGCAGCTACCCGGCACGCTCCGCTGTGGAGGTTGCAAGACTTCCCAAGGACGCTCTCGTCGAGATTGAGGTAACCGCTCTCCTGCCGTAAGGCAAACCAAAAAGAAAAGAAAACAGCAAAAAAGAAAGGTGCTGTCCGCTAGGCAAAGCCGGAACCGGAAAATTCGGCTTTGACGACCGGGGTACCTCCAAAACACAAACGGCAACAACGCCAAAAAAATGGAGGTAATTTTATTATGAGCAAGCAGTATCCGCTGAACGTACCCGCACCGCATCATTTTACTTACGCAGTCCGTGATCTTCCGGAAGTAACCGTTGAGCAGCGTGAGCGCGCTCTTCAGGCTACTCATTACAACGAGTTCGCATTCCCGTCCGGCATGCTGACCGTTGATATGCTGTCCGACTCCGGTACCACTGCAATGACCAATCATCAGTGGGCAAGCCTGTTCCTCGGCGACGAGGCTTACGGCCGCAACACCGGTTATTACGTTCTGCTCGACACCTTCCGCGACATTTTCGAGCGCGGCGGCGAGAAGAACTGGAAGAAGATCATCGACCTCGTTCGCACCGATTGCCGCGACGTTGAGAAGATGATGGATGAAGTTTATCTGTGCGAGTACGAAGGCGGCCTGTTCAATGGCGGCGCAGCTCAGATGGAGCGCCCGAACGCATTTATCATCCAGCAGGGCCGTGCAGCTGAGTCCGTTCTGATGGAAATCGTTCGCAACATCCTTGCTAAGCGTCACCCGGGCAAGAAGTTCACTATTCCGTCGAATGGTCACTTCGACACCACCGAAGGCAACATCAAGCAGATGGGTTCCATTCCGCGTAACCTGTACAACAAGACCCTGCTGTGGGAAGTACCGGAAGGCGGCCGTTACGAGAAGAACCCGTTCAAGGGCAACATGGATATCGAGAAGCTCGAGCAGCTGATCACCTCTGTTGGTCCGGAGAACGTTCCGCTGATCTTCACCTGCATCACCAACAACCCGGTTTGCGGCCAGGCCGTTTCCATGGGCAACCTGAAGGAAATCAACCGCGTTGCGCATAAGTACAACATCCCGCTGGTATTCGATACCGCTCGCTGGGCTGAGAACGCTTACTTCATCAAGATGAATGAGGAAGGCTACGCTGACAAGTCCATCGCTGAGATCGCTACCGAGATGTTCTCTTACTGCGACGCATTCACCATGTCCGCTAAGAAGGACGGCCACGCTAACATGGGCGGCATGCTGGCATTCCGCGATAAGGGCCTGTTCTGGAAGAACTTCTCCGACTTCAACGAAGACGGCACCGTTAAGACCGACGTTGGCGTTCTGCTGAAGGTTAAGCAGATCTCCTGCTACGGCAACGATTCCTACGGCGGCATGTCCGGCCGTGACATCATGGCTCTGGCAGTTGGCCTGTACGAGTCCTGCGACTTTAACTACATGAACGAGCGTGTTGCTCAGTGTAACTACCTGGCAGAAGGCTTCTACGACGCTGGCGTTAAGGGCGTTGTACTGCCGGCAGGCGGCCACGCTGTATACATCAACATGGATGAGTTCTTCGACGGCAAGCGCGGCCACGACACCTTCGCTGGTGAGGGCTTCAGCCTTGAGCTGATCCGCCGCTACGGCATCCGTGTATCCGAGCTGGGCGACTACTCCATGGAGTATGACCTGAAGACCCCGGAGCAGCAGGCTGAAGTATGTAACGTAGTTCGCTTCGCAATCGACCGCAGCCGTCTGACCAAGGAGCATCTGGACTATGTAATCGCAGCTGTTAAGGCTCTGTACGAGGATCGTGAGAACATTCCGAACATGCGTATTGTTTGGGGTCACAATCTGCCGATGCGTCACTTCCATGCATTCCTGGAGCCGTACGCTAACGAAGAGAAATAATCCCCTGTTCCATCCTTTCGTCAAAGGCGATACCGCATAATTGCATAAATTGTGCGGTATTTCCGCCAATGCTGCAGCAAAGGCGCTGCGGCATTGCATAACAGGAATTTCTCCTGACCTTTTTATAACTTGATAATCAGGGCGTAACCTGTGCCGCGTGGAAAGTGCACAGGAAAGCAAAGAACAAAGGCGTTCTTTTTGCCAGAAAACTAAACAGTTTCTGCGGCAAAGAGAACGCCTTTTTTCTATCCATTTACACATTAAAGGGGTGTAAGATAATGAGTAAAGAGCCTAAAAACTTAGAACAGAGAGATGGTTTCCAGAGTAAGTGGGGATTCATTCTGGCATGTATCGGTTCTGCGGTTGGTATGGGCAACATCTGGCGTTTCCCGATCATGGTGCAGAAGTACGGCGGCATGACCTTCCTGCTTCCCTATTTTATCTTTGTAATTTTGATCGGCAGTACCGGCGTTATCGAGGAGTTCGCTCTCGGCCGCCGTGCAGCTGCAGGTCCGGTTGGTGCGTTCGGTATGTGTACCAAGGAGCGCACCGGCAGTGATAAATCCGGTAAGGCGATCGGCGCAATCCCGATCATCGGTGCATTGATGCTGGCAATCGGCTACACGGTCGTTCTCGGCTGGATCTTCAAGTACACCTTCATGTCCCTCTCCGGCAGCCTGTTCAGTCTCGGCACGGACATGGGCGCTATCGGCGGTACGTTCGGTATGACCGCACCGGAGGCTGAGACCCTTCCCGAAGCCCTCAAGGCAATGGCGTCGGCCGGCTTCTTCGGCATCGGCAACGGCGTATGGCAGATCGTTGCACTGGTAGTTTCCCTTGCCATCATGGTAATGGGCGTTGCAGGCGGCATTGAGAAGGCCAACAAGGTCATGATGCCGGTTCTGTTCGGTCTGTTCCTCGTACTGGCAATCTACATCGGCACGCTGCCCGGCGCATCCGAAGGCTATAAGTACATTCTGACCCTGAATCCGGCTGGTCTGCTCAAGCCCGACCTGTGGGTATTTGCATTCGGTCAGGCGTTCTTCTCCCTGTCTGTTGCAGGCAACGGTTCTGTAATCTACGGTTCCTACCTGTCCAAGAGCGAGGATATCCCGTCCTCCGCACGCAACGTAGCAGTATTTGATACCCTTGCAGCTCTGCTGGCAGCAGTCGTTATCATTCCGGCAATGGCAGTTGTTCTGGGCGAAGGCATCCGCGACGTATCCGGCGGCCCCGGCCTGATGTTCGTTTACCTCGTAAACGTATTCAACGCAATGCCTGCCGGCCGTATCATCGGCGCGATCTTCTACATCTGCGTACTGTTCGCAGGCGTATCCTCCATCGTAAACCTGTACGAAGCACCGATCGCTTTCCTGCAGGAGCAGTTCAAGTTCAAGCGCGCAGCAGCCGTTGGCACCATCGGTGTAATCGGTCTGGTCGTTTCCATCGCAATCCAGCCGTGGACCTCTCAGTGGATGGACGTTGTTTCCATTTACATCTGCCCGCTCGGCGCTGCTCTGGCCGGCGTTATGTTCTTCTGGGTACTGGGCAAGGAAAAGGCAATTGCTGCTGTTAACGAAGGCGCTAAGAAGCCGATCGGCGGCTGGTTCTTCCCGCTCGGCAAGTGGGTATACGTTATCTGTGCAGTTCTTGCACTGATCCTCGGCGTTATGTACGGTGGCATCGGCTAATCCCTCAAGCCGTCACCGATCTTTCAAAAGACGTTCATGGAGTTTATGAATCGTCTGTATCCCCCCTTTTGTCTCTGTCCCCCGTCACTGCTTTGTGACGGGGGACACACTTTTCTAATTAGAAATCAGTAATCAGCAGGCAGTAATCGCTGCATGCAAAGCAAAACCCCGGCTTTGCCGCACTTGACAAAACCGGGGCTGCTCGGGTATAATATACCCAAGGGACGCTGTTCAGGCAGTCAGACCCTAATTGATTAGCGATTTTTAGTCACTGACCGTTCGAGGCCTAATCGAGCGGTCAGTGCGCTTTTATACAGAAAAGAGACGAGCCAGGCAGGCTCGTCTCTTTTTATTTTGCATGGAGAAGATTCAATTAAAGTACACGATATCTTCCTTCGCCTTTTCGGCGGGTTCTACCGTGATGGCATGCAGCACCGGACCGGGACCGCGGTACTGCGGCAGCTCCTCGACGGTGATGGACGCCGTTACCTTAACCCAATCGCGGTTATGCAGCTGATCGCGGTCGGGATAGCGGCAGAGGAAGCCGAGGAAGGTGACGTCATCCGCGCAGCAGACCATGCCGAAGCGGCCGGGCACGAAGCTGTCGGCGGGCACATCCTTGCCGACGTATGCCTGGGCAAGAAAGCGGACGGTCTTGCCGTCATACTTCATCGGGTCGCTGGTGGCGTCGATGTACCAGAGACCGTAGTCCTCCGGCTGGATGTCGATGATATCCGCATCCACGTCAAACGGCAGCGGCATATTGCGGGCGTAGTCCTCGGAATTGCCGTTCACATCATCCAGATAGATTGCCGCACGCGGGTTCATCGCCTTGATGTTCTTCTTGTACAGCATGTCCTTCAGCTCATCCGTGCAGCGGTTGAACACAACCAGATCCGCAGTGGTGATATGCTCAAACATCATCGGGCCGATGTTGTTGGAATACAGCTCAAACGTGGTCGCATCGACCGTGGTGACGATCTGGTACAGCTCCCAGCGGGCAGGAAATGCCTGCATCAGCTTTTCCAGCTTCCACATGCCGTTGTACTCAACAAGAATGCGGTCCGGCTGGTATTTCTGCTCCACGCGCTTGAGGATATTCGGCGTCAGACGGTCCTCGGACTCGATCGGCACAAGCGCGGTGCCGTAGTGCAGCAGCCACTTCTCGTCGTATTCCTCGATGCCTTCTTCGCACAGCAGCAGCACCGTGCGCTCGTTCTCGGTAAAGTTCGGGTCCGCGAGAATGTCCTGAATGAACTTGGTCTTGCCGCTCTCCAGAAAGCCGGTAAAGACGTATACCGGAATGGGTTCGTTAGCCATATCTGGTTACCTCACTTTTCGTTTACGCCGAACAGAGCAGCGATGCGCTCCTCATCCAGCTCGGAGCCGATGACGCACAGACGGCCGGTGTAATCGGCAGCGCCGCGGCGGATTTCGGGTGCACCCGGAACGTAGTCAAAGTGCAGCCACTCGCCGCCGTCTGCACACGGAACGATGCCCTTTGCACGCAGTACGGTGCCGAGCGTAACATCGCCAAGCGCGGTAAGCGCCGCGTTAAGCTCTGCCTCGGTGTACTTGTGAGTCGTTTCCTTACCCCAGGAGGTGAATACCTCGTCAGCATCGTGATCGTGGTCGTGACCGCAGCAGCAGTGACCGTCGTGGTCGTGATGATGGTGCTCGTGGTCATGGTCGTGGTGATGCTCATGCTCATGATCGTGATCGTGGCAGCCGCAGGTGCAGTGCTCGTCATGCTCGTGATGATGCTCGTGCTCCTCATGGTCATGCTCATGCTCATGTTCGTGCTCATCATGCTCGTGGTCATGGTGGTGATGATGATGCTCGTGGTGGCTCGTGCGCGATCTCCTCGAGAACCTCCGCAACGAGGTCGCGGCTGCCTTCCATGGTGGAGAGCAGCTGCTCGCCGGTCAAATCCTTCCACGGAGTGGTAACGATGCGGGCGTGCTCATTCAGGCCGCGCAGCATGGCAACGGTCTCGTCGAGGCGCTTCTCCGGGCACTCAGCCGTGCGGGACAGCAGGATGGCACCGGCATGCGCCACCTGATTCTCGAAAAACTCACCGAAGTTCTTGAGGTACATCTTGGCCTTGAGCGCGTCAACAACGGTTACAAAGCTGTTCAGCTGAACCTCGAGGTGCGCGTTCTGTACCGCAGCGATAACGTCCGACAGCTTGCCGACGCCAGACGGCTCGATCAGGATGCGGTCCGGATGGTACTGATCCACAACATCGTGCAGCGCCTTGCCGAAGTCGCCAACCAGCGAGCAGCAGATGCAGCCTGCGTTCATCTCGTTTACAACAATGCCGGCATCCTTGAGGAAGCCGCCGTCAATGCCGATCTCACCGAACTCGTTCTCGATCAGAACAACCTGCTCACCCTTGAGCGCATCGGCCAGCAGACGCTTGATGAGGGTCGTCTTGCCGGCACCCAGAAAACCGGAAATAATATCAATTTTAGTCATGCTTTGTCGCTCCATTTCTATGCACGGCACAGGGATTCCCGAACCGTACTCAAATTTTTCGAACGCTTATATTATACCACATTTATAGAAAAAAGAAAAGTTATTTAGTTAGCTGACGCTAATCTTTCTGACTGCCCGGAGCGTTTGAGCGCCGTGACGCAACAAAACCCCGGCCCTGTCGCTTGACAAGACCGAGGTTCTGCGGGTATAATATACCCAAGGGATGTTGCTAAGCAATCAGACCTTTCCGTATCATAGTTAAAATAAGATGACCGTTCGGGCCCTACTCCGAGCGGTCATCGTGCTTTTATACAGAAAATGTACAGCAAAATCACTGCACATACCAACAGCTGTACTGCCTTTTTCTGCATCCGCGCCACCTCCTTTCCTCCCCGAACCGAGGAAAGAAAGAAGATCTGACCGCTAATGGAACAACATCCGCTTATAGTATAGCATATCCTGCAGAAATCTGTCAATCAACCGCCTTTACAGGCGTTTTTTTATTTTTTTGCACAAAAAAATGGAGAACGGAACACATTTCCCATTCTCCACTTTCCATTCTCAATTTGTATTATTCTCCCATCACCTGAAAGACAATATCCCGCACGCGGTTGCGGGTATCGCACTCCACAAGGGTCAGATTCTGCCACGGGCCGATGGTGATCTCGCCATTCACGAACGGGATAACGATAAACGGGCTGAGCAGCGCCGCCTTGATATGCGACGAGCCGTTATCATCGTGCCAGGTATCGTGGTGGTGATAGTAAATGACGTTTCCCTGCTCATCGCGGTAGGGCGAAAAGACATCCATCGCCGCCTTGAGGTCATGGTAGACCATGCCCGGCTCAAACTCAAGCGTGGTCAGGCCGGCAACACCGCCGGTGGTAAAGCCGGTGATCGTGCCGGACTTCATGCCGGTCTTGCGGCAGGCGTTCTGCACCGCTGCGCGGAAGTCGTCAGTAACGTCGATCATGCCCATGTGGGCCTTGGTGTGGTAGGTTTTGGTTTCGGTATAAACAGGCATTTGCGATTCTCCTTTACAGGCACTCGAGATAACGGCCATACAGGGTCTTATTCAGCTCTTCCGCATGACGAAGCAGCGTCTGACGGCTGATATAGCCGCGCGCGTACGCAATCTCCTCCGGACATGCAATGTAGCGACCGGTCTCATCCTGCACGCGGCGGACAACCTGTGCGGATTCGAGCAGATTCACAGCGGTACCGGCATCTAGCCAGACGAAATCCCGGTCGAGCTTTTCAACGTGCAGCTGACCGCGCTTCATGTACTCGATATTGACATCCGTAATCTCCAGCTCGCCTCTTGCCGAGGGCTTGAGTCCGCGGGCAATCTCCATAACCGAGTTATCGTAAAAATACAGACCCGGAATGATATAGTTAGACTTCGGATAGCGCGGCTTCTCCTCGATGGAAATAGCACGGCCCTGACCATCAAACTCCACAACGCCGAACGCACGCGGGTCATCGACATAGTAGCCGAATACGCAGGCGCCGGATTGCATCTGCACGGCACGGTCCAGATAGCTCTGGAAATTGGGGGAATAGAAGATATTATCGCCCAGAACAAGGCAAACCGAGTCATCCCCGATGAACTGCGAGCCGATGAGCAGCGCGTCCGCGATGCCGCGTGCAACCTCCTGCACCTCGTAGGTGATGTTGACGCCGAAGCGGCCGCCGGAACCGAGCAGACGGTAGAACGGGCCTTCCTCTCCGGGCGGGATGATGATGAGAATATCGCGGATACCGGCCTGCAGGAGCGCAGCCAGCGGATAGTAGATCATCGGTTTATCGTATACCGGCAGCAGCGGTTTGCATACCGGACGTGTCATCGGGTATAGGCGCGAGCCTTTACCGGCGGCAAGAATGATTCCTTTCATTGGCTATTCCTCTATCTATATGGTTTTGTGAGATTAGTATAGCACATTTCGGGCAAATAAGAAAGCCTTTTGTAAAGGCAGAAGTCAGGAGGCAGGAGTAATGGAAAATTGACGTAATGGCTTACCTCCTGTGTAATATTCGATTCCACGGATTTAATTGATAAATGTCCGCAGGGCGGGGCACCCTCACCCCGCCCTACGATAACTCATTCACTCTTTCTCAATCGTCAGCACCGAATGATACGGCATCGGCTGATTGAGATACACGTTTACGGTATCTGTATTGCTGTATTCATATTCGTACCGGAAATCCAGCCCGTCGAGATGCGCCTCCTTGACGTTTTTCGTATCCGGTGCATCGTATTCCCAGCCGTCGTCAATGATGTCATCCCTCATGTGGTCGGCATACCGCCAGCTCCATTTGGCATACGCGGCCGCAAAGGCGTAATACACCGTCATGCGCTCCTGATAGCCGCACGAGCCGTTCTGCGAATCCGAAACCACCGTCACAGACTGCACATAGCCGTCCGCATCGGTTTCGACCGTCACATCGGATACAGAATCGCCCAGCGAGAAGAAATACCTGCCGCCCATTCCCACGTCGCTATTCCAGCTGCCGTCCGGCCGGACATACGGCGCCAGGCCCTGATTATATTTCAGGCAGTCGTTGCAGTTCTCCACATACTCCGCAAGGGTCAGCTCGCCGCGATTGGGCGGCAGCTTGGCGTGCAGGGCAATGCCGTACCCTGCGGCTGCTCGCAGCGCGATCACCAGCAGGTACAGCGCCACGCGATACCAGCGCACCTCCCGCTCGCGGACGATGATGCTGCATCCGTTCTCCAAATCCCACGGCAGCTCCTCTTCTTTGCACGCGCGGTAACACTTGTAATTGTAGTACAAGTCGAAGAACGGCAGCGCATAGCAGTTGCCGTAGCCGAACACGCCCCACAAACGGGCATATGCGGTGCGGATGGACAGCTTTTCTCCGTCCTCATCGCGGACGGACAGCCCGAAGATCCACTTGCCGGGCGTTGTGCCCCAGTAATGCAGCAGCACCGGCTCGAACACGAACGTCAGCAGCCAGCCGACATACCCGCACGCGACCGTCCACGCCAGATTCGCCATGAACTGGATAAAATTCTCCGGATTGATGCGGAACACCCACTGCGACAGCATCGACCACAGCAGCCCATACAGTCCGGCATCCACATTGCGGGCAAGGTAGCGCCGCCACGGACAGCCGGTCGGCGGGATGCGGTCTTTCTCGCGCGGGTCGTCTGCGGGCAGCACGATGGACTGGTACCGGTCTACATCCAGTCCGTTCCACTCCGCTCTGTCCTCGCAGATGGCGCGGCACATCGCATACGCCTGTTCGCTCTCGCGGATGTCCCCCTGCAATACGTCGAGCTGGCCTGCCGCCGCCTCGGGCAGCGCTTTCTCGCCGCTCTCGATGGCGCGGATGTCGGGCACGCTCAGGCGCAGCCGCCGCAGCAGCATGATCTTCCGCAGTGTCTGTACATTGTCCTCGGTGTAATCGCGGTAGCCGTTCGCGCCGCGTGTCGGCGTGAGCAGCCCCTCCTTTTCGTAAAACCGGATGTTCGCCCGGGATAAGCCCGTCCTGCGCTCTGCTTCCGCTATGTTCATACGATCACCTTCCCTTCTATTGATTACATTATAAGGGATAAAGTGGGTTTACAGTCAAGTGTTTTCGGGGAAAATGTTAAGAAAAAAGAGTGGATAAAACTCCACTCTTTCTTATTTTAATTCAGCTTAATTCAGCGCTGCAATGGACTCCTCCAGCTTTGCGAGGTGCTCGCGCAGCTTTTCGGCCTTTTCGCGCTCGGCTGCAACAACCTTCTCGGGTGCCTTATCGACAAACTTCGGGTTGTTCAGCTTCTTCATAACAAAGTCGATATCCGCCTCGACCTTGCTCTTTTCCTTGCCGAGACGTGCCCGCTCGGCCTCGAAGTCGATGAGGTCGCCCATCGGCATATAAATCTGTGCGTCGCCGGTGACTACGGATGCCATCTTGGCAGCGTCCGCCGGAACCGCGTCGATGAGTTCAATCTCGGAAGCGTAAGCCAGCTTGGGGAAGAAGCCTGCGCCTGCGGAGAAGGTGTCCTTCTTTTCGGTCAGGATGAGCACCTTGGCCTTCTTGGAGGGCGGTACGTTCATCTCGGCACGGCGGTTGCGGATGGCGCGGACAGCGTCCATCAGGCTCTCCATCTGTGCCTCCTCAGCGGCAAAGTGCAGCTCGTCCTTGTACTCCGGCCATGCGGATACCATAACGGACGGACCCTCATGCGGCAGCGCCTGCCAGATGGTCTCGGTGATGAACGGCATGAACGGGTGCAGCAGCTGCATCGCGCCGCTCAGCACATAGCAGAGCACCTTCTGTACGTTCTCGTCGCCGGTCTGCAGACGGGTCTTTGCAATCTCGATATACCAGTCGCAGAAGTTCTCCCAGATGAAGTCGTTCAGCTTGGCAGCCGCCAGACCCAGCTCGTACTGGTCGATGTTGCGGGTAACATCGGCAACCAGCGTGTTGAACTTGCTGATGATCCACTTGTCCTCGATGGCAAGGTCGCTCGGCAGCTCGACTGCCTTGTCCTTGTCGATGGTCAGGTTCATCTGGATAAAGCGGGATGCGTTCCAGATCTTGTTGCAGAAGTTGCGGGACGCCTGTACGCGCTCATCCGAGAAACGCATGTCGTTTCCGGGGCTGTTGCCGGTTGCGAGGGTGAAGCGCAGTGCGTCCGCGCCGTACTGGTCGATGACCTCGAGCGGGTCAATGCCGTTGCCGAGCGACTTGGACATCTTGCGGCCCTGCGCGTCGCGCACCAGACCGTGGATATAAACCGTCTTGAACGGGGTCTCGCCCATGTGCTCCACACCGGAGAAGATCATGCGGGCAACCCAGAAGAAGATGATGTCGTAGCCGGTAACGAGGGTAGAGGTCGGGTAGAAATAGTCAAGCTCCTTGGTCTTGTCCGGCCAGCCGAGCGTGGAGAACGGCCACAGCGCAGAGGAAAACCAGGTGTCGAGAACGTCCTCTTCCTGACGGATGTTCTTGCTGCCGCACTTCGGGCAGGTGCATACATCGGTCTTGGAAACGGTCATCTCACCGCAGTCGTCGCAGTAGAACGCCGGAATGCGGTGACCCCACCACAGCTGACGGGAGATACACCAGTCGTGTACGTTTTCCATCCAGCGCAGGTAGGTCTTGGAGAAACGGTCGGGCACGAACTTGGTCTTGCCCTCGTTTACAACGTCCATAGCGGGCTTGGCGAGCGGCGCCATCTTGACGAACCACTGCGCCGAGGTCATCGGCTCAACGGTGGTGCCGCAGCGGTAGCAGGTGCCGACGTTGTGCTCGTGGTCCTCAATCTTGACCAGATAGCCGCCTTCCTCAAGGTCCTTTACAACCGCCTTGCGGCACTCGTAGCGGTCCATGCCCTCGTACTTGCCGCCGTTTGCGTTGACGGTCGCGTCCTCGTTGAACACGAGAATCTGCTCGAGGTTGTGGCGCTGACCCATCTCGAAGTCGTTCGGGTCGTGGCACGGCGTAACCTTAACACAGCCGGTGCCGAACTCCATATCAACGTACTCGTCACCGAAGATCGGAATCTCGCGGTTCATGATCGGGAGGATGCAGGTCTTGCCGATCAGGTGCTTGTAGCGCTCGTCGTTCGGGTTGACGGCAACGCCGGTATCGCCCATGAAGGTCTCCGGACGGGTGGTCGCAACGACCAGATCGCCCGAGCCGTCCGTCAGCGGATAGCGGATGTGCCACAGCTTGCCCGGCTGGGTTTCGTACTCGACCTCGGCATCGGACAGGGCGGTCGCGCAGTGCGGGCACCAGTTGATGATGCGGTGGCCCTTGTAGATGAGGCCCTTGTTGTACAGGTTTACGAATACCTCGCGGACAGCCTTGGAGCAGCCCTCGTCCATGGTGAAGCGCTCGCGGTCCCAGTCGCAGGAGGTGCCGAGCTTCTTGAGCTGGCTGATAATGCGGTTGCCGAACTTGTCCTTCCACGCCCATACGCGCTTGAGGAACTCCTCACGGCCGAGGTCGTAACGGGTCAGGCCCTCCTCCTTGCGGAGGTTCTCCTCTACCTTGATCTGGGTTGCAATACCGGCGTGATCGGTGCCCGGCATCCACAGCGCCTCGTAGCCCTGCATGCGCTTGGTGCGGATGAGGATATCCTGCAGGGTCTCGTCGAATGCGTGGCCCATGTGCAGCTGGCCGGTAACATTCGGAGGCGGAATAACGATGGTGTACGGTTTCTTGTCCGGATTGACCTCGGCGTGGAAAAAGCCGGAATCGTTCCAGAAGCTGTACAGCTTGTCCTCGACCGATTTCGGGTCGTAGGTCTTAGGCAGTTCGCTCATTGATCTATCTCCTTCAATTTGATTTACGATATAAATGCGGGATACTTCTGTGCAAACAAAAAAGAGCATACTCATCCCGACAACAGGACGAAGTATGCTCCGTGGTACCACCTGAATTCGCGTAAAGACGCGCACTCGTTGCCCCGTAACGCGGGTTAGACGGAACAGCTTAACAAAAATTCGGCTGTTCTGCTCCAAAGCGACCTTCTTCTTCCCCGCCGAGGTGCTTGCACCGACCGCACCCTCTCTAAACGCGCAAAGGAAAAATACTCCTCTTTTTCATGGCATTTGTGTATTAACTTTAATATTATAGCTGTTAAATTCGGGTTTGTCAAGGGATATCCCTTGTTTTCCGGCACCAACCCTCTGGGGCACGCGAACTGCGCAGGCGGTTCGCTCCTGACGGGCGGCTCCTTTTCAGCACCGGCTGAGCGGGGCACTTGAACCGCGCAGGCGGTTCACCCCTGACGGGCGGCTCCTTTTCAGCACCGGCTGAGCGGGGTACGCGAACTGCGCAGGCGGTTCGCCCCTAACGGGCGGGGAGTTTTTCGCTGAGGTTCAGCGAGGGAGTTGCGCTCTGCGGAGCGCGGGAGACTGCCGCGCCCGCGGCTGGGGCAAAAAGGAAGGGACACCTGCGGTTTCCCTTCCTCTTTGAACTCCTACCTT
>OGZI01002834.1_pt1 | contig 13225 bp, 17 predicted proteins | sample 1576711 | NCBI WGS metagenome assembly OGZI01 (sample SAMEA3541482, study PRJEB24748) | human gut metagenome | biome: human gut; feature: human-associated habitat; material: faeces | place: China | collected 2012
ATACGTATAAACCCTTTATTATCAAGGCTTATGGCAGTTTTTTATATTCGTCTTAGTTTGTTTTGTTTCAATACCTTTTTTTGAACCTTTTTCGTTTTGTTTTGGGTGCATTTCTAGGGTGCATTTTTCGTTTTGTTTTAGTATGGTTTTTAGTATGGTTTTTAAACTTTCCCCAATACGTATAAACCCTTTATTATCAAGGCTTATGGCAGTTTTTTATATTCGTCTTATGTTGTTTTGTTTTAGTATGGTTTTTAGTATGGTTTTTACTAGATATAAAATGCCTGCAATGCCTTTAATGATAAGCCTTGACGCCATTTCTAAAATTATAATTTTTTTGTTTTGTTTCAGTTGGTTTTTAGTATGGTTTTAGTATCATTTTTTGAGCCTTTTTATACTGCAACTTTTTTGCAACCTTTGTTTTGATTGCAACTTTTTAATTTATAAATAAGCTTCATTTCCTTGCATTGGGTCAAGATAGTTGCCAACACCAGGATAAAAATTTTTTATGGTAATTTTTTTATTATCATAATTTGTTGTCGTATTACTATTATCTACGCTTGAGCTTATGTTGTTCAATGCTCCATAGATAGAACCGCCAACCGAGCCAAGAATTTTACCAAGTAAAGAATTAGAAGCTAATTCGGCTAATTTGTTTAATATACCTTGTATAGAACCAACTATTGAATTAGCACCAGATACAACGGAATTTACAAAACTAGAAAAAGAACTTGCCATTGAATTAAATACACCACTTATAAGACCACCAACACTAGCAACTACATTCATTAATGAATATAAAAGATTGATAATGGTATCTATACCGCTTGAAATGGTATCTACTAAATAAGTACATAATTCAATTATAAAATTTATTACCTCATCAAATACGTTATAAAGATTGTTTAAAACATCTATAAAAGGTATAAATGCACTTGATACAGTTCCTATATCATTTGTTATTGGTTCCGAAAAAGAATTAAATAAATCACTAATAGAAGCCATAAGACTACTAATATTATCATATGTTGATGTAAAACTATCATCTAAAGAAAAGTTATTCAATCCGCCACTAAAAATATTATCAAATACACTGTTTATACTATTTCCAATATCGTTAACAATATTTTTTATTGTATCTATACCGCTTGATAAGCCACTAATTATATCACTTATAGCCCCGCTTATAATATTTGTTACGTTGCTTACTGTTTCCCCTACAGTATTAAAAATAGTAGTCAATATATCTTTAAAATTTGATAAAGATTTTTCTATAGTTGCTATAACACCTACTATAGAAGTTATTAGAGAGCTTATAAAATTAACAATAGACGTCATTACACCAATTAAAAATGTAAAAGCATCTGCTATACCGCCAATTATCGAAACTATGACATCAGAATTATCAAATAGAAAACCTATAAAACCGGTTATAGCTCCTACTATAAAACCTATCACTGCTACTATTACATTTACAATTAATTCAAAACCTTTACTGCTTATTATGGCGGAAAATAAAGTAATTACAGCTTTCCCAAGCTCCATAAATTTGGGAATTAATGTACTGAAATTTTCTGCAACTTTAAAAACGGCGTCTTGTATACCGCTAAATGTATCATTAATGGCTTGTTTTGCACTTTCTGTATCACCGAACAATGCATCAAAAAATCCAGATAATACACTATCTCCGCCATTTAGCCACTTCATAAAATCTTGTATTGCAAAACCAATCGCAAGCAATGAAGTTAACGCAATACCCCATGGCGATAATATAAAGGCTCTAGCTACTATTGAAGCTTTTTTTATAGATGTAGCCATGCTTTTAAATATGCCTATTAACTTCATGAGTCCAACCCCTGCAAGCAACGGAGCGAAAGCCATTATATTATTATATAAAACTGAAAATGCCTGCTGTACGTTTTGTGCTACGTTCTCGCCTGCTGAACTTATATCTTCTATTTTAGGAATAAAGTTTTGAATTTCTGCCGATAAATCGCCGAATTTCTTTGCTATTTGCGTTAATATTGGGGCTAATAAATGGAACAACGGCAACATACTTTTTTTAAATCCCATTGATAGAAGTTTTATTGACATTGAAAATTCTGTTGCCATTTTTGCATCTTCTTCGCTATATGTTCCAAACTTTTTCATCAGCTCTAGTTGTTCTCGTATAGCGTCCCCGCCTTGTTGTAGCCATGCAACCATATTTAAATCCGATACACCCATTTGAACAAGTAAGCCGTTAGCTTGCTCTTTATCCATTTTGGCCAGTGCGTCCGCAATCTCTAAAATATAATCTTCGGTTTTCTTCATTTCGCCGTTTGCATCTCTGACGCCTGATATTAGTCCATTATCTATGAAATCTTTTAAAGGCCCTGAGTCATTCAAGTCAAAGTCTAATTTCCAATCGTTCATATCAGAAAAAAGGCTTGCTACTTCTTCGGCTTCAACTCCTGCTAATTCCGCTGCGTTTTGCCAAGCTGAAAATTTTTCTATATTCATGCCTAGCGACTCGCTTAATCGGTCGGCTTGTACTATATCATCTGACATTGTTTTGAAAAAATCTAAACTAGCAAGCCCCGCCATAGCAGGAGCTAGAACACCAGTAACAAAGTTATTTATACTATTACCTATGTTATTTACTACATCATTTACTTTCCTGTCTACTCCGTCAGCATCTACCCCCATTTTTATGAGAAATTCGCCGACAGTTTCACTACTCGCCATTTTAAACACTCCTTTCTTTCATGGGTGGTAAATCGCCACCTATGATTTTTTGTTAATATTTAAATTTATTTTGTGTCGTATCCTTAAAAACTTTAAAGCTTCGCCTTTTATTTTTAATAGCTTTCTAAATATATTCTTGTCAGATTTACTATTATTTTTGGCTTTATTATTTTTGTTCATTTCTGCATAAGCATAAAATATTAGCACCCATTGAAACGATAAGCGGGCTTTTTCTTGTAAAGATTTTTGTATGTCTGCTATTACTGTTTTTAATTCCGCTTTGCTCATATCAAATTTATAAGGGCTATTACTGAAAGAAAAGTATATTTTATCCTCATCTACTTTATCAATTAAGATTTTTATATCAGATTCTTTAGTTGGCTTTAATAAATCATTTAACATATTTTCTGTTTGTTTATCTTCAATCATATTCTAAAAGCTCCAGTTTTTTATGATACTCTATATACCTTCAAGCCTTACAAATAAAGGCTCAATATAATTATATCATATGAAAATGTGTAAATTAATGACAACTTTTTGACTACTGTTTGACAACTATAAACTATATAAACTGCTCATTTTAAGAAGTCCACTTTTTGCTATTCGTTGGCAGGTTCTAATTGAATAATCATACTGATTTGATATCACAATCCATTTATTAAACTCAATGTATTTTAGTTTTATAATATCCTGTTCTTTCGAGGTTAATAAACTAAGTGCTTTGTCTATCTTTTTAATAATGTTAATCGCTTGATTGTTGCCATTATCAGCTATAGACTTTAAAAATTTATAGTTCTTTAAAGACTCTTTGATTTGTTTGATAATATAATTCTGCATTTTTAAACCCCCAACAAAATATTTTTTAGTTCTATTTTACACCTTTTAACCAGTAACAAAAAAATAAGGCACTAGCACCGCCATATATAGCGAGCCAATGCCTTATTTTATCTATTAGCATCTAAAAAATCTTTTAAAGACTTTTCGTTTACTGTACTAAATTTTACTTTATAATTTTTGTTTTTAAACTGTTCGATATCATCAAATATATTTCTATTTTCCGCCCCTAATAATATTAACTCTTTTTCTGCTCCGTTATCGTTAAAAATGGCTATACTTATCATTTTGCACCTTCTTAATAAAACATATCATATCATTTATAAAAACCTCGTGGCGGGCTTGTTAGCCGTCTTAAATTTGATTTTAAATCATTAATCAATGCAATCATCAAAATAACAATAATCATGATGATAATATAATTTTACTGTACCCGTTGAGCCGTTTCTGTGTTTAGCTATTATCAATTCAGCTATATTTTTATCTTCGCTATTCTTGTTGTAATAGTCATCACGATACAAGAACATGACTATATCTGCATCTTGTTCAATAGAACCCGACTCCCTTAAATCTGATAGCATAGGTTTTTTTTCTGTTCTACTTTCTACGGCTCTGCTTAATTGAGCTAGTGCAATCACAGGAATATTTAATTCTTTGGCTAAAATCTTTAACTGTCTTGATATATCCGACACTTCTTGAACTTTATTATCTCTTTTCCTTTCAGACGCTAACAACTGTAAATAGTCTATGATAATAAGTTTTATACCTTTTTGTTTTTTTAACTGCCTTGCTTTACTTCGCAACTGTAAAATATTAATCTCTGCACTATCTTCAATATAGATTGGTCTTTTAGATAATGCCTCTCCAGCTTGTATAACTCTTTGCCACTCTTTTTCATTTAAGCGACCAATAGATATTTTTTGCGAATTAACACAACTCGCCCCACTGATTAGCCTTTTACCGAGTTGGGCTTTTGACATTTCAAGAGAAAATATCGCTACTGGTATATTATTTCTTGTTATTCTACTAGCCATACTTAACGCAAGGGCTGTTTTTCCCATTGCAGGTCTTGCACCTATGATAATAAAATCTGATTTTTGAAATCCGCCAGTGATTTTATTTAAATCTATATAGCTTGTATCAATACCCGATACACCATTTTGATTATGTTCATATTGGTATTCTATTTCTTGCATACACTCAATCATTAAATCAGTAGGTTCGATAATATCGCCCTTATAAACATTTTCTTTTGAGATATCAAATATCAACTTTTCTGCTTCACTTACTGCACTGTCTATATTTTCAGCAGTATAGGCGATATCCTTTATTTGCTCGCCTGCTTGAATATATTTTCTTCTTATGGCGGTATCTTTTACCATGTCAGCATAATATTTTACATTACTTGCTGAAGGTACACAGTTTACTAAACTTGTTATGCACGCAATCCCGCCAGCTTCTTCGAGTTTATTCGTTTTGTCTAAATACTCAATAACTGTTAAATTATCTATAGGTTTATTGGCTTTAAATAACGTCAACATTGCTTTATAAATAATCTTATGACTAGGTCTGTAGAAATCATCTACTCTTAAATTTATATCATCAATGATTGTTTTATCAGCAATTAAAATCGCTCCTAGCACTGCTTGCTCTGCTTCAATATTGCATGGCAAATTATTTTTATTTTCCATTTTTCTACATCTCCTTTTTAGGCTCTAAAATCGCTTTAGAGCCTTTTTTATATCCAGCGTATAAATTTATCTAAAACATTAAAAAATATCGTTAGTGGCTAAATGTCGAATTATTAGCCGTATTTTAGATTTATAAAACGTTGGTCTTATTAAAAATTATTTTTCAATAAATCAATGCGACCTGCTGGCTTATAAATTATTTTCTTTTTGGGTTCTTTTTTGATTGTATCCTGCATCATATTTATTTCATCAGTCCAACGCTCTTGATTTAACCATGTTGCAGGATAAGGGACATATTTCCCATTATCTTTCTTCCATTGTTCAGTCTGTTTGACCATTTCTAAAGCCTTGAGTATTTTCTCGAATAACTCTAAAGAAGGATTGATTTTTTTCCATGACTTTTGAGCTTGTTTCTTGCTTACCTTTTTTGGGTACGCTTGCCAAAACTTATCAAACTGTTTTTCTTGCAACTCATTTAGTTCTTTATTCTGTTTTTTGATAGCCTTATTCTTAGTTTCTTGTTTTATAGTATTAGAAGAATGATTATCACTTTCGTGATTATATACCTGCTCATTTTCTGAATGAGCATATATATTCTTATTATTATTCTTATATATATTCTTATTGGGTAATAAATCGTTACTGTTAACCGTAACATTTTGTAACTGTATCGGTAACGTTTCGTTACTGTTGGAATTATTTAACCGTAACATTTTATTACTGTTAACCGTAACATTTTGTAACTGTTTATTATCAGCTAATAGTGAATAATTTTCATTGTTTTTAATTTGCTGATATAAGAACATATGATTTATTTTATATATGCTATTAGTTCGACCGTTGCTAGCTTCTTTTTTTAAATAACCCTTATCGGTTAAACTTTTTAAAATTCTTAAAGCTCGAGGTTTTGAGTAATTTAACATATCGCATAAATATTTTGAACTACCTATATATATTTTATTATCTGCTTCAAAACTAAATATTAGGTTTAATGTATGAAGTTCATCAGCATTTAAACCTAATTTGAAGAAAGGCAAATAATATTTAATAAAAGTTGTTGACTTTAAATAATCTATATTAGCTTTTTTAATATTTTCGTTAATGTTAGCTTTTGCATCACCCGCCATTGTACCTGCCCCCTGTCTACTGGTCTATATATTGCTGTAAAACTTGATAATTTATATGGTATTCGCTAGGATTTCTGTTCGTGCCTTGCTTCTTTATAATCAAATTTCTATCAATGAGAACACTTAAACAACGTAAAACTGTATGCTTAGTTGTATTAATCCGTTTACAAAGATAATTTAATCCTTTTTTATATACTGCATCTGCTTCACATTCCTGATATAATAGAGAAAACAATATTAATTCATTTGCTTTCAATTTCAATTTCAAGAATGAATGATATATTTTTATATAGTCAAACTGTGGAATTTCTCCATTGTTTAACTGTGTAAAATTTTCATAGATTGGCGGTATTGATTTATTGTTCATTGTTTCAACTCCTTGTTTTGTTGTAGCGTTTCATCAGCTACTACAGAATAAATTTATAGCCCCAATAACGGGGCTATTTTTTTTATGCTATATCAATCAGTAGGATTTATTTTTTTCTCGTAGAAATGGCGGTTTATCTTGCCTTTTAGCGTGATTTTGCCCATTGCTTCTACTTCCTTATTCATTTCTCTAATGAGTTCATAAGCTTTGGATATAGATATATTGCAATCTTCGGCAATTTCTTTAGCGGTTATAAATCGACTTTTTATAGTTTCCATATTTTAAAACACCTCTTTTTATGTTAAAATTTATTTGCTTTTAAATTTTGTACGCTCCTTGTCTTAGTGCAAGGGGTTATTTTTTTACCAATTATCAATCTTAAAGAATGTATATCATTTGCTAATTTATTTAAAACAAAATAAAATGATTTTCTTCTTATAAACTCGCTTGTTTGTGTTTCTTCGTTGCTTAATAGACTTTCAAAAATCTCTTTTGTTACCTCTAAATCAAAGAATGTATCACATAATAAGCCCATGTTATCCTCTGTTATTGTATACTCTCTATTGCCTTTTACTAATCTTAAATTCAACGTATTCAGCCCCTATTTATTTTGTACTTTGCTTTTAACCTAATAGCATTATTTATACTTTTATCAAGCGTTTTAAACTTAGCATCAAAATTTTTCTTATTGATTGGAAAAAAGTTTTCTAGTACAATATAAATATCATTTTGTATTAGATTAATATTACAATTCATTTTATTTAGCTCCTTTCTTTCCCCGTGTAGTGATACATGGGGTTTTTTGCTTTATTTCTCAATTTCGTTAATAATATCAAGCAACTTGTCGCAAGGTAGTTTAAATACTTCAAAATTATCTTTACTGACAACATCTTTTAATTCTTGACTTAATGCTTTTAAATCTAAGTTTTCTTTTTCATTTTCGACTGCTATTAATGTTTTATCATCATAAAGTAATACTCTTAACATGGTTTTTTATCTCCTTTGTTTATTGTATTTTTTTATAGTTGCCCTGAATTGGGGCGTCCTTTTTATAATTCGAACCATCTTGTTGAATTACCAATAAGGTTTCATCTTCTTTATTTATCGTATTCTTCTAAACTCGAGGACATTTTGTCGTTGAGTTTTTCACATTTTTGTGAATTTGTCGATAACCTCAATACTATTTAGCCCACTTGTAAGGGTACGCATACTATGCACCCCCTTTTTATTCTTCGTTTTCGTATTCTTCTAATAAATCCTTATAATCTTGAGCTATATCTTCACTTACTTTTATATATTCCTTTAAGATTTCCATAGCTTTTGAACTGATAACATTATGAACCACTTCAACATTATCTTTATTGGCTTTATAAGCGTTTATCTTGTCTAGGTCGTGCTTTTTGCTCATGGTAGAAAATATAAGCACCTTGTTTCTAAGACCTTTATTATTTCTTGTACCTATTTGAAGTGTATACGTATGGTCGTTATCATGTAATAAATTAGTATCGTTACTCATTATTTTTATCTCCTTTTACTTAAGCCAAAAGTGGCTTGTGTATTCTCTTTGGTTGCTACCCAAAATCTAAAGCTATAAGTTTTAATAAAGCGGTTTAATCAACACCCACCGCCAAGCGTTCGTTTTATCTATGCCGTCGATTTGACGGGTTAGCTTATCTTCTTCATCGTTAGTATCTACCCCATACCAGCTACTTAATTTAAGTATGTGGTTTTACAAGGCTTCAATTTTTCGATTATCAGATTTTAATTTTATCTATGATATCATTACTAATGACCTAAAGTACCAAAACGGTACTTTGGTTAATATTTTGAAAATCCATTTTTGGATTATCAGATAATAGATTATATACTTAACTAAGCACAAAATTGTGCCCAGCTAATAGCGACGGGCTTTACCCCATAATATATACTTAACTAGCCACTGCTAAAGCTCCCCATATTTGGATTATCTTAAGTCTATCCTTGCAAGTGCTATATATTTCTTTATATGGTCTTTGGCTCGCTATACCTTCATGAATACATTTATCCGCCATGCTGATAATAAATAGAATGTTGTTTAAATGTTCCATGTCTGTATTATTTCGGTCATATGTGGCGGTTATCGAGTTTATAAGCTTATGAAATATCGTGTAGTAGTTTTGAGCGTGTGTACTGCCTTGAGCCTTTGCATACTCTATAAACTCTTTTATAGTGTCATTAAGAAATTTAGTTTTTACTTTGCTTAAATCTCTTAATTCTTGCCATTGTTTAGTCTTTTTCTGCATCTGTATTTGTTCCATTTCATTAAATTGCTTTACATACATAGCAGTAAACAATATACCTTTATCGCCTGTCATTTTATTAGCGATAAATTCACACCCCATTTTACTGATAAGATAACAAGGATATATTTTATTATTTCCTCTAACTTTATAATTAGACTTGATAAAGAAATCTTGAAAACGCAATTTTGCGTTTTCAGAAATAATAGCTATATATCTGCTAATATCACGTATTAAATCAGCATGACGCCTATCAATCATTTTCGCCACTTGACGGCTATCAAAATAACCAATATTATTTTTGACTAAAATTAAATTATTCATTTATTCGCCCTCTCCTTTCTATCCCTATGTAGTGATACATGGGGTTTTTTATTTGTCTTATGGCGGTTATGCTTCATCTTGTATTAGCTCTATTGGCTCAACATCTAAAGCCTTTGCTATTTTGCCTAGTGTTTTAGGCTGTAATGGTATTTTACCAGCTAAGACTTTTGTAATTGTGCTGTTGCTAATATGTGCTAAATCTTTTAATTCTCTTAGATTTATACATTTTTTAGCCATTGCTAAATCAAATTTTTTGCGGTCAATTATCATACGTTCATCACCTCTATTACGTTTTAAAAGTAGTTGTTTTTCAATCAACGTTTTTACAGTAATATTATAATTCTTATTTTTAGTTTAATCAAGTAATTTTTTTCTTTATTTTTACGCTAAAAAAGTATATAATAGTATTAAGAGGTGATGTTTAAATGTTCTCTGATAACTTAAAAAGATATAGATTAAATCAAAATTTAAGTAAAGCGGAATTTGCAAGAAAGTTAAATTTAAAGTACACAACATACGATAACTACGAACGTGGAACAGGCGAACCAAAATTAAATAAACTTATTGAAATAGCCAATTTATTAAATATATCTATTGATGATTTACTAGGACGAACAACAAATACTTTAGGAGCTAAAGACACTGATTTATTAAAAATAAAAATAGTAGATATCTTTAAACACTCAAATGATAAATATTTTTCTATATCCAGTATTAATAGTGGCTATATAACATTTACGATAAAAGACGATACAAATAAATTGACTGATGTTGAATTTAGAACTAAAAATTTTATCGCATTAATTGAGATGGTAGAAAACCACCACGCTAAAAAAATTAAAGAAGATATCTACGACCTAGCATCTAAAATTATATTGCAAGATGCCATAGTTAATACAAAAAGAGATATAGACAAAATCAAAAATGATAATCTGAACACAAATAAAGATAAAGACATCATAGAAAAATCAACATTAATCTATCAACTATACAAAATAGATAAAAAAATTCAAAAACAAATAGATGATACAAAAGAAGATAAATAGATACACTAGGCAAGTACCTATTTATTTAACTGATAATTGATTGCATTGCCTAAGCAATTAATTATTAAATAGCTGAAATAAAACTTTTCGCCCCTGCATTTTTGCATTGGCTAAAAACAATATATTAAAACTGTTATTTTAGCAGTTTTGGATTGTTAGAAATTTCGCATCTTAGCGAACGCAATTTTGCGTTGGTTAAAAATAAGTAAAAAAAATACCGCCATAATAATTTTTAGGCGGTCATAAATCTATAGTTATATTGCTGTATAGAGCTTCTATTTCTCAAAGGTTCTAAAATGGAACTTTTAAATTTAATGACGGACAAAAAAGTCCGCCGTTGAATAATCAACATTTTCAATAAATCCATATTTATGATTTTATTCCTGTTTTGCCCCTATATAACGTTTTGTTACATGGGGTAACGGTCATTAATTGCTTTATCAGTTAAAAAAGAACGTTCTATAATGGAATACCCTTTTAAATAGCTTTATACGAGGTTTTTAATTATGATAGGTACAATCATAAGCACCAATAAAAGAAAACGGCTTAAAACGGCTCATATTTTGTCATTTTTTGATAAAGTATTGGCGGTTTATTAAGTTTACTCTTTTTGATGTTAAATATAGCAAGTTCCTATTTTGGGAATGTGCTATCAAGGCTCAATCTTGAGCTTTGATAACTGGAAAGCAAATGACCAGCAAATAAAACTGGTCGAATTCGACTAGTTTAAATAATACCCTGTTTTGGGGTACCACCAATTTTGGAGATACCCTTTGAAAATGGTTAAAGCATCATAACGGAATTTCAAGGTTCCCCTATTTTGGGGGAAACCAATAAAATCAACCAAAGTTAAAACATCATAGCGGAAAAAACCGCCACGAGATTAAAATATCAAAACCCTAAATTGGGGATTGATGTTTGATAGCTCAACTTTGAGCTTTCTAAAATTTTCAAGATGATATCTTTTGGGGTATACTCAATTTTGAGTATACTTAAATTTGGTAGCCGAAAATTCGGCTACGAGATTAAATTGAGGTGAATTTATATGGAAAATATTACAAACAATGCAGTACCAGATACTAAGGTTAAAATTATCACAAGTAAAAATAGTCCTGAACTAGCAAAAAAAATGAAAGAAGCTTCAGCTTATTTTATGGAAATTAATGACCAATTATATAAGGATTTAGCAAATAAATGAATACAGAAAAACAAATTATAAATATTTTACCAAATGCGAGCGTAAAGCCCCTAAATTTATTTATGGGGATATAAGCTCGCTAAAAAACAAGGTTGGGGCATCAACCTTGTTTGGAGAGATATAGTAAGACCTGCTATTTTAGTAGGCAAATATCGTTTGTATCCAAGAATTCCCTGCCTTTAGGCATGGGGAGTATGTCAAAAGACCATGTAAAAAAATCTAAATTAAAACTAGATAAAAAAATAGCCCCTTGCTATGCTGTCAACATAACAAAGGGCTACTTCTTACCATTCCAATTTTTAAATGAATGATATTCTTCCATTAGCAACTAAATTATATCATTCTTTTTAAAGTTGGTAAATGGTAGGCTTATTAAGTATACGATTTTTTAACTTGAAAGGAATGTTTTTTTTATGCCTGTTTACAAAAACGAACAACGTGGAACATGGTTCACGACTTTTTATTATACTGATTGGACAGGAACACGCAAGAAAAAGAAAAAAGAAGGCTTTACAACTAAACGAGAAGCCCAAGCCTTTGAGCGTGAATTTCTCGAACGTATGGCGGGAACTTGCGACATGAAATTTAGTTCGCTAGTAGCTATATACTTAGATGACTGCAAAAATAATATCAAGCCGTCAACATATTATACCAAGACTGTGATTTTAGATAAGTACATCACATCTTACTTTAAGGATATACCTATAAACAAAATCACACCCGCCAATATAAGACAATGGCAATCTGTAGTTAAGGAACAAAATCAAGATAAATCAGACCAGTATTTAAAAAGTATTAATACTCAACTATCAGCCATTTTTAATTTTGCTATGAAATACTATAGCCTTAATAAAAACCCTGTGAAGCTATGTGATAGTATTGGCAGTAGTAAAAGACGTGAATTGAATTTCTTCACGCTAGACGAATTTAAGCAATTTATAAAAGTAGTAGATGACGATACACTTTATACTGTATTTGAAGTTTTATTTTGGACTGGTATAAGACGTGGCGAGCTGTTAGCCCTTCGCCCTTGTGATTTTGATTTTGAAAACAACCTTTTATACATCACTAGAAATTTAGTTTACATCAAAAATTCTAAACCAGTAATTACCACACCAAAAACTGAAAAGAGTATTCGTACTATCGTACTACCGCCATTTTTAACAAAGATAGTCAAAGATTATATTGATAAAGATTTCATAGATGATAAGGATATACTATTTGAGATTACACCTACATTGTTATTCAGACGATTAAAAAAATATGTAGAGTTGGCGAACCTGCATCAAATACGAATACACGATTTTAGACACTCCCACGCTTCACTATTGATTGAGCATGGATATTCGCCATTAATGATTGCCGAACGTCTAGGACATGAAAAAGTTGACACTACACTTAAGATTTATTCTCATTTGTACCCTAATAAACAAAATGAATTAGCTGAACAGTTACAAAAAATACATCAAAATTTGTAAAAATAAATATTATAGTACGTTTTTAGTACGCTTGATATAAAATAAAAAGCCGTAAACCCTTATAAATAAAGGTCTACGGCTATTATTTTTACTTAAATGAAATTATTTAAGTTCTACAGTTGCGCCAGCTTCTTCTAATTTAGCTTTTAAAGCT